>Ga0265301_10001259_pt1 | contig 33964 bp, 23 predicted proteins | sample AusTroGonzalo_MG_2_FD_193488 | JGI IMG/M metagenome (GOLD analysis project Ga0265301, IMG submission 193488) | Bovine rumen microbial communities from tropical cattle in Woodstock, Queensland, Australia - Gonzalo_04 | ecosystem: Host-associated > Mammals > Digestive system > Stomach > Rumen ... | reverse complement strand
AAATAATTCCTTTTCCTCCGTTTTTGTTATTATCTTTGTCTAACTGATAACCTATACCTACGCAATCATGAACCAATACATCCTGGCGCTCGACCAGGGGACCAGTTCCTCCCGCGCCATCGTTTTCGACCACCGTGGCAACATCTGCTCCACGGCCCAGCAGGAGTTTACGCAATACTTCCCCCAGCCCGGCTGGGTGGAGCACGACCCGATGGAGATCTGGTCGTCCGAGGCGGCCGTGATTGCCGAAGCCATCACCAGGATCGGCATCAACGGCAAGAACCTCGCCGCCATCGGCATCACCAACCAGCGCGAGACGACCATCGTCTGGGATGCCGAGACGGGCGCGCCGGTTTACAACGCCATCGTCTGGCAGGACCGCCGCACGTCCGAGTTCTGTGACGTGCTGAAGGCGCAGGGCCTCGTGGACAAGATCCGTGAGAAAACCGGCCTCATCATCGACGCCTACTTCTCCGGCACCAAGATCAAATGGATCCTGGACAATGTCCCCGGCGCCCGGGAGAAGGCGGCAGCCGGCCGGCTGCGTTTCGGAACGGTGGACAGCTGGCTCGTCTGGCAGCTGACCAAGGGCACGGTGCACGTGACCGACGTGTCCAACGCATCGCGCACGATGCTGTTCAATATCAATACCTTGGAATGGGACCAGGAGCTGCTGGACCTGCTCGGCGTGCCGCTTTCGATGATGCCGCGCGTCTGCTCCTCTTCCGAGGTCTACGGCAAAACGAAGACGACGATCTTCGCGCATGCAGTTCCCATTGCCGGCATCGCCGGCGACCAGCAGGCCGCCCTGTTCGGACAGATGTGCACCACGCCCGGTTCCGTGAAGAACACCTACGGCACCGGCTGCTTCCTGCTGATGAATACGGGCGAGAAGCCCATCCTGTCTAAAAACAACCTGCTGACCACCGTTGCCTGGAAGATCGGCGACAAGGTCAACTACGCCCTCGAGGGCTCCATCTTCGTGGGCGGCAGCGCCGTGCAATGGCTCCGCGACGGGCTCGGCGTCATCCGCTCTTCGGCGGAAATCGAGGCGCTGGCCGCCAGCGTGCCCGACAACGGCGGTGTCTATTTCGTGCCGGCCATGACGGGCCTGGGCGCCCCGTACTGGGACCAGTACGCGCACGGCGTCATCTGCGGCATCACCCGCGGCACCACCGCCGCCCATATCGCCCGCGCCACGCTGGAGGGCATCGCCTTCCAGACGATGGACATCGTAGGTGCGATGGAGAAAGATGCCGGCATCGTGCTGTCCGAACTCAAGGTGGACGGCGGCGCCAGCCGCAACAACCTGATGATGCAGTTCCAGGCCGACATCCTGGGCACCGCCGTCATCCGCCCGCAGGTCACGGAGACCACCGCCATGGGCGCCTGCTACCTCGCCGGCCTCGCCGTCGGCTACTGGGGCTCGCTCGGAGAAATCCGCGCCCAGTGGCAGGCAGAGCGCACTTTCGTCCCGTCCGACACCAATATGGATCCGCTCAAGCAGGGCTGGAAGGATGCCATCAGCCGCACGTTAACCCGCTAATCCTTTAGACTATGCAACAATACCTCTTCGAATTCATCGGCACGCTCGTGCTCGTGCTGCTCGGCGACGGCGTCTGCGCCGCCACCTCCCTCAACCATTCCAAGGCCAAGGGCGCCGGTTGGGTGGTCATCGCCCTTGGCTGGGGCTTCGCCGTGATGATGGGCGTGCTGATCGCCGGACCGGTGTCCGGCGCGCACCTCAACCCCGTCGTCTCCCTGGGCCTCGCCCTCGCGGGCACCTTCCCCTGGGCCTCCGTCCCCGGCTACGTCATCGCCCAGATGCTGGGCGGCTTCGTGGGCGCCGTGCTCGTGTGGGTATTCTACAAAGATCATTATAAGGCCACGGCCGACCAGCCGGACACGATCCTCGGCACCTTCTGCACGATGCCGGCCATCGCCAACACCTGGCGCAACTTCCTTTGCGAGGTCATCGCCACCTGCCTGCTGGTGTTCGTCATCCTGGCGCTCGGCACGAACGGCAACGCCTTCTCCGTCGCGGGCGTGAACGCCACGACGGGCTCGATCGGCTCCCTGCCCGTCACCTGCCTGATCATGTCGATCGGCATGTCGCTGGGCGGCGCCACGGGCTACGCCATCAACCCCGCGCGCGACCTCGCCCCGCGCTGCGCCCACGCGGTGCTGCCCATCGCGGGCAAGCGCGACAGCGGCTGGAGCTACAGCTGGATCCCCGTCGCCGGCCCGATTGTCGGCGCCGCCCTCGCCGCCGGCCTCTTCCTACTGGTCTTCTAACGGGACCCCATCCTCAAAATGGGGTGATAATGAGGACGGGCTATGAAAGGGGAAGAAATATTCTTACCTTTGAAGAAAGAGATGGTCAGATGAGAAAGTATGATTGGTCCAAAGAACGTGTTGAAGCGGCAGTTGCAAGTGCGAACTGCTGGTTCGATTGCTTGGATAAACTGGGCATTCCGAAGGTTGGTGGCAACTATTTGACGTTGAAAGGGAAGATTGAAGAATATGCACTAGATACGTCTCATTTTGATTATCGCGCTGCAAAGGGAAGGAATGGAAGACACTATAAACGCCAACTTGTTAACAGGTCGGATGAAGAGTTGTTTAGTTATGGGGCGCAAGTAAAGACGTTAAATCTTAAACGAGAGTATATCCGGAGGGTACTTAGGGGAGATGCCCATTGTGAGATTTGTGGGTTGCGGGAGTGGAACGGAAAGGAATTGATGTTCCAGATTCATCATATTGATGGTAATCATCGCAATCACGCCATTGATAACCTGCAACTTCTTTGCCCGAACTGTCATTCCCAGACGGATAATTATTCAAATCGGAAACGTTAATGCCATTTCGGAGCGATGCCTCAACAGAAAAGCCGGCCCGTCAGGGTCGGCTTTTCGTTGAGGTATCCGGATTCGAACCAGAACAGGCAGGACCAAAACCTGCAGTGCTACCATTACACCATACCTCAATTCCGGGATGCAAAGATAGTATTTATCTTTTGCTTTTGAAATAATCCGAGACGAGCGTGCCACATTCTTCAGCCAGGAGGCCGGAGGCGACTTCCGTGCGGGGATGGAGGAGGGACGGGGAGAAGCGCGTGTAGCCGCGGCGCGGGTCGGGCGCAGCCCAGACGAGGCGGCCGAGCTGCGCCCAGCAGAGCGCCGCGGCGCACATCGGACACGGCTCCACGGTCACGTAGAGCGTGCATTCGTCCAGGTATTTGCCCGCCAGGGCTTCCGTGGCGGCGGTGAGCGCGATCATCTCGGCGTGAGCCGTGGGATCGTGCAGGCGCTCGGTCATGTTGTGCCCGCGCGCGATGATGCGCCCGCGGCACACGACGACGGCGCCGATGGGCACCTCGTCTTCCGCCCCGGCCGCCTGCGCCTCACGCATGGCCTCGCGCATGTATTTCTCGTCCAGTTCCATATCAAGCACGAAGATACGCATTTTCCGGAAGAAAACGACAAGGCCGCCTCCGAGCGGAAGCGGCCTTGACAGAAGGGGTCTAACGACTATTTGAACTTGTACGGCAGGTCGCCCTTGGACCAGTTGGTGCCGTCACCCCAGCCGGGGTTCTGCTCCAGGACGCCCTCGGAGAGGGTGATCTGGCTCTCAGGGATCTTGAAGAAGCCGCCGCCCGTGTCGGTGTAGCGCTGCATGAAGTCCTTGGTGAAGGCATAGGTGCCCGTGGCCTGCTCGTTCGAAATGTGGTTGCCCACCTGGTTCTTCACGATCTCGGCCACGTCGCCCCAGCGACGCAGGTCGTTCCAGCGGATGGCCTCGAAGCAGAGCTCGTAGCGACGCTCCTTCTTGAGGAGCTCCAGGGAGTAGCTCTTGTCGGCCAGGCCGGCGCGGGAGCGGATGGCGTTCATGCCGCTCTTGCCGTTGTAGATGACCTTGCCGTCCGTAAGCTCGGAGTGCATCAGGAGCACGTCGGCGAAACGGATCCAGACCAGGGCCTGCATCTGTCCCTCCTGCTTGCTGTTGGCGCCGCCGTAGAAGTAGCTGAACGCCTGGTACAGCTTGTCGCCGTCGGCGTGGTCATACGCACCGCAGCCCACATATTTCTTGGCCAGCAGGTACGTGTTCTCCACTTCCTTGGCCGGGTCGCCCTTGTACTTCGGAAGCTCCACGCGACGGTCGCAGATGGAGCCCACGCGGCGCACGTCGTCCGTGTAGTCCGGATCCGCGCTCCAGTCGGTCCAGAGCGTCTCGCAGACGGGGCCGTTGGAGTAACCCTGGGTGTTGAACGGGAAGGCGTCCGCGGAGGTCTTGCGCAGACCGTAATACTCCGGCAGACGGTTGAAACGCATCTCGTCGTGGCTGTCGGAAACACCGGCGTTGCCCATCTTGACCGCGAACATGATCTCCTTGTTCTCGTTCGTCTCCCACTTCAGGCCGTTGTTCTTGGCATAAGGGTAGTCCGGAGCGGTCCACTGGTTCGAGTACGGCCAGAGGTTGCGCTGGTCGCTGACCAGGCCGTAACCGCTGTTCTGGATGCAGTCCTCGAGCCAGGCGACGACCTGGTCCTTGGTGATCGCACCGCCTTCCTCGGCGGGGAGCTTGATCTCGTTCTTCTTATAGAAGCCGGTGTAGAAGAGGTACACGCGGGCCATCAGGGCCTCGGCCGACCACTTGGAGGCGCGGCCGTCACCCACGGCGGGATACTGCGTATTCGGGCCGAGCGTGATGGAAGCCTTCAGGTCGGAAGCGATCTGGGCATAGATGTCGGCCGGATCGGCCTTGGGATTGTTGACCGGCTCGGTGGTGAGCACGAGGGGCACGCTGCCGAAGACCTGGGCCAGGTTGAAATAGAAGAAGGCGCGGAGGAAATAGGCCTCGGAAAGGAGCTGTCCCCGGACTTTCTCCGAGCTCCAGCTGATGCCCTGCTCCGGATTCTCCAGCGAAGCGATCGCGCTGTTGGCGCGGTTGATACCCATGTAGCGGTATTTCCAGCAAGGCTCGAGCCAGCTGACCGAGCTGTTCATCAGACGGTCGGCGGACTGGGCCGGGGTGTTGCTCTGGCTGCCGCCGCCGAGACGGTCGTCGCTGGCGAGGTCGAAGAGCATGAACGGGTCTTCCGTGATGTTCTTGATGTTGGAGTTCATCACGCCGTAGATACCGTTCACCATCTGGATGGCGTCGGTCTCGTTGGCCGGGAAGTTGGAAGTATCCTTCTTGGTCAGGTTCTGCGTGTCGAGAAAATCGTCACAACCTGCGAGGAACATCACGCAAAGCGAAGCCGCAATCAGATATAAGATATTCTTTTTCATGGTGTTCAAGGATTAAAAAGTGATGTTCAGGCCCACCTGCCAGGAGCGGGAGGACGGGTAATAACCGTTGTCGATGCCGGTCACCCAGCTGTGGTCGTCGCCGTAGCCCACTTCCGGATCCATACCGGAGTAGCCGGTGAAGGTGAACATGTTGTTGGCGGACACATACACGCGGCACTTGGCCAGCGGGAGCTTCTTGATGGCCCGCTTGAGGTCGTAGCCGAGGGTGATGTTGGAAATCTTGAAGAAGTCGGCGTCCTCCAGCCACACGCGGGAAAGCTCGGACATGTTCACGTGCTTGCCGTGGGTGAAGCGCGGATAGTGGTTGGTGCTGCCTTCGCCGTTCCAGTACTTGGTGAACACGTCGGTGGTGTAGTTGTCGTCCGGTTCGTCGGAGAACTGGCGGTAGCTCTTGGCCACCTGCTGGCCGAACTGGCCGTAGCCGTTCAGGGTGAGGTCGATGCCCTTGTACTCCAGGAAGATGGACAGACCCGCGTTGAAGTCCGGGTTCGGATTGCCGATCATGGTCTTGTCGTTCTCGTCGATCTTGCCGTTGCCGTCGCGGTCCACGAACATCACGTCGCCGGGCTGGATGCTGGTGCCCTGCTTGGACTTGGAGGCGTCGCCGCCGAAGTACTTGTTCAGGTAGTCCTGCTTCTGCTGCTCGTTCTGGATGATGCCATCCATCTCATAGCCCCAGAAGTAACCGATCGGGTAGCCTTCCTGGACGCGGTAGAGCTCGGTGGTATTCTGTGCGATGGCGTTGTCGTCGCCGTGGATGATGCCTTCGGAGTTGGCCAGACGGGTGACGACGTTGCTGTTGTGCGAGAAGGTCGCGGAGATGCCGTAGGAGAAGTCGCGGTTGACGCTGTCGTTCCAGGAAACCAGGATTTCATAACCGCGGTTGCGGATATCGCCGCCGTTCACATACGGGGCGCCGGTACCGTAGGACAGGAGGATCGGAGCATCCACCAGCCAGTCCTTGGTCATCTTGTTGTACCAGTCGAAGGAAATGCCGAGGCGGCTGCGCAGGAAGCGGGCGTCGAAGCCGAAGTCCAGCTGCTCGGAGGTCTCCCATTTCACGTTCTCGTTGGGAAGGATGTCAGGGTAGGCGCCCACCGCCGGCTTCGTGATGTCATCGAAGTAGTACGCGGAGGTGAAGGCGATGGTGGCGACATACTGGAACGGATCGATGTTGCAGTTACCGTTCTGGCCCCAGCTGGCGCGCAGCTTGAAGAAGCTCAGCCAGTCGCTGGAGAAGTCCATGAAAGGCTCGTTGGAGACCACCCAGCCGGCGGATACGGAGGGGAAGATACCCCAGCGGTGACCGCGGGCGAAGTTGCTGGAACCGTCGGCGCGGAGCACGGCGGACAGCAGGTAGGTCTCGTTGTAGTTGTAGTTCACACGGCCGAAGAAGGAGGACAGGGCGCCCTGGCTGTTCGGGCTGCCGCTGATCTTCGTGAAGCGGGAATCCACCGAGCCGCCGTTGGTGTTGTCGATGTAGGCGTGGTCGAAGGAGCCCGGGAAGATGGAGAGGGAGTTGGTGATGCTGAGGCTGCTGCCGTAGCCCCATTTCTCGATGGACTGGCCGACCAGGACGTCGAGGTTGTGGTTGCCGAAGCTGGCCACCCAGTTGAGGGTGTTCTCCAGCGACCAGCGGGTGCTGTAGGACTGGCTCTGCGTCACGTCGTCGTCAGGGTTCGAGGTCTTGCCGCTGAGGACGTAGACGGGCACGTAGCTGCGGCTCTCGGAGTGGTTGTAGAGCCAGCCGGCGCTGGAGCGGAAGGTCAGGCCCTTGATGGGCATGAATTCCAGATAGGCATTGGCCTGGAGGCGATAGCCCTTGCTGTAGCGCTGGGAGCGGGTGTAGGAGAGCTGCTCGAGCGGGTTGACCAGCTCATCGCTGAAATTCCAACCGTCCGCCTTGCGCTGTTCGTAGGTGTAGAAGCTGCCGTCTTCGTTGTAGGCCGGCAGGACCGGGGTCATACGCAGGAGCGTACGGAGGTTGTTGGAGTAGATGCCGCCGATCTGGATGCCCTTCTTGTTGGTGGTGGTGAAGGTGACGTTCTCGCCCACGCGCAGGATGTCGCGGCCGTTCTTCTTCCAGAGGGTGTAGTCCGAATTCATACGGAAGGTGTTGCGGTCGTACTGCGGCGTGGCCGGCGCGCCGAGCGTACCGGTCTGGCCGAAGTTCGAGAAGCCCAGCGCGAAGCGGGAAATCTCGGAGCCGCCCGTGATATTGATGGATTCGTTGTGGATGGGAGCGTTGTGGATCGTGGTCTCTTCGAGCCAGTTGGTGCCCTCCCAGGTCCCGTTCATGATCTTGCTGTACAGGTTGGGGATGAGGGTCGCCCAGTCTTTCTTCTGGATGCCCTGGATCTCATAGGCCTTGTCGATGATCTCGATGTACTGCTTGGCGTTCAGCGGGGTGACGCCGTTGGTGTTCGGGTTCTGCCAGCCGTAGTAGGCATCGAGGTCCACCTGCACCTTGCCGGCCTTGCCCTTCTTGGTGGTCACGAGGATGACGCCGTTGGCGGCACGGGCGCCGTAGATGGCGCTGGAGGCCGCGTCCTTGAGGACGTCAATGGACTCGATGTCGTTGGGGGAGAGGGCGGTGATGGAGGCGTTGGGCACGCCGTCCACGACGTAGAGCGGGGTGTTGGAACCCTTGGTACCCATACCGCGGATGGTCACCTTGTAGCTTTCGCCCGGCTGACCGGAGTTCTGGGTGATGTTCACGCCGGACGCCTGGCTCTGCAGGGCGCCGAACGCATCGACGGAATGCGTGGAGGCGAGTTTGTCGCCGGACACGCTGACCGTCGAACCGGTCACGAGTTTCTTGCGCTGGACACCATAACCGATCACGACGGTCTCTTCGAGCATTTCGGAGTCATCCTGAAGCGTGATGGTCATGTTTTCGGCGGCGGCGACCCGACGGGTCACGTAGCCGATGCAAGAGACCTCCAGGGAAGTCCCGGGGGCGACGGTGAGGCTGAAGACGCCGTCCAGGTCGGTCGTAGCGCCGGTGTTGGTGCCTGCAATCATGACGGCTGCACCGATGACAGCATCGCCGTTGGCATCAATCACCTTGCCGCTGATGGCACGATTCTGGGCGGAAGCCGCAAGGCCTCCCCATAAAGCGCTGAATATCATGATGATATTCGCAGCTTTCAGCAGTTTTTTAAACATTTTTTAGTGTTTTTGGTTAATATTAATGGATATAAAAATGGTTATCAGGAATAACTAACGCTCAAATATAATGGGTTTTAATCAGCTTGAATCGGGGGTGACGCAAACTGGGGTTTGAAATACGCAAAAAGAGCCCGCCGGGTGGCGGGCTCTTTTCATAAATAGATAGAGGATAGTCTAGTACGGGAGGTCACCGTCGACGAAGAGGTAGTTCTGTCCGTCCTTGAAGCCCTCGTTCTGCTCGAGCATGCCCTGCTGGAGGTTGATCTGCTCCTGCGGGATCATCCAGAAACCGCGGGTGAGCGCGTAGCGCTGGGAGAAGGAGCGTCCGGGCAGTTCCTTATAGGTGTTGGCCTTGCCCAAATACTCGATATAGCCACCCGTCTGCTTCTGCTCGATGATTTCACCGGCCTTCTCGGGATACCAGCGGCGCAGGTCGTTGAAGCGCATGCCTTCCGTCGCGAACTCGTAGCGGCGCTCTTTCTGGAGCCGCTCGAAGGTGTAGGAATCGTAGGGATCCAGACCGGCGCGGGCGCGAAGGCGGTTCATACCGGTAACGGTCTCCTTCAACTCGTCGAGCATCAGCAGCACGTCGGCGAAGCGGATGTAGATGGCGTCGTTCTTGTTGCCGCTCTTGGCGTTGTTGTTGATGGCGCCGTTGACAATGTTGAAGAAATTCTTCTTCAAAGTGGTCTTTGCTCCGTCGGAGTAGGCGGCCATGGCCTGGTATTTCTTGGTGTAGAACCAGGTGCGCTCAATCTCCTTCGAGTCGTGGCCCGCGAAATTCGGAAGCTCCACTTCGCCCTTATACCACGGATAAGCTTTCTTGATCTTGGCTGCGTTGGTGACCAGGATGGTGCCATAGAAGCGCTTATCCTTCGTGCCGTAATCCTTATCCTCATACCATTCCTGGACGAAGAGCGGGTTCACGGAAGCGTTGCCGTTTCCGCCGGCGGAATAAGGATAGCTGTCCTTGTTCGGGGTCTGGGCGGAATTACGGAAGCCGAGCCATTCCGCGAGGCGGTTGTAGCCGGTGCCGGTGTAGGAGAAATGGACGCCCCAGACGGTCTCCTTGCTGTGGTTGCCTACCCAGTGCAGGTTTTCCTTGTTGGCATAGGTGCCGAAGTCGACGCCATAAGCGATACCGCTGGAGTACTCGTTGGAATACATCCAGATTTCGCGCTGGTCCTTCTCCAGGTCGAATTTGGAGACGCTGGTGTTGGCGCATTCCTCGAGCCAGGTGATCACCTGAGCCTTGGTGATGCCGGCCATGTCAGACTTCTTATAGAAGCCCGTGTAGAAGAGCCACACGCGGCCCATAAGGGCCTCGGCGGCGTACTTCGTGGCGCGGCCTGCCAGGTTGTTGTCCTTGGAGTAACCATATTTGGCCGGAATCATGTTGATGGCATCCTTGAGGTCCGCGGCGATGGCGGCATAAATCTCGTCGACAGATGCCTTGGGCATGTTCTCCACCTGGGTGGAAAGCGTCAGCGGGAAGGTCTCCCAACGCTCGGCCATCTCCCAAAGGTAGAAAGCACGCATGAAATGCGTCTGACCCAGGTACCAGGCCTTGTTGTCGCCCGTGAAGAGGTCGTCGTCCATGGCGGAGATGGCCTCGAGCGCATAGTTGCAACGGAACATGCCGTTGTAGAAGCTCTTCCAGACGCTGTTGTCCTCGTCGCTGGACGGAGCGAGCAGACGATCGTCGGCCGTGGTTTCCTTGGAACTCTTGGAACCGGCACCGTAAATGTCGTCGCTGGCAATCATGCGGCGGAACAGGTTGATCTTGAAGATGGAGCCTGTGTACAGCGAATGCATCGTAGAGTAAGCCGAGTTGACCAGCTGCTCCGCGTCCTTCTCGGTCTGGGGGAAGGAGGAAGTATCCGCCTTCGAGTAGTTCTTCGTATCGAGCAGGTTGTCAAGTTTCTCGCAACTGACGAGGGCCAGGAAACATACTGCGATAGTAAATAATATCTTTTTCATATGCTTTCGGATTTAGAATTTGATGCTGACACCAGCCATGAAAACCTTAGGGGAAGGATAGAAACCGGTGTCGATGCCGGAAGACCAGCTATCCACGCCGGAGCCGGTACCCACTTCGGGATCCATGCCGTCGTAGCCCGTGATCGTGATGAGGTTCTGGCCCGTCACGAAGACGCGGAGCTGCTGGAACGGGATCTTCTTGAACACCTGCTTGAAGTCGAATCCGAGGGTGATGTTACGGATCTTGAGGTAGTCGGCGTTCTGGATGAAGATATCGCTGTTGTAGCTGTTGCACTTGAAGTTGTTGTGCGAACCGGAGGAGTAACGCGGGAAGGAGTTGGTGGAACCTTCGCCGGTCCAGTAGCGGTTCACCAGGTTGTTGGTGAAGTTCTGGAGATCCTGGAGCGCGAACTGGCGGTAGCTCTGCATGACCTGCTGGCCGAATGCGCCGGAACCGTTGACGCTGAAGTCGATGCCCTTCCACTGCAGGCTGATGTTGAAGCCCATGGTGAAGTCCGGATGAGGATTACCGATCTCGACGCAGTCTTTCTCGTCATAGACACCGTCTTCGTTCTGGTCGATCCAGATCACGTCGCCCGGCTGGGCGGCATCGTAACCGTTCATGAAGGCGTAACCCTTGGCGTTGTACTCGTCGATCTGGGCCTGGTTCTGGAAGATGCCCTCGCTGGCCATACCCAGGAAGTAGCCGATCGGCTTGCCCGGTTCTGCGCGGTAGCCTTCCAGCTTGGCCACGTTCTCGGAGATGATTTTCGCCTGGCCTTTGAGATAGCCTTCGGCCGTGTTGATGTAGAGGACGGTGTTCTTGTTGAAAGAACCGTTCAGGCCGACGCTGTAGCGCAGGTCGCCGAAGTGGTCGTTCCAGGTGAGGCTCAGTTCAACGCCGCTGTTGCGCACGGCGCCGCCGTTGATGGAAGAGGCGCTGGCGCCCAGGATACCCATGTTGGGAGGGGTCACGAGCCAGTCCTTGGTATCCTTCTGGTACCAGTCGAAGATGACGCCCAGACGGCTGCGGAAGAAGCGGGAGTCGAAACCGAGAGCAAGCTGCTCGGAAGTCTCCCAGGAGAGGTTGGGATTAGGAATGTTGTCGGGATAGGCAGCCGTGACCGGGTTCGTCTGGTCGTAGGAGAAGTCATACTGGCCGTTCATCGAGATCGTACCGGTGTACTGGAAGTTGTTGATACGGCAGTTACCGTTCTGACCCCAGCTGCCACGGAGCTTCAGGAAGCTGAGCCAGCTCTTGGTGGACTGCATCCAGGGTTCGGAGGAGATCACCCAACCGGCGGAGACGGACGGGAAGATGCCCCAGCGGTGGCCCTTGGCGAAGTTGCAGGAACCGTCGGCACGGACAATCGCGGTGAACATGTATTTCTCCTTGAAAGTGTAGTTCGCACGGGCGAAGAAGGAGAGGAGGTTGTTGTAGGGAACGGTGTTGCTGCCGCCCATGCTGGCGTGCTCGTCACTGGTCAGTGCGCCGTCAACAGAACTGAGGTTGGCGGACTCCCAGGTGCCGAACTTGGTGTTGGAACGGGTACCGTTGACGCTCATACCCCAACCGGTGGCCTCGATGGACGTACCGACGAGGGCCTCGACAGTGTGGTTGTTGGCAAAGGTCTTCTTGTAGTTGGCGGTGAGTTCCCAGGTCCAGTTGGTGGAAACGCTGGCGCTCTGCTTCACGCTGTCATATTCCTGGAAAGTAGAAGCCGTGAGCTGGTACTCCGGCGTATACTCGCGGGAGAAGTTGGTGTTGGCGCGGATACCGAAGGCGGTACGGAGTTTGAGCTCCTTGATCGGGTTGACCTCCAGGTAAACGTTGCCCTGGACGCGGACACCCTTGCCCTGGCTCTCCTTAAGACACTGCTGCTCAAGCAGGTTCACTTCGTTGTCGCGGGCATCCCAGCCGTCGCGCTGCTGCTTCGCATAAGTATAGAGGGTACCGTCCAGGTCCCAAGCCGGCAGGAGCGGGGTCTTGGTCAGGAGGTTGGACACATCGCTGCCACGGCCGCCGGTGGACATGCCGCGGGAATCCGTAATGGACACGGTCACGTTTTCGCCGAGCTTGATGACGTCGCGGTTGCCCTTCTTCAGGATGGAGAAGTCCGTATTGGCGCGGACGGTGGTTCTGTCATAATAGGTAGGCTTGGGTGCACCCAGGGTACCTTCCGAATAGGATTTGGTGAAGCTGAAGGAGTAACGGACAGCGTCGCCGCCGCCGGTGATGCCCACTGCCAGGTTGTTGGTCGGGGCGTTCTTGTTGATGGACTCGGTGAACCAGTCGGTACCGTTCCACAGGCCCTTGCGGATCCAATCCATCTGGACGGGCATCGTCTCTTCGATGTTGTCATACTCAGTCAGGCCTGCCCGCTTGACCAGATCGAGGTATTCCGAAGCGGTGACGCCGTGGACACCGTTGGTGTTCGGCTGCTGGAAGCCCATGTAGGCATCGAAGGTGACGGTGGCCTTCTTCTCGCCGACCTTGCCCTGGCGGGTGGTCACGAGGACGACGCCGTTGGCAGCACGCGCACCGTAGATGGCGGCGGAAGCAGCATCCTTCAGAATGTCAATGGATTCGATGTCTGCAGGGTTGAGGTCATCCAGGTTGCCGCCGGCCACACCGTCGATGACGATGAGCGGGTTGGAGTTGCCGTTGGTGCCGAGACCGCGGATGGTGATATTGTAGCTGGCACCCGGGACACCACTGGACTGGACGATGTTGACGCCCGGGACGGAGCTGTAGATAGCTCCGAGCGCGTTGGTGGTGTTCTGCTTCTGGATATCGTCGCCCGTAATATTAATAGTGGAACCCGTGAGGAGTTTCTTCTTCTGGGTACCATAACCGATGACGACGGTCTCTTCAAGCATCTCGTTGTCTTCCTCGAGCGTGATGACCATGTTCTCGGCAGCGGTGACGCGGATCGTCGTGTAACCGATGCAGGAGACTTCGAGCGTGGTGCCAAGAGCGACTTGGAGGCTGAACTTACCATCCAGGTCAGTCGTAGCGCCAGTGTTGGTGCCAGGGATCATGACGGCGGCGCCGATGACCGGCTGCTTGCCGGCATCAATCACCTGACCGCTGATGGCACGATTCTGGGCGGAGGCGTCAAGACCCCCCCATAAAGCGCTGAATATCATTAAGATACTCGCAGCTTTCAGCAGGTTTTTGAACATAAGGAAATTGGTTTGATTAGAATATAAGGTTGTTAAATCGGTAATACAACTATGTGGCTTTTTTGAACCTGGGCAAATATAGTCGGATTCACTATCGGCAGGTATCAGAATAGGTGCAATTTGATTTCCGAATGATTCAAGTATGAAATTTTGCGTTCTGACCGATTTTTAAATGCCTGACATTTTTCTTAAAGTATGGGTGAAAAATAAAAGGGCCACCCCGCTGGGCGGCCCTTGAAAGGGTATTTCGTTTTGAGAATCCTATTCCCAACCCGGGTTCTGTTTCAGGCCTTCGCCCTTCTCTTCGTTCCAGGGGTTGAGCTGGACGACGTCGAACGGGAACGGAAGGAGCTCATGCTTGCCGGTCACCCAGCCGCCGCCCTTCTTGGCCCAGCCGTCATCGATGAAGTTGATACGGGCTTTGTGCGGCTTGCCGGTCGTCTTCTTGCCCTTGGAGCCGGATACATAGAACTCGTCGCCAAGGTACGGGGTCTTGTCATAGGCCTTCCAGGCAAGCACCTTGGGTGCGTCGCCCCAGCGGACCAGATCCCAGAAGCGGCAGCCTTCCCAGGCCATCTCGAACCACTTCTCCTGCTTGACGTTCTCCATCGTCAGCTTGTCGTATTCCGGGGCGCCGGCACGCTTGGCGATCATGTTGAGGTACTTCAGACCGTCGTTGTCGTTGGTCATGGCGCAGGCCTCTGCATAGAGGAGCAGGACCTCGGCGTAACGCATGACAAGGCGGTTCTCCTGCGTGACGGTGGTGCTGTTCTGGATCAGGTCAGACTCCCAGGGCAGGAACTTCATGAAGTAGTAGCCGTAGTTGGCGTAGGTCTCGTCGTACTTCTCGCAGTTCAGACCGCGGCGGAAGTCCATCAGCTTCTCTTCCGGCGTCATGTCGGCGTCGGCCTTGTAGTTGACCTTGGTCTTCTTGCCGTCCTTGTCCGGAACATCCGCGGAGGAAGCCTTGAGCGGATAAGGATAGTCGGTCAGGAACTCCTCGTAGGAAGCGAACCAGGCCTTGCGGCGGGCGGAATTCTTTTCGTGGGCCATGATGGCGTCCATGAACTTCTGGGTCGGGGAAACGTTGTTGCCCCAGCCGTCACCGGCCTGGATCAGCACCGTGGGGTACTTCTTGATGTTACGCAGGAACAGGGCCTGGTTGCGCTGATAGTGATACTGGGCAAAGGAGTACTTGCTGATATTCTCGTTGTCCACGAAGTTGGCTTCCAGGATCTTCTCCGGGTTGCCGTCGCCGACCATGTGGAACATGTTCCAGATGTCAGCCGTGGGGACGAGGTCGTAGTTGCCGGAGTCGATGACCTTCTTGAGGCTTTCCTTGGCGCCTGCCCAGTCCTTGTTGAAGACCTGAGCCTTGCCGAGGAAGGCCCAGGCGGCACCCGAGGTGACTTTGTAGGCGCCGGCCGTGTCGTTCTTGCCGTTGCGGGCGTCAAGGTCGGGGATGGCAGCCTTGAACTCGTCGATGACCCACTTCATCAGGACATCGTGGTCGCAGTTGGTCGGACGGGCATCGCCGGCGAGCACGTGCTCCACGAGGGGCGGGGTGCCCCAGAAGGTAGCGGCGGTAAAGTGCGCCCAGGCACGGAGCACGCGGGCTTCGGCCACGCAGCGCTTTTTGACCTGCGAGTCACAGAGTTCGCCGTTCTCGCCATAGAAGTTGTCGAGGATCAGGTTGCACTTGTAAATCAGAGTATACAAGCTCTTGTAGATGGTCTTGATATGGGGGATGGTGCTGTCGTAGGTGTTGCGGAACTCGTTCATGTCCTGCGCACCGGAGCTGGAACCGTCCTTCTTGCCGCCGCCCCAGTAGAGCTCGTCGCCGCAAGCGTTCACGACCACGTTCCAGGCCGGGTTGTTACTTCCCTGCGCGCTGAATACGCTGATGAAGGAGACATAAGCCGCCGTCATGGCCGACTGGGCATCCTCATCGGTCTTGTAGAAATCCTCGTAGGCGACGACGCCTTTCTGGGGGATGTTCAGAAGATCCTGGTTGCACGAGGTGGTGGCGAACACCGCCAGTGCAGCAGATAATCCAAGAATAATGTATTTTTTCATGATGCTGTCAAATTAGAAAGTGATGTTGACACCAAAGAGGAGCTTCTTGGCATTCGGGTAGGAACCCTTGTCCAGACCCATACCATTGGAAGAACCGGTGGAAGCGGTCTCCGGGTCGAATCCCGGATAGCTGGTGATCACGAACCAGTCATCCATGGAAGCATAGATGCGCAGGTCGTTGATGAAGATCTTCTTGAGCCACTGCTTCGGCAGGGTGTAGCCGAGCTGGATCTGCTTGATCTTGAAGAAATCGCCCTTGAAGACAACGGCGGAGGAGCTCCAGAATTCCTTGCTGTTCCAGATGTTCTCGATCTTCGGGAGGGACTTGCCGCACTCCTCGTAGAAGTAGGTGAGGGCGTTGATGTTCATGTGGTCCACACGGTAGACGCAAGGCATCAGCTGATGGCCGGCGGCACCGGTGCCGAACACGGTGAAGTCGAGTCCCTTCCAGTCGAGGTGGATGGTGAGACCGTAGGAAATGGGAGGGAGAGCACTGCCCATGTAACCCATGTCGGCGTCGACCGGGCTCTGGGTGAGGCTGCCGTCAGCGGCGTAGTAGTCGGGCTTGCCGTTCTCTGCGTTGACGCCGGCGTACTGGTAGCCGCGGAAGAACCACACCGGGTAGCCTTCCTCGAACCAGGTGGAGAACTTCATGTTACCGAAGCTGGAACCCTTCTGGTGACCGACGGACGGCTCCAGATAGGTCACGCGGTTCTTCAGGGTGGAGAGGTTGCCGTTGATGCTGTAGTGGAGGTCGCCGATGTTGTCCTGCCAGCCGAGTTCGAATTCCCAACCGGTATTGTTCACGGAACCGGCGTTGACGGTGGTGGATCCCACACCGACCTCAGCCACAGGCGAGACGTTCACGAGCAGGCCTTCGGTGTTCTTGTTATACCAGTCCAGACCGAAGGTGAGGCGGTTGTTGAACATGCGGAGGTCGAGACCGAGGTCCAGCTGCACGGAGGTCTCCCAGGTCAGATCCGGATTGGCGAGGCCGTCCGGCTGGGAACCCAGAGAGAGGGTGTTGTCGTCGCCATACTGATACTTCTGGCTGTTGTAGGAAATGGAGGTGGAGTACGGATAACCGGAGAGCACAGAGATGTTACCGTTGATACCCCAGGAACCGCGGACCTTCAGGAAGGAGAGGATGTCCTTGCCGATGTTGTCCTTGATGAAGCGCTCGTTGCTGATGGTCCAGCCGGCAGAGACGGAGGGGAAGTAACCCCAACGGTTCTTGGCGGAGAGCTTGGAGGAGTCGAACGCGTCAGCACGGAAGTTGGTCTGGATGCTGTAGCGGTTGTCGTAGGTGTAGGTCAGACGGCCGAAGTAGGAGATCTGGGTGCTCTGGCTCGGAGTGCCGCCGCTGATGCCCTTGGTGCCGGAACCGTTGTCCTGGCTGAGGTAGCGGAAGTTCTCGGCGTAGCCCTTGAGGGGATCATCGCCTTCCAGGCTGGCGCCCACGCTGCGGCTGTCATTGTAGGTATAGGACATACCGGCCATGGCGCCGATGGCGTGCTTGCCGCCGAGGGTCACGTTGTAGTTCGCGAAGTTTTCCCACTGGTAGTAGTAGTTTTGCGAAGAGGAAGCGCTGATCTTGTAGACCGCGGAGTAGTTCTTGGCGTTTGCGTAGAACGGCTCCTCGTAATTGCTTTCGTAGGACTGCTTGATGCGGTAGCCCAGGCGGGAGGTGAAGACGAAGCCCTTGAACGGGGTCAGGTTGGCGTACACGGTACCACGGATCTGCCAGCCTTCTTCCTTCTTCTGGTTGCGGTCGCGATAGATGAGCGGGTTGATACCGTCACCTTCGAGGATCTTGGACACGGCATAGTACCAACCCGGGTGCTCTGCCGGGCCGTACACTTTCTGCTTGCCGGCGTCGAGGGCGTCCTTCATGCCGAGCGGAAGCTCATCGTAGGACGTGTAGTAAACCGGGGTGAGCGGGTCGATGATGAGGGTGCCGAGGAGGCCGGCGCTGCTGCCTGCGTACTCGGAGTGCTCACCAATCTTCTGCTGCTGGCGGCGCTCGATGGATGTGTTGGTGCCGACGGTGAACCACTTCTTGATCTTGTAGTCGGCGTTGACCTGCGCGGTGAAGCGCTTGAAGGTATCGGTGTTGCCACGGGCCATACCGTCTTCGTCCACATAGTTGAGGGACAGGAAGTAGGAGCCGCGGTCGTTGCCGCCCTGGGCGCCGAAGGTGTGGCTGTGTGTCACGCCCGTCCCGTACAGGACGTCGGCCCAGTTGGTGTCGGTCTCGCCGTCCCACACGCCGGTTTTGATCAACGTGTCGATGTCGGCGAGCTGGCCGGCCTGCTGCTGCCAGTCAATGTACTGATGGGCGTTCATGACCTGGGCGTGGTGGCCGAGGCTGCTGAGGCTCAGCTTATAGTTGTAGAAGATGTTGCCGTCCTTGTCCTTGTTCTTGGCGCCGTTCTTGGTGGTGATGAGGATAACGCCGTTACCGGCCTGCGCACCGTAGATGGCGGCGGAGGCGGCGTCCTTCAGAACTTCCATGGACTCGATCATGGACGGATCGAGGTAGTCGATCTTGTCCACCTTCAGGCCGTCCACGATGAGGAGCGGGCCGAGGCCGGAGCCACTGTTGGAGGAGATACCGCGGACGCGGATGGAAGCGCCTTCACCCGGAGCACCGGAATCGTTGAAGATCTGGACACCGGCGGCCTTGCCCTGGAGGGCGGCGGCGGCATCGGAGGTCGAACGGTTCTGGAGTTCGGACTCGCGGACGGATGCCACGGAACCGGTGAGGTCGCTCTTGCGCTGTACGCCGTAACCGATCACGACGGTCTCTTCGAGCATCTCGGTGTCATCCTCGAGGGTGATGACCATATTGTCCGCGGCGGATACGCGCTTGGCGGAATAACCGATGCAGGAAACTTCGAGGGCGGTGCCGGGGGCGACGCGGATGGAGAAGTTACCATCCAGGTCGGTGGTCGCGCCGTTGGTGGTGCCGGGGATCATGACGGCGGCGCCGATGACCGGCTGTCCGCCGGTGTCAAGCACCTTTCCGCTGAGGGCACGCGTCTGGGCGGAGGCGTTGAAGCCTCCACACAAAGTGCTGAATACCATCAAGATACTCGCAACTTTCAGCAGTTTTTTAAGCATTTTCGTTGGTTTTTTAGTTATAAATGGTAATGGTTGTGTTGCCTTGGTTAGCGTTTCCTTTCGGTTAACTGCGAACGAATATAATAAATTAAGTGTGTAGTCTGTCAATGCTTTATTTTTGAAATCCCACATCTGACAATACTGCAATAACAATTGGTCTTTTTGTAAGGCCTTTTAAAAATCAGTCACGAATTTTTGAAATTTTTCTATTTGAAACTTTCCGAAAAAAGTTTCATCTTTGCTCTATGAAACTTTTCCTTATCGACGGGCACGCGCTTGTCTTCAAGATGTATTATGCCTTCCTGGGCCGCCCCATGGTCAATTCCAAGGGGGTGGATACATCCATCCTGTTCGGTTTCACGAAGTATCTGCTCGAGCTGATCGACCGCGAGCGTCCGACGCATATCGCGGTGAGCTTCGATCCGCCGGGGGGCACGTTCCGGAACGAGCTGTATCCGGCGTATAAGGCCAACCGCGGGGAGACGCCGGCGCTGGTCGTGGAGGCGCTGGAGCCGCTGACGCGGATCGTGGAGGCGCTGGACATCCCGGTGCTGATGCTGCCGGGCTTCGAGGCAGACGATGTGATCGGTTCTGCTGCGAAGCGTTTCGAGGCCGAGGGCTTCGAGGTCTATATGGTCACGCCGGATAAGGATTACGGCCAGCTGGTCAGCCCGCACATCCTGCAGGTGAAGCCCGGGAAAGGTGGGGGAGAGAACGAGCTGCTGGGTGTGGCGGAGGTTTGCGACAAGTGGAAGATCGCTTCGCCCGCGCAGGTCATCGATATTCTCGCGATCTGCGGGGATGCGTCGGACAATGTGCCGGGCGTGCAGGGGGTCGGGCCCGTCGGTGCGGCCAAGCTGCTGGGCAAGTACGGTTCCGTCGAGGGGATCTATGCGCATCTGGACGAGCTGACGGCGCGGCAGCAGGAGCAGTTCCGCGCGGCGGAGGGGCATATCGCGCTGTCGAAGCGGCTGGTGACTATCAAGACGGACATCGCGCTCGACGTCACCGCCGAGCAGCTGGTGTACGACACCGTCGAGACCCCCGAGCTGAACGCCCTTCTCGATCTCTACGAAATGCCCTCCCTGAAGCGTCTCATCAAGAAAGTCTCCGTTTCTTCTGGCGCCTCCGCTGCCGGTGGGGCTGCTGCCCTCGAAAACGTCCGGCTGCGCCGGACCCCTCCCACCGACTCCGTCGGCGGGCCCCTCCCTCTTACGAAGCCGAGGGTGGCTACGGTTTTCGAGGGCAGCACCCCACCGGACAACGCTTCGGCGCCGAAAATCGAAAGCAATCAGATTTCAATCAAAGATATTCAAGGTAATAAGATCGCGATCAATCTGCAGGGGGAGAAGATGTTTGTGGGGTGTGAGGCCGGAGTGGCGGAAGGAGGGATTGAGGATTTCAAGACGATATTGGAGGATGCGGCGGTGACGAAGGTCGGCGTGGACCTGAAGGGGCAGATGAAGGCGCTCGCCGGACGCGGCATCACCCTGGCCGGCCGCCTCGAAGACCTCGAACTCATGCACTACCTGCTCGGCCCCGAGCGCAGCCACAAGCTGGACGTCCTGGCGCGCACCTACCTCGGCATCGAACTGGAGGCGTCCGCGCCGCAGGAGACCGGCTCGCTCTTCGACGAAGTCCCGGAAGAGACCGGCCCGGACCGCATCCTCGAGACGGCCGCCATCTTCCGCCTGTCGGACTGCCTGCTGCGCGAAATGGCCGCCACCGAAGGGATGACGCGCCTCTACGATGAAATCGAAGAGCCGCTCATTGGCGTGCTCGCGCGCATGGAGCGGACCGGTGTCAAGGTGGACCTGGGGTCGCTTCGCGATTTCGCCGAAGGCCTGCGCCACAAGATGGCCGAGCGCGAAGCGGAGGTCCGTCGCCTGGCGGACGACCCGACGCTGAATATCCTGTCTCCCAAGCAGATCGGCGTCCTGCTCTTCGAGAAGCTCCAGCTGGATCCGAAGGCCAAGAAGCCCAAGTCGGGCAACTGGCCCACGGACGAGCAGACCCTTTCGCACCTGGCGGACCGCAGCCCCATCATCGACGCCATCCTGGACTACCGCGGCCTTCGCAAGTTGCTTTCGACCTATATCGAGCCCTTCGCGGGCTACATTTCCCCGGCCGACGGCCGGGTGCATACGACCTTCAACCAGGCCCTGACCGCGACGGGCCGCCTTTCCTCCTCCAACCCGAACCTCCAGAACATCCCGATCCGCACCGAAGAAGGCCGCGAGATCCGCAAGGCCTTTGTGCCCGGGGAGCCGGGCTGGGTGATGATGTCCGCCGACTATTCGCAGATCGAGCTCCGGCTGATGGCGCATCTTTGCGGCGACGCCCACCTGGTGGAGGCCTTCCGGCAGGGGCAGGACGTGCACGCGGCCACGGCCGCGAAAATCTTCCACATCCCCATCGGGGAGGTGAGCGCCGACCAGCGCCGCATTGCGAAGACGGCGAACTTCGGCATCATGTACGGCATCTCTTCCTTCGGTCTCGCGGAGCGGCTGCGCTGCTCCCGGAGCGAGGCGAAGCAGATCATCGACGACTATTTCGCGTCCTTCCCCTCCATCCGCGGCTTCATCGACGCCACCGTAGCGCAGGCGCGCGAACGCGGCTATGTGGAGACGCTCTTCGGACGCCGCCGCTACATCGCGGACATCAGCGCGGGCAACGCCGCGGTCCGCGCCCTGGCGGAGCGCAACGCCGTCAACGCCCCCATCCAGGGCACGGCGGCCGATATCATCAAGCTGGCGATGACCGCTGTGGACCGCTGCCTGCGCGAAGGCGGCTACCGCGCCCGGATGGTCCTCCAGATCCACGACGAATTGCTGCTCGAGGTCCCGCAGGAAGAAATCGCGCCCGTGCGCGAAATGCTGGTCCGCGAGATGGAAGGCGTCATGTCCCTGTCTGTTCCCCTGACCGTAGAATGCAATGATGGAAAAACCTGGCTTGAAGCCCACTGACGAACTCGTCCGCCGGGCGATCATCGGCGACGGCACCGCCTTCACCGAACTCTGGGACACGCATTTCGAGGGGCTGCGCGCCTACTTGAAGAGTGCGATGAAGTCCCTGGACGATTTCTATATCGACGACATCTGCTCGCGCAGCTTCGAGAAGGCGTTCCGGCAGATCCGCAGCTTCGACCCCAACAAGAGCCAGTTCTCGACCTGGCTCCGGACCATCGCGCACAACACGGCGCTCGACACCATCGACGCGGAGACGCGCGCCCGCAGCCGCCTGGTTTCGCTGGACAAGGAAAACGACCACAGCGGCGCCATCATCGACGTGCTGGGCGACGAGACGGCGACGCCCCTGGACCAGATCGTGGAATCGGAAGACGCCGAGAAGCTCGAGGCCTACATCGAGGGCCTGCCCGAGCTCTACCGCGCCATCGCGCGGATGCGTCTGCTGGACGGCCTGCAGTACAAGGAAATCGCGGAAGAACTCGGCATGGAGCTCAACACCGTCCGCACGCGCATCCGCCGTGCGAAGGCCATGATCGAGGATCTGAAAGCGGGGGAAGATTAGCGCTTATTGCATTCCGGACACACGCCGTGTGCCAGGTACTCGACGGCTTCGACCGAAAAGCCGTCGGGGAAGGGCACGGCCGGAATCGGCAGCTCTTCCAGGCAGAAGGTGCGGCCGCAGACTTCGCAGTGGAAGTGTACGTGGCGGTCGTCGTCCTGCCCCTCGTCCGCGCAGTGGCAGACCTCGTAGCGGACAAAGTCTTCGCCGGAGAGCGTGTGTAGCAGATGATGTTCGCGGAAGGTCGCCAGGGTCCTGGAAATGATGGACTTGTCGACCGACTCCAGGGCGGTCTCGATCTCCGTCAGGGAGAGCGGACGGCCCGCCTGGAGCAGGGACTTCAGGATCAGGATGCGGTTGGCGGTCGGCTTGACGCCGTGCTCCTGCATCAGGACGACGGGATCATCTGCGTGCGAATGCATAGCAACGCAAAAATAACATTTCCTCCTGTAAAATTCGTATTTTTTTGTCGGACGCGTACGAATCTTTTCGTTTTTTACGAATCTTTCGCTTATTGTTGCGTCCGCTATGGGAATCAAGGATCTCCGCGCGGATGAGAGGCCGCGCGAAAAAATGCTCGCCCGCGGAGCGGGGAGCCTGAGCGACGGCGAATTGCTCGCCGTCCTGCTGCGCAGCGGCAACCGGGACAGCAGCGCCATCGACCTGGCGCGAGAGCTGCTGGACCTGGCGGACGGCCGCCTCAGCGCTTTGTTCAATCTACCGCAGGACCGTATGCTATCCCTGCCCGGGATCGGGCCGGGGAAGGCGGCCTGCGTGCTGGCGGCGTTCGAACTGGGGCGCCGTTTCCTGCAGGAAGAATCCAACGTCGTCAAGAGCCCGGTGCTCACGGCCCGGCGGGTGCATGAGCTGATGCTCCCGCAGCTCAAGGGCCTGCAGCACGAAGAGTGTTGGGTGCTCTTCCTGAACGAGCATCAGTACCTGGTCGGGAAGTTGCGGGTGAGCTCGGGCGGTGGCAACTCGACGACGATGGATGTCCGGCAGATTATCCGGGCGGCGCTGGACAAGGGGGCCAGCGCGCTCATTCTCGTCCACAATCACCCCAGCGGCAATCCCACGCCCGGTCCGGCTGACATCCGCCGGACTGAGGCGCTGCGCCAGGGTCTGTCGGCCGTCGGCCTGACCCTCTTCGACCACGTCGTCATCTCCGACGACTGCTGCTTCTCCTTCTCGGACGACCGGATGTATCGGATGTAATTAAGCGAGTTCGCAGAGGAGCGTGGCCTGGGTGCAGTCGAGCACTTTGACGTCCACGAGGTCGCCGGCGCGGTGCTGCGTGTCCGGCCAGACGCACATCTTGTTCTGGCTGTTGCGGCCGCAGAGCTCCGCGGGATTGCGCTTGGACGGGCCCTCGACCAGCACCTGGAAGGTCTTGCCGACGTCGCGGCGGTTGCTCTCGAGCGAGAGGCGGTTCTGCAGGGCGATGATCTCCTCCAGGCGGCGGGTCTTGACCTCCGGCGGCACGTCGTCGGGGTATTTCTTCGCGGCGAGCGTGCCCGGCCGCTCGGAATACTGGAACATGAAGGCGGCGTCAAATCCCACGGCCTCGAAGAGCGAGAGCGTGTCGCGGTGGTCCTCCTCCGTCTCCGAGCAGAAGCCCGCGATCACGTCCGTGGAAAGGGCGCAGTCGGGCATCAGCGAACGGATTTTCGCGACGCGCTCCAGATAGCCCTCCCGCGTGTAGCGGCGGCGCATCTTCTCCAGCATGCGGTCGGAGCCGGACTGGACCGGCAGGTGGATGTGTCGGCAGATATTGGGGTGCGAGGCCATCGTCTCCAGCACGGCGTCGGAGATGTCCTGCGGATTGGAGGTCGAGAAACGGATGCGCAGCGCGGGCACGGCTTCGGCCACCAGGGCCAGCAGGCCGGCGAAATCGAGGTCGCCGACGCGGTAGGAGTCCACGTTCTGCCCCAGCAGGGTGATCTCCTTGTAGCCGTTCATTGCGCAGTGGCAGGCCTCCCGTACGATGGTGTGCGGGTCGCGGCTGCGCTCGGCGCCGCGGGTATAGGGGACCACGCAGTAGGAGCAGACATTGTTGCAGCCGCGCATGATGGAGATGAAGGCGGATACGCCGTTCTTGTCCACGCGCACCGGCGCGATGTCGCCGTAGGTCTCCTCGCGCGAAAGCAGTACGTCGATCTGCGGGTGGCCCTGCGAAGCGGCGGCGAGCAGGCGCGGCAGGCTCCGGTAGGCGTCCGGGCCGGCTACGATGTCCACCTTGCCCGACTCCAGGAGGGCGTCCTTCAGGCGCTCGGCCATGCAGCCGAGGATGCCGACGACCACGCCCGGGCGCGTCTTGCGCTGGAAATTGAACTGCTCGATGCGGCCCCAGATGCGCTGCTCGGCGTTGTCCCGCACGGAGCAGGTGTTTGCGAGGATCACGTCGGCTTCCGCCATCTCCTCGGTACGCGCATATCCCTCTTTCCCGAGGATGGCGAAGACCACCTCGGTGTCGGCCACGTTCATCTGGCAGCCGTAAGTCTCGATGTACAGCTTTTTCATATCGGGCGCAAAGATAGAGATTTTTCTTATCTTTGTAGGATAATATACGTTACACGCGCATGAAGAGATTACACATTTTGCTGCTGCTCCTCCCGCTCCTGCTGCTCGCAGGTTGCAAGGGGAAGGGAATCAAGGATATCAGCGTCACCTCCGTGCGGCTGATTTCCATCACGCCGGAGGGCTTCAACGGCGTCTCCGCCCTGATCGAGGTGGGCATCCACAACCCGACCATCGGCTTCGAAGTGACGAATCTCAACGGCGTGGCCAAGTTCCAGGGCCAGGAAGCGCTCCAGGTCCATGCCGACCAGCTGATGGTCCCCGGCCACAGCGATGCGCTGTACCGGATTCCGCTGCAGGGCAATATCGCCGACGGATTCAATCCGCTGCGCCTGCTTCGCCTTCTTGCGAAAGACGCGAGCTATGAGGACGTTACCTTCGATGTTCACGCCAGAGTGGCCGCACGCGGCGGTCTTGGCAAGAATATTGAAATACTGGATATCCCGCTGAGCGGCATGCTCAACAAATCCCAAACGGAAAGCAATGAGACTACAACGACTGAATAAACTGTTCTGGCTCCTGGCGCTGCTGGCCCTGGGCGCTCCCGCCCTCCGGGCCCAGAACACGGAGGAGATCTCGAGCGAGATCGAGCACGCCGGCGAGGAGGTCCAGGTGGATTCCACCCTGCTGGGCCGTGACATCTTCTCGGCCCTGCCCGAGCAGGTGGTGGTGCGCCAGACGCCGGCCGTCCGCGCTGCGCTGAACAAACAGGTGGCCGCCAACGCCGGCAAACAATACAACGGCTTCCGGATCCGGCTCTATTTCGCGAGCACCCGGACGGCGCGGGAGGAATCCGCCGCCGTGATCCGCCGTTTCAATGCGCTGTATCCCCATATCCAGGCCTACCGCAGCTTCGCCTCCCCGAACTTCAAGGTGACGGTGGGCAACTTCCGCACGCGCCTGGAGGCCGAGGCCCTGCTGCAGCGGCTCAAGGGGGATTTCCCGGATGCCTTCATCGTCCGGGAGCGTTTCAAGTACCCTTCGATCGGACGGGCAGACACCCGGCCGGCCGAATTTCCCGTCGAGCTGTAGCTTATGATCAAGCAGGGACTCGAACTTAAACAGCAGCAGAAGCTCTCCCCGCTGCAGATCCAGACGATCAAGCTGATCGAACTCCCCATCCAGGAGCTCGAGCAGCGGATCCGTACGGAGCTGGAGGAGAATCCGGTGCTGGACGATTCGCCCGATCCCGAGAAGCCCGAAGACGCCAAGGACGTGTCCCTGGACGAGATCACGGACGAGGGGGATATCCCTGCCTACAAGACCCGCGTCAACAACTGGGGCAAGGACCCCAGACCCGAATACAACACCTTCTCGGTGCGCCAGAGTTTCACCCAGAGCCTGACGGACCAGCTGGGCTACCGCAATCTCACGCCCGAGCAGTACGCCGTGGCGTCCTTCATCATCGGCTCGCTCGACGAAGACGGTTACCTGCGCCGCGACATCGAGTCGCTGGTGGACGACATGGCCTTCCGCGCCGGCATCAGCACGACCTCGGAGGAGGTGCTGGAGATGCTGCGCGTGATCCAGGACTTCGATCCGGCCGGGGTGGGGGCGCGCGACCTGCGCGAATGTCTGCTCCTGCAGCTGCACGCGGGCAAGCAGACTCCCGACACGGTCAACGCCGAGCGCATCCTGGAGGATTATTTCCAGGAATTCTCGAATAAGCATTTCCAGAAGATCATGACCCGCCTCGGGCTGTCCGAGCAGGACCTCAAGGGGGCCATGGCCCGCATCGTCAAGCTCAACCCGGCGCCGGGCGGGGAGGTGGACTACACCTACACCGACCAGGCGCAGCAGATCGTGCCCGACTTCGTGCTCGAGGAGCACGACGGGGAGTTGTCCTTCACGATGCCGCGCTTCTCCGTGCCAGAGCTGCGCGTGAACAAGAAATACGCGGACCTGCTCCTCGAGGCGAAGGGCTCTTCGGAGCGCGCCCAGAAGGAGGCCGCGACCTTCGTGCGGCAGAAACTCGACTCCGCCAAATGGTTCGTGGAGGCGCTCAAGCAGCGTCAGAACACGCTCAACCGGACGATGTCCGAGATCCTCGCGTACCAGCACGACTACTTCGTGTCCGGCGACGAAGCCGACCTCAAGCCGATGGTTCTCAAGGACATCGCCGAGCGGACGGGCTTTGACATCTCCACGATTTCCCGCGTGGTCAACAGCAAGTACATCGAGACCCACTTCGGCATCTTTCCGCTGAAGTACTTCTTCTCCGAAGGCATGGAGAACAAGGAGGGTGAGGAGGTGTCCACCCGCGAGCTGAAAAAGGCCCTGCAGGAGTGCGTGGACGCCGAAAACAAGAAGAAACCGCTCACCGACGAGCAGCTGGTGGAAGAGATGGGCCGCCGCGGCTACAAGGTCGCGCGGCGCACCATTGCCAAATACCGCGGCCAGCTCGGCATTCCGCTGGCCCGCTGGCGCAAAGAACTGTAGCGTATGAGGGTCGGCACCAAGGGCATCCCGGATATCATCCAGTTCAAGCGCCTGCTTCGGGACCGCGGCCTGAAGGCCACGCCACAGCGCTCGGCCGTCCACGAGGCCATGTGGAACCTCGTGCATGCGGGGGCCGAGGACGTGGCGGCGTGGATCCAGAAGCAGGGCAGCGTACGCGTGAGTCCGGCGTCGGTCTACAACATCCTCACGCTCCTGGCCGACCTGGGCATCTACACCCGGCGGTCCTCGCGGAGCGGCCGGATGATCTTCGACGCCCGCGTCACGCCCCACCTGCACCTGTACGACACGGAGAGCGAGACCTGGCGCGACCTGGAGGACGAGGAACTGATGCGCTGGGTGGAGGCCCACCTGAAGGGACGTCGCTACCGCGGCTACCGGATCGACGGCTTCGAGGTGCAGCTGCTTTGCCACCCGACCCGGAAAGGGCCGTTGGGCAAAGTGTAGAATTATGTATATTTGCAGTTTGTATGGATATGGAACACATCAAGTGCTTGATCATCGGCGGCGGCCCTGCGGGCTATACCGCCGCGATATATGCCTCCCGGGCGGCCCTCGCCCCCGTGCTGTATGAGGGCAATGCGCCGGGCGGCCAGCTGACCACGACGACGGTCGTGGAGAATTTCCCGGGTTACCCGAAAGGCGTGGACGCGAACCAGCTGATGGCCGACATGCGCGAGCAGGCCGTCAACCTGGGGGCGGACATCCGCCGCGGGGTGGTGACGAAGGCGGACCTGGGCGTCCGTCCGTTCCGCCTGACGGTGGATGGCGCCACGGAGTTGGAGGCCGATGCGGTGATTATCGCCACCGGCGCCACGGCCCGTTATCTCGGCCTTCCGTCCGAGGAGAAATTCCGCGGCCTGGGCGTCTCCGCCTGCGCGACCTGCGACGGTTTCTTCTACCGCAAGAAGGACGTGGCGGTCGTGGGTGGCGGCGACACGGCCTGCGAGGAGGCGACCTACCTCGCAGGGCTCTGCCGTAAGGTCTATATGATTGTCCGCCGCGACGTCCTGCGGGCCTCCGTCGCCATGCAGGAGCGCGTGAAGAATACGCCCAATATCGAGATTCTCTGGAACTGCAACACCCAGGAGATCCTCGGCGACGCCTCTGGCGTGACGGGCGCACGCCTCGTCCGCAAGGATGGCGAGGTTTTTGATATACAGGTGGACGGCTTCTTCCTGGCCATCGGCCATCATCCCGAGTCGGAGCTCTTCGCACCGTGGGTGACGACCGATCCGAACGGATACATCGTCACGGAGGGCGGCAGCAGCCGCACCAACGTGGAGGGTGTGTTTGCCGCCGGGGATGTGCAGGATCCGGTGTACCGGCAGGCGGTGAACGCCGCCGCGTCGGGCTGCCGGGCCGCGTTGGACGCCGAAAAATATTTGAAACGATGAAAAGATCTTCCCTTATTTCCGCGCTGGCCCTGCTGCTCATGCTGGGTGGCATCTCCGGCTGCAAGACGCAGTATGACAAGGTGCTCGAGGGCAGCGATGTCGAGGCCAAGTACAAAGCTGCCTTCGAATATTTCGAGGCCGGCAAGTACTCCCGCTCGTCCGCGCTCTTCGAGTCGCTCACGCTGCTGACCAACGGTACCGAGCGCTATGACACGGTCATGTACTACCTGGGCCTGAGCAATTATTCCTATAAGGATTACTACACGGCCGAGACCAACTTCAACCAGTACCTGACCAATTTCCCGCAGGGTGCCTTCGCGGAGACGGCGCAGTTCCTGCGCATCGACTGCCTCTACCGCGCCACGCTCCGCTACGAGCTGGACCAGACGCCGACCTACACGGCGATCACCGCCATGGGCGAGTACCTGCGCGAGTATCCGACCGGAGCCAATGCCGACATCTGCCGCCACCGGCTGCAGGAGCTGGGCGACCGGCTGGACCGCAAGGCCTACGAGAATGCGAAGCTGTACTACAAGATGGAGGACTACAAGGCCGCCCGCGTGGCGCTGAAGAACGTCCTCAAGGAGGATGCGGACAATATCTACCGCGAGGATATCCTCTATTATTCCGCGATGGCGTCCTACAAGTATGCTGACTTGAGCGTCGCTTCGAAGAAGAAGGAGCGCTTCCTGGTGTTCCAGGACGACTACCTCAATTTCGTCGGCGAGTATCCCGAATCCCCGTACCGGAAGGAGCTGGATGCGCTGTATGAAAAAGTAAAAGAAAAAAATTGAAACTTTCCGTCGGACACGCGCCGTACAAAGGATATGGAAAAGAAAGTACCTACCAATACCATCACGCGGGACATCAAGGATCTCGCCGCCCCGACGGGCAACATCTATGAGACTGTCGTCATCCTCGCCAAGCGCGCCAACCAGATCGCCCTGGCCGAGAAAAAGGAACTGGCCAAGAAGCTGGAGGATTTCCGCGGCGAGCGGGACACCATGGACGAGGTCTTCGAGAACAAGGAGCAGATTGAAATCTCCAAGTACTATGAGCGCCAGCCCAAGCCGGACCTCGTCGCCATCGCCGAGTTCGAGGAGGGTGACCTGTATTACCGGGTAGCCCAGGAGGACAGTGCTGCATAGCCTGCATATTGAGAATTACATTTTGATAGACTCTCTGGACGTTCAGTTCCCAGAGGGTCTTGTCATCATTACGGGCCAGACCGGCGCCGGCAAGTCCATCCTGCTCGGTGCCCTGTCTTTGCTTTCGGGCGCCAAGGCGGACGCGGCCGTGATCACGGAGGGGGCTGACTCCTGCGTGGTCGAGGCGGAATTCGCCGGGGCGGACGAAACCCTGCGTGCGCTGCTTGCCGAGGCGGACGTGGAGGAAGACGGCGACCGCCTGCTGATCCGGCGCGTGGTGTCCCGTTCGGGGCGCTCGCGCAGCTTCATCAACGATTGCCCCGTGCCCGTCGGCCTGCTGCAGGATGTTGCCGCCCGCCTGGTGGACATCCATTCGCAGCACAAGAGCCTGCTGCTCACGGATCCGCATTTCCAGCTCTCTGTGCTGGACCATTTCGCCGGCAACGGCGAGCGCCTCGCGGCCTGCCGGGAAACCTGGCAGGGCCTGCTGAAGCTCCGTTCGGCGCTTGCGGCCGAGCGGGAGCAGCTTGCACGCCTGCAGGCGGACCGCGACTACACCGAGGCGCAGTGGCGCCAGTTGGACGAGGCGAAGCTCGTCCCCGGCGAACTGGAGTCGCTGGAGGAGGAGCAGCGGAGCCTCGCGAATGCGGAGCAGATCAAGGAAGCCCTGGGCGGCAGCCTCGCGCTGCTGCGCGCGGAAGGGGAGGGCCCCGGGATGTCGGCGGCGCTCAAGGATGCCGCGCGGCGCCTGTCCGCCATCGAGAAGTTCCTGCCGGCCGTTTCCGCGCTGCAGGAACGGCTGGATTCCGTGCGCATCGAGCTGGACGACATCGACGCCGAACTGGAGGCGCTGGACGCCCGCGTGGATCTGTCGCCGGAGCGACTGGAGGCCGTTGAGGACCGGATGTCCCGGCTCTACACGTTATTGAAGAAACATCAGTGCGCGACCGAGGACGAGCTGATTGCTGTCCGGGAGCGCTATGCCGAGGCACTGTCCGGCTCCGAGGCCTCGGAGGACCGCATCCAGGCCCTGGAGAAGGAGCTGAAGGCCGCGGAGGAGCGCTATCAGGCCATCTGCGCCGAGCTGACGGCTGCGCGCTGTGCGGCCGCTCCGTCTTTCGCGGCCGCGATCACGGAGTCGCTGCACTTCCTGGAGCTGGACCGCGCCGTCTTCGACGTAGCCGTGAATGCTGCGCCGGAGAGCGCCACGGGCTGCAATCGGGTGGCGTTCCTGTTCTCCGCCACCGGCCGGGATCCGCAGGATGTGTCCAAGTGCGCGTCCGGCGGTGAGCTTTCGCGTATCATGCTGAGCCTCAAGCAGATGATGGCCCGCTTCGTGGGCATGCCGACGCTCATCTTCGACGAGATCGACACCGGCGTGAGCGGCAGCGTGGCCGACAAGATGGGCCGGATGATCTGCGCCATGGGGCGCGACATGCAGGTGTTCTCCATCACGCACCTGCCGCAGGTCGCGGCCAAGGGCGACGCCCATTTCGTCGTGGAGAAGGCCGTGCAGGCCGACGGCCGCACCCTGTCTTCCATCCGTGAGGTGCAGGGCGAGGAGCGCACGATGGAGATCGCGCGTCTGCTCTCCGGCGCCACCGTCACCCCCGCCGCCATCGAAAACGCCCGTTCGCTTCTGGCCGAACGCTAATCCAACCCCTTCCTTCCGTTATCAGCGACTCATCTAAGATGAGCCGTAAAATCCGTGTACTGTTTTTTTTGTGATTTTCTTTGCGTAACTTTGACGGATTACTAGCTAACAATTTAATTACGATGGCCGTAAAAATATTGAGTGTCGATGACGAGACCGATCTCGAACTGTTGTTGACGCAATTCTTCCGCAGAAAAATCAGAAAGGGTGAGTATGAGTTCTATTTCGCCCACAACGGACTGGAAGCCCTCCAGTTCCTCCTGAAGTACCCGGACATTTCCATCATCCTGTCTGACATCAACATGCCGGAGATGGACGGTCTGACGCTGCTCGCCAAGATCAACGAGATGCGCGTCCCGTCCCGGAAGTGCATCATGGTGAGTGCGTACGGAGACATGGACAACATCCGCCACGCCATGAACGGCGGCGCCTTCGATTTTGCCACCAAGCCGATCGACCTGGACGACCTCCAGCTGACGATCGACAAGGCGATCGAGCAGATCGAGTACATCAAGGGCGCGCAGAAGGAGCACGCCGAACTGGTGGATATCCAGAGCGACCTGTCCGTGGCCCGCGAGATCCAGCAGGGCATCCTGCCCCGGAGTTTCGTGCGGAAAATGGCGGATTCCGACCTGGTCGATGTATTTGCCAGCATGGATGCGGCCAAGGACGTGGGCGGCGATTTCTATGATCTCTTCCCGATCGACGACCATCGCATCGGATTCGCCATCGCCGACGTGAGCGGCAAGGGCGTGCCGGCGGCCATCTTCATGGCGGTGAGCCACACGCTCATCAAGGCCACGGGCATCCGCGACCTCGCCTCGAACGAATGTATCGCGACGGTGAACGATATCCTCTGCAACGAGAGCGTGGGCTCCATGTTCGTGACCGTGTTCTACGGCATTTACGACATGCAGACCGGCGCGATCGATTATACCTGTGCCGGCCACAACCCGCCTTACATCCTGCATGCAGACGGGTCGGTCGAGATGCTCAAGACGGAATGCAACCTCGTGCTCGGCGCCGTGGACGGAGTCACGTTCAAGAACCAGTCGCTGCAGCTGAATCCCGGCGACGCGCTCGTGATGTACACGGACGGCGTGACCGAGGCTGAGAACAGGGAGCACGCCCAGTTCGGGGAGTCCCGTCTGGAGGCGACGCTGGCCGAGCTGAAAGGGGCCCCCAGCAAGCAGATCGTCGAGACGATCAAGACCAAAATCCGTGAATTCACGGACGGGGCGGCCCAGAGTGACGATATTACCCAATTAGTAATCCGTAGAAAGTGAAACGCCGTTCCCTCTTATTGATTGCGCTGGCGGCACTGGTGGTCATCGCCGGTGTGGCCATGGTCGCGTATCGAGCGGGCACCAGAAAGGCCCGGGTCGAGCTGGCTGCGCTGCAAGAGGAGATGGATCGCCTGCTGGCTTCCGAGAAGGATGCGGCGATCGTGAAGCGGGTGAGCCAGCAGATGGAGGATATCGCCTACCAGCAGAAAGCCATATCCGACCAGCAGCGCGACCGCGCCGAGGAGCAGTCCATCCTGGCTACCCGGAACGCGGCCCGCGCCGAAATGGAAAGCCGCGCCGCCCGCGAGGCGGAGAGCAAGGCGAACGCCGCGGCCGATGTGGCCGAGCGGGAGCGCGCCAATGCCGAGCGGCAGCAGGAAATCGCCCTGGAGCAGCGCGATGAGGCGAACCACGCGAAGAACGTGGCCGATACGCTGAACCGCCGCACCCAGGCCCGGAGCCTGGCGGTGAGCTCGCAGGTCCGGCGCGAAGCCAATGAGCCCGAAGTGGCCGACCTCCTGGCGTATGCCAGCTGGTATTTCCTGAAGAACAATCGGGGCAACGCGTATTATTCCGAGACGTTCAAGGCCCTGACGCAGGCCACCGACGGTGTGCCGCGCTACCGGGTCAAGGAGAGCGGCGCCGTGAATGCCATCGCGCAGGTGCCCGGCAGCAAGGGCCAGTGCGTGGCCGCGACCAATTACGGCGAGGTGGAATGGCTCCGCGCGAGCGGGAGCGACGGGAATGTCCGGATCGCTTCCCAGAGCCTGCTGTTCAATCCTGACTATGATTTCCGGGACGTGACGGTCCAGGACGGCAAGATCCTGGCCCTGTCCCATAACGGGCCGCTCTGCGTGCTGGACTTCCAGGGAAAACTGGACGTCGTGGCCCTGCCCGAAGAAGATTATTTCAAACTGGTACCGGTCGGCGGGCGCGTGCTCGTGGCGGGACGCCGGAGCCTCGGCTGGTATGCCGGCGGCGCCCTGACGGGCCGCGTGAGCCTGGACAAATCCCTGTCGACGCTCGTGGAGCGGGAAGGGGTTATCTGCCTCTTCTACGCGGACGGTTC
>Ga0265301_10001252_pt1 | contig 34107 bp, 57 predicted proteins | sample AusTroGonzalo_MG_2_FD_193488 | JGI IMG/M metagenome (GOLD analysis project Ga0265301, IMG submission 193488) | Bovine rumen microbial communities from tropical cattle in Woodstock, Queensland, Australia - Gonzalo_04 | ecosystem: Host-associated > Mammals > Digestive system > Stomach > Rumen ... | reverse complement strand
AAATAAAGGAATAACAGGCATGGAAAACAACAAAGATTTATTCAAAAAGGCGTTGCGATTCGTCCTTAATCGTGAGGGCGGATACGTCAACAACCCGAATGACAAAGGCGGGGCAACAAATAAAGGAATCACGCAAAACACATATAACGCGTATTTGTCGCGCAAGGGACGACAGGCGCGGGACGTTCGGAACATAACCGACGCCGAAGTTGAAGACATTTATTATTCGTCTTATTGGTTGGGCGCGGGTTGTGATAAGATGTCGCCCGTTTTCGCCGTTGTTTGTTTTGACACGGCGGTCAATATGGGCGTCGGACGGGTTAAACCGTTTTTGCAAGAAGCGCAATATATGGACGTTGACGCGTTTCTTTTGGCGCGAATCCGAAAATATAATGAATTTGCAAAAGTCCCAAGTCAACGCGGTTTTTTGCATGGTTGGTTAAACCGTGTTTTTGCGTTGATTGATTTTCTTAAAACTTTATAATTGCATTAAAATATTAGACATTAAATCCAAGACCGCGAAAATGCGGTCTTTTTTTATGCCTTTTTTGTAACAATATTTTAACATTATGCTTGATTATTAGATAAAATGTATTGACAAATAATCAAAATAGAGTTAAAATATATATATAGAACGTTGAAATTTGAATAAGGGCGAAAAAATTGAACTAACGAAAGGGGGTGAGCCACAATGATAGTTCAATTTACACCATACGAATTGTCAATCTTGCTACTGATAGTCATTTCGTTAAAGAAACGGTAAACCGTTTCAGCGGGGTTGGTGTCCCCGCCCTTATTCATATTTTAACCGATTTTCAAAAAATTTCAAGTGTACAATTAAGAAAAATTAAGAAAGGCTATCAAAATGCAAGAAAACAAAATTTATAAAATTGAATTAGCGTCAAGCGACGATTTCGAGATTTTACACGCAGAATCAGACGAAGAAATATTCAGACAAGCCGACGAAATCGACGGCGGATATTTGAATATTTTTGAAGTTGACGAAAATTACGACGAAATAAGACAAGTTTATTAAGGGGGTGCAAAATGTATTTAGATAATCCAAAAAAATTATTTGACGATTTGTATGCAATACCGACAATGTATCATTTTATGGTTGCATGCGCCGAAGACGGAATGTCAGAGGATTTAACAAACTTAATAAGCATTGTTAAACATCACCATGACGAATTGCACGACGGGGGCGAGGGGTCATGCGCGTGGGATTTAGACCAATGCGAAACAGAAAAAGAACGCGAACAATTATATAAAGACCATAGTCGAATAAATCGGATATGGAAAGTTATTCAAAAAGAATTGCGTTCAAAATATGTTATATGTTGCGGTTGCGGAATGACGTCGTTTTTATCACGTCGTCTAAAATACGATATTAAAGATTATTATTGCGGGAAATGCAAAAATAAAATATTATCATTATATACATTTGAAGAATGGTTGGTCGGCGAAAATATATACAATGATATTAAACAATATTTGAAAGGGGGCAAACAATGACAGGGCGCGGGGGTAAACGCGAGGGCGCGGGACGTCCAAAAGGAACAACAAAACCCGAAACAAAAAAAATGTATAGTTTCAGATTGTCGGAAGAAGAAGAAAAAGCCGTCCGCGAATTATTAAAGAAAATGCGCAATCGTTAAGCGCATTTTTTATATTCACGAATGCGCGAAATAAAGATAACATCGGATAAAGAATCAACAAATTGTTGAAGTAAAAAGTTCGATTTTGGCGACGTTATCTCCACATTATGACAATTTAATAAATTTAATAAATTTGCAAAGGCGGAATGCGGTGTAATGATTAGATTTTGACCGTCGAACAAAAGTTCGATTGTAACTAATTTCATCAATTCCGCTTTTTCTTTTGGTGTTTGGCGCAAATACAATGAATATGCGTCTTTTGAAAGTTCGATTATTGTTTCCGCGTCGTCAATAATATTTCGATTTGAAGACGCCGTCATTTCAAAAGTGAATAATAATTCGTCATGTTCTTTTTGCCAAGCGTCCCGCTTTTCAAAATACAAATCGTCGGAAATTATGCCGTCGATGTGTTCATCATATAATTTGCTTAACCGTCGATTCAAAACGTCAATTCGTCGTTTTATTTCGGCGGTTTTTTGTTCTATATAGTCGCAACCTTGATTCACAAATTCTTTAACGGTCGATTTCAAACGCTCAAATTCCGAAACAGGCATGGAAAGTTTTTTCAAAAATTCCCCGAAATCTTTTTCGATTCGTTCTTGCGTGATTGACGGTTTCGACGCGTCAAGTTTTTTTGCGTTCGTACAATGATAATAAATATATTTACCTTTTTTCAGTTCCCCGACGATTTGACAACCGCAATTCGCACATTTTATCAACCCGTTATATGCAAAATCATGTTTGCGGGGTTTTACGGGGTATTTAAGCGCAAGTAATCGTTGAACGGCAAAATATACATCTTTTGAAATTAAGGCGTCGTGTTGACCGTCTGTATATAATTTTCCGCGATATTTGAACGCGCCAATATAAAACGGATTGTTTAATATTCGTTCGATGTTTTTTTCGGTGCATTTATGACCGTTCGGGCGGAATCCGTCGTCGGTTAATATTTTTGCAGTTGAAACATAAGTTTGACGTCCCGTTGCGTACAAATCAAACGCGCGTCGGATATATGGCGCGGTTTCTTCATCGGGAACGATGATTCGTTTTCCGCTTTTCAAAATAACGTTTTTATATCCCAAAGGTGCTTTATGCGGGTAAAATCCTTGTTCGGCTTTTTCGTGCAATCCTTTTTTGATTTCTTCTGATAAATTATCAATGTAATTTTTCGCCATTAAAACACGGATTCCGTGCATGAATTTGTCTTGACTTTTGCTTGATTCGCTTAATATATTCCCCTCTTTTACAAAGTGAATCGCGATGTTTTCTAATTCGTCAATGATTACATAATCTTTTAAGTTCCTATACAAACGGTCGGTTTTTTCAACAAGAATTGATTTAACGTCCTTATGTTTTTTAAGATACGTTATCATGTTGTTGAATTGAGTTCGCCCCGCTTTTTTGGCGGTTTCCGCCTCTATAAATTCGCCGACAATTTTCAAGTTGTTTTTTTGTGCATATTCCCGCAATAACTTAATTTGCGCGGGAATTGAAAACCCCTCTTTTTCTTGTCGGTCGGACGAAACGCGAGCATATAAAACCGATTTATTGTTCCCTGTTGTCTTCAATTTTTATTCCTTTTGGTTTCAGATAGTCGGCGATTTTGTCCGATTCAAAACGAATTGATTTGAAAATATATTCCGTATGCGAACGCATAACGATTTTGAAATATGTTTCGTCTTTGTGTTCCCATATATCAAAATAATAAATTGAATCAATGTCGTTTATAATTTTTTCGTCGCCTTGACTAATAATGAACGAATTGTCTTCAAATGCGAACGCACAATCCCCGCGAACAAGTTTTCCGTCTTCTTTACGATATTTGCTAACACTACACAAAAAAGGTCGCAAATTTGACAAATCAACGGGCGCATTTTGATTTTTTATTGCTTTTATTCCGTTGACAATTAAAAAGATTGCAAACGCAACAATTCCGATAAATAACAATAAATAAAACATTTTAACCCCCTTTTATAATCTTATTCGGGGCAGAATACGCCCGAACACCTTAAAATCGACATCGCGTTCAATAACAAACGGCTCATATTGTTTGTTTATTGAAATACATTTAATCTTATTTCCCGCGCGGTTTATTTCTTTGACATAACATTGTCCGTCATAACGGAACGCGTATATTTGACCGTCCGTCAAGTTTGTGTCCGATTCGTCAATAATTACACGGTCGCCGTGATGATATTCGGGGAACATGGAATTTCCCGAAACGCGAACAATTTTACAATTTTTCGGATTTACACGCATGCCCCGTTCAGATAAAAGGAAACGGGAATCAACGACAATATATTCCGACGATTCGTCCAATACTTCTACACCATAACCCGCCGACAAATAAACGTCGGGGAAATATTCAATTGATACATATTCGATATTGTTTCGATTTTCTTCTATTTGTTCGATAAGTTTTGCAGTTTGGCATGTCGAATCGGTCAAAACAACGTTGAAATATTTTTCGAGTTTTTTCAATTCGTCATATTTGACGTTTGACCCGTTTCCCTTGCGTGTACTTATTGTCGAGAGTTTTCGACCGAGAACGTCGGCGATTCTTTGATAAGTTATTTCGCCGTTTGTTAAGTTTTGCAAAGTGTCTTTTAATTCTTCAAAATTCATTGATTTGACCCCTTTTATGATAGTTTGAACTACATCGTTTGAATGAATATTCGATAAATGTTTGACAAATATTCTATTTTTATTCTAAAATAAACTTAACTTATTAAGTTAGTCAATAAGTTAGTAAGTTAGTTAAGTTTCTAAAAACATAATAAACCAAGAAAAAAATAAGTTCAAGTAATGGGCTTAATTTGTGGTGCAAATTTTTAAGAAAAGAGGACAACATGGAAGCAGAAAAAGAGTACAAGACAAGTTTTTCGTCGATGTTAAAAATTGCAACAATTCAAACATTGGACGAATACGGGTTGAAGTTGGGGACATCGCGTTCGGACGTAGGTCGAAAAATAATTGAATTTTTTATCGAACATAACGACGTCGAGGATTTGAAAGAATAACGGGAATAACAGGCATGGAATTTGTAATTAAAAAACCCGTTTTCAGCGGGAACAGGGTCAAAGAATTTGGGGTTATTGTCCGAATGCCGACGACCGAATGTTCGGAACAAGAACGCGACTATATGCGCGCACGGTATATCGCGAAATTGATTGAGTGGAAACGGGCGGAATTGGAAAAGGCAGTTTAAGAGAGAATGAACAACGGGTTTCAAAATAAAGGTTACATCAAGTTATATCGGGAAATAAACGACAATGATTTGTGGTTATTAGAGCCGTTTACACGCGCGCAAGCGTGGGTCGATTTGTTGTTATTGGCAAATTATAAAAGCGGTTTAATCCAAGTAAAAAACGGAAGCATTGTCAGTATTGAACGGGGCGAATGTGGTTATTCAATGAAAGCATTGTCGCAACGTTGGAAGTGGTCGCGAAAAAAAGTTGCGGGGTTTATTAAGTTTCTAAAAAACGCCGAAATGGTACAACAAAAAATCGTTGAAAATCATTCAATAATAACGATTTTGAATTACGAAACGTATCAAGGGGAACAACAAACGGAACAACAAAACGACCAACAAAATGAACAACAAAGCAATCAACAAAATGAACAACAACAGTTGCAACAAACGGAACAACAAACGCACACAAACAATAAAGATAAGAAAGATAATAAAGAAAAGAATAATTTTATTGCAAAAAGTTTTTTTCAAAAACTTATTGCGGACGACGAAGAATGCAAAAAATATTCTTCTTTTTCAGATTCATTCTTAAAGTTCTTGCAATACAAGACGGACATCAAAAAGCAATACAAAACGGATTATTCCGTCAAAAATGCTTTTTTAAGATTTGTTCGTTTATCAAACAACGACGTCAATTATGGCGTTGCGCTTGTTGATAAAGCGATTGCATGCGGTTGGCAATCAATTTATGATTTGTCGTCCGCAGAAAAAAAAGAATTTCAGAAAAACAAACAACAAAGTCAAGCAAACGAAGTTGACGAATGGGAAAGCAGGTTGATGTAATGATAAACAATATCGAATTAAGATTCGGCGCAAAACCCGAACACATACAAAACGCAAACGATTTAATTTATTTAACATCTTATTGTTATTTTAAGGATTCGTCCGCCGTTGCAGAAAAAGCAAGAATGATGTTTGACGACGGGCAAGAATTAAGCGCAATAAACGAATTTTTGATTAAACAAAAGAACGCGGAACTTGCGGAAAAATACAAAAAACAAGCGAATTTGTCGAAAAGATTTTCAAAAAGAACGTTCGCAAACTTTGTTCAAGAATCCGAAATGCAAAAATCAGCATATAAAACCGCGTTTGAATATGCGCAAAACATCGAAAAACACATCGAAAACGGAACAAATATAATTTTTATCGGAAAAGGAAGCGTCGGAACGGGAAAAACACATCTTGCATGTGCAATCGCAAATGATGTTCTTGAACGCGGAATCCCCGTTAAAGTTTTGAATATTGTTTCATTAGTGGACGAATTGAAAGAATTTTCGCCCGCTTATAAAAAAGAATTGAAGTCGGTTAAAGTTCTTTTAATTGACGATTTGGGGAAAGAAAACGGGACAGTTTGGCTATGTTCCGAAATTTACGGCATTATTAACGCCCGATATGAAAACGAATTGCCGACAATCATTACAACAGAGGGAACATTAAAAGACCTTGAAGACAATTACAAAGTTGAAATCAACGACAAAATTGTCAACAAAGGCGTTTCAATGATTAGTCGTTTAACGGAATCGGGCGTCGGTGTCGTTATGAGCGGGGAAGATTACAGGAAAAAAGCGGGGGCAAAATGCAATTAAACGATTTGGAACAAGTAAAAGTTAAAAGCACGATTCGACGTATGGCGAAAGTATTAACGTTCGCATTCGGAAACAAAACGGACATATTTATCGGATTTTATGCGCTTATGACCGCGCAAATGTTAATTTGCCGATATTTTGACGAGGATTGCAAGAACGAAGACGAGTTCAAGAACGTTAAACGTTGCTTATTGAAGAATTTATCAGATTTCACAAAAACAATGTACGCACAACAATTCAAAGGGGGAAACAATGGCAGACATTAACAAAGTATGTATAACGGGACACATCGGAAAAGACCCCGAAATCAAGTTTTTTGATTCGGGAAAATGCGTCGTCAATTTTTCCGTAGCGGTTAGCGAATGGGCGGGAAAAGAAAAAGGCGAAATAACATATTGGTTTGATTGTCGCGCATGGCAGAAAAAAGCGGAATTTATCGGCGAATATGCGAAAAGCGGTTGTCTTGTAATGATTGACGGACGTTTGGGCGTTGACAGTTACAAAGCGCAAGACGGAACAAACCGAACAAAAGTATATATCAATGTTGACGAAATAAAGGTCGTTGAAAAGAAAAAATAAAAGGCGGTTGAAATGGATATAAGGGGATTTTTAGAGAGCAAAAAATTAAACGATATATTGACAAAACGTTTGACACGTCGCGAAGTCGAAATTTTGTCATTGTATGCGTCGGGATTTACGGTCAATGAGATTTCGGAAATTTTGACATTGTCAGAAAACACGGTCAGAACACACATCAAAAACATATTTTTGAAAATCGAAATTTCACAGGACGCAAACCCAAAAATCACATTATGTCTATTTTACCAATTATTCAGAAAAGAAATAACAAAAATGGGGGGTTTCAAAAATGCAAAATAACATAACCGATTTATTGACACACAAAAAGAAAAAAGAAACGCAAGAAGAAAAAGTCATCAAATTATTGAAACGCGGTTGGTTTTCAAATTATCAAATGCAACAACAATTGAAATCAAGTTCGGCGGACAGGGCGTTCCGACGTGTACGCGAAAAAGGGTTGGACGGTTACGAGTTCAAACAAAGACCGAAGAAAAACGCGCCCGTTTATTGCCTTGAATATCGAATCGTAAAGTTAAAACAAGCATAAAGGAATTACGGAAAATGAAACAAAAAGCAATTATATGTGATATTGACGGGGTCTTATTAGACACGGAACACATTTTCGAAAGAATAGAAACGGCACAATTGACGGGTCGCGACAAATGGGATTATTTCAACAGGCATGCAAACGAACACGATGTCGTCGCAGATTCCCGCGTCATTGAAATATTGGAAGCATTCAGCGAACGCGGATTCCGAATTATATTCTTGACCGCAAGAATGAACGAAATCGAATCCGAAACAAAGGCAAAAATTGACGCGTCAATCGGGTTGTATGCGGAAAAAATATTCCCGTATTTGATTTTGACACGTCCGACAAAAAACGTTGAGCCGTCAAACAAAGTGAAAGAAGTTTGGGTTGAATTATTGCGCGAAAAATACGACATATTTTGCGCGATTGACGACGACCCCGAAAATTGCGAAATGTTCGCAAAACAAAACATTTTAACAATGCAAGTACATAAAAAGAGAGGATAAAACCATGAAAAAAATCATTTCGTTTATTAAAAGAAAAAGACAAATTGAAAAAGCAAGAAAACAGGCAAATTTAGAAAAATTCATGCACATGTATTTTTGCTATTTGTACCAAAAGAACGACGCGGGAAAAGTCGAAATCCCGTATTTTATCAAAGCAAAACAAACCGTTGAAGACTTGAAAATGCGCGGATTATTAACGCCCGTTTATAACTTGATAATCAAAAAGGGGGTTGCATAATGTTAAACGCAAAACAGGCACGGGAAAAAGCAGAATCAAACCGTTTGTCATTGACGCGACAAGGCGTTGAAAAAGCAATTTCAAAAGCGGTTGAAAAAGGCAAAAATTGTGTTCAATTTTCGGACAATGTCGTCAATAGCGCCCTTGAATCCGAATTGATAGAAAACGGGTACAAAGTAACGCGTCAAGCGGTTGGCGTGAAAATTAGTTGGTAATAAAAAAGAAAGGTAGGCAAAAAATGGGTTGTGATATTCACACAGTAGTTGAAATTAAAAAAGAAAATGCATGGGTAGGTTTGGAAGAATGCCCGAAAGAATTTGAATCGCGCAATTATGCTTTATTTGCATTTTTGGCGGGGGTTAGAAATTCATTTAATACAAAAGGATTTGAGCCAAAAGGATTTCCCGACGATATGTCAGAAAAAAGCAAAAAAGAATTTGAAGACGATTCGGACTTGCATTCAAAATCATATTTGACATTGAAAGAACTTAACGAATCAGATAAAACGGACGCATACGCGCACAAATGCCGAATTGTTCGCGCATTTTGGGAAAAGTTCAAAGAATTGGGCGGACAATTACCCGACGGAATGGAAGTTGAAGACGATTTCAAGGTTGATTCAATTATTGACGCTTTACGACTTGCATATTGTCCCGAAGTGATTGTCAAATGGCAACCGTCCGAAGAAGAAATCAAAGAATTTACTTTGTATCAAGGTATTGAAGCATTAAAGGAAATTGCAAGACAAAACAATATTGAGAATTACGACGATTTGAGAATTGTTTTTTGTTTCGATAATTAGGGGGCAAAAGTGGAAATATTTAACGATTATAGAGAAAATGCGCGAAAATATTTTAATGAATCGGGGTTGTCGTATTCAGATATTAAAGAAAAAGACTTTTATATGTTGATTGCGCTATTGTCCGACGAATTAGAAAAATTTAGCGAAGAAGTAAAAGACCCGAACACGCATGGAATAGCAACAATGCGCATAAGCGACCGCAACGGCTTAAAAAGATATTTGCCAATATTCAACAAAGGTAATAACGGCGAATTAGAAACGGCATTTATTTTTGTAGATTCTCATTATTTTGAGGGGCGCGAAGCAATAAGTTTTAATCGTGATTTTGTCGGGTTTGCGGGTTGGGCGGACGATACAAACGTTCAACCGTTCGTCAAAGCATTCATAAGATTTGTAGATTATTTGAAAAATAAGGAACAAAAGGAAAATGGGAAAATATAACTTTGATTGGAACGAAAACGATTACAAAACCCCGCCCGTTTTGTATGAAAAAGCGTTGGAACATTGGGGAATTGATAAATTCGACCTTGATACATGTTGCACCGTTGAAAATATCCCCGCGAAAGAATATTGCAAGAACGGTCAAAAAGACGGTTTGTTGTCAGATTGGGCGAAATTCAATTGGTGTAATCCGCCGTTTAATGAATGCCGAAAATGGATTGCAAAAGCATATTTGGAATCACAAAAAGGAAATAAAACCGCGTTGTTGATTCCCGCCCGTACCGAAACGGCGTATTGGCACGATTACATTTTGCACAATGACGACGTTCAAATCGAATGGTTGCGCAAGGGTTACAAGTTTATAAACCGAAACAATGAAGAAATGGGCGTTTTCAAAAATGCGCTTGCAATAGTCTATTTTGAGGGGGTGAAACAGGCATGATAAAAGCGAACGAAAATTGTCCGTCGTATGATTGCGGAATTTGTATCACATTTCCGACACCGTCGTCGGTCAAATGCGGGGGCAAAGAAACAAAGAATTGTCGTTGGTTAAATTTTGATTTTACAAAAACGACATACGAAGAATATATGAAACAAGGAAAAGAGGTTAAACAATGATTATTAAAATTGAAATAAACACGGGCGATAAATGGTCGAATAGTGATTCCGTTGTAAGAATGATTAACAAAGCGGGCGAAGTGATTGAAAAAGTAATCGACAAAACATTAAAAAGTGAGGGCGCAGAAGATGAAACCGTTATCAATTGACGAAATAAACCGTTTGCAAGAAGAAAACGAAGAATTGCGCAAAGTGAATATAATTAACGATTTGTTGACCGTTTTTGCGGGCGCATTATTGGGAACAATCATCGGACAAATTATAATCAATTCAATTTATGCGTTTATGGACGCTTTATTGAGGTAACAGGCATGAAATGGAACACGACAAATTATAAAGGCGAAAAGGTTGTTTGGTATTCGGGCGACGTAATAGAAACAATCAAAGGAATTGCAAATAATTTTCAAGAGGATTGCAAAGGCAAAATATGTAATTGTTTATGTTGTGCAATTTTGGAATATATCGAAAGTTTGGACGAATGAACAAAGACGGCGAAATAATCAAAACAATTGAAGCATATATCAAAGTCAAACATTATTTACGGATTCTTGAAAAAGAATTGGAAACACTATTGGAAGAAAAATTGTCGGAATATGAAAGCGAGGAAACATGACAAATTATTCAATGCGCGAGGATTTGGAAAAATACCCGCGTTTTTTCTTTGACGAATTAACGCGGGAAATTTTGCCCGAATCCGAAATGAAAAACCGAAACTCGATTTTATTTTTGAATTATCAAAGACACCATTTCGTCGAAAAGCAAATCAGAAAAAACAATCCCGACGTTTACGCCCGTTATGAGCATTTACAAAAGTTAATATTTGTTCCCGCCGAAATGAATTACGATTTAAGTTCGGGAATGAGTGAAAAATTATTTTTTGAAAAATGGGGCGCGAACAAATACGACTTGATTTTCAACCCGAAAAAATATTCCGAAAATACTTAAAAACAATTAGCCGTTTTTAAGTAATCAAAATTATGATTTTTTGAAAAATACCAAAAATTAGGTATTTTTTTATTTTGAAAAATCGTTTTTAATTGAAAATGAAAATTGTTTGGACATGAGAAGTAGCAATCAAAAAAGCGGGGACGCGCGAAAATCAGTTGACAAACGTTAATTTTCGGGGGTTTTTGTGAAAATAAATCATTGCAATAACGATTTTAATTCATACGATGTTTGGTTTCTATACGATAATGCAACCGACAAAAACCGCCGTTTATTATTGGGACGTTGCCCCGTTTGCAAAAAAGACGTTGTCGCATTAGTGGAAACACGGAAAAACGACGGACGCGTTTTTGTGCAAAAAGAAACAGGCGAAAAAGCCGTCAAATTGATTGACGACGCAATCTTAAAAAACGACGTCGTTTATTCCGAATCAAGTTTGAAAATTAAGCAAGGGAACGGCGCACCGTTCGGGTTGTGTTACGGGGACAATAAAGAGATTCACAACCACAAAGGCGAAGTGATAGGCGTTCGCGTCAACCGTTGCGATTGGTACGGACAAAAAGAAACAATCCAAAGCGGGCGCAATATCGCATGAATTTTACTTGCAGTAATGAACAATATTTGAAAAATGTTCTTAAAACTTGTTTGAACGATTACGAATACGGAACGACGGTTAATGTTTCGTATGAAGTCGTTAAACAATCAAAAACGCTCAAACAATTGGGTTTTATATTCGGCGGGTTGATTCGTGCAATACGTCGATTTTTTCAAAATGCGGGTTATGATTTGCCCGTTTATGTCCTTAAAGAATGGTTATATTCAGAATGCGGGGTTTATGAATTACAAACGTTGCCGAACGGGTCAACGTTTGAATCACAAAAAACGTTGTCCGAAATGACAAAAAAAGAAGCGTCGGACTTTATTGAAAAAGTTATTTGCTTTATTGATTATTCCGACATTTTCGACGGGTTTATTTTACCGCCCGAATTGCGCTATTGTTGGACGCACAACATCGACGACGACAAATTGCAACGCGTTAAGGCGTTTCAATTCCCGAACTTTGATTCAACCTATTTGATACATCAAAGCAAATTAACGTGTATTCGTTGCGGGGCGCGCGGTGGTATGGTTTATCACTTGAACAGGAATCAAAAAAGAGATTTTAACACGTTGCCGTTGTGTGCAAAATGTTATGACAGGGCAATAACGCACGGCGAATCGTATTTGGCAAAAGACATTAAAAGCGTTACAAACGGATTGACGCTTGATGACTTTTGTTCATACGCTTATTACTTGTATAAAAAACATTATTGAAAACTAATTCTTTTTTTCATATTAACTCCTCTTTATTACACAATTATTTGAAACCCGCGAGCAAGGAACGTTAATTCGTTCTTTGCTTGCATTCATTGGGGGTAATATGGCGCGAAAGTTTGCAAAAAGTTTTTATAATTCGAAAGCGTGGAAAGATTGTCAAAGCGCATATAAAACGTTTAGGTTGGGAATTTGTGAGCGTTGCGGACGGGCAGAGGGAACGGAAGTACATCACAAAATTATGTTGAATGAATCAAACATCAACGACCCGAATGTTTCGTTAAACTTCAACAATCTTGAATTGTTATGTAAGACTTGCCACGCACAACATCACAATCGAAAGTATGGTTTCACACGCGACGACGTAATGTTTGACGAGTTCGGCGACATTGTCAAGCGCGAAACACCGACGGCGCAAGGGTTTAAGAAAATTTAATCCCCCCCCGTTATATCGACGCGAGCGAAAATCGAAAAGACCGCACCCCCACATTCAAAGAACGCGCGTCAAGTTGCATGGGGGGTGTGGTATAAAGGAAAAATTTAATTTTTATGTCTAATAAGCAGAATTTACAAGAAAATAACGACGTTTCCGAAAATATCGAAGAAAATAGTATTTTTTCGGATTCCGAAGACGATTCAATCGCAAAATTAAGACTTGCAAAAAATGACAAGTTGATAAAAGCGACAAAGAAAAAGTTATTAAAAATCTTATCAAAAATCGACGAAAATTTGTTAAAAATTTCCGATTCTTTGATTGAAAATATCGCTTTTATGTCCGTAACGCTTGACGACTTAATGTTAAAAATCAAAGCGAACGGCGTCAAAGAGTATTATTGCAACGGAAAAAATCAATTCGGATTCAAAGAAAGCGTCGAAATCAAGATTTATAACACTATGCAAAAGAATTATCAAACATCAATGAAACTTCTTATTGATATGTTATCAAGGAACGGATTAAATGACGACGAAACGGAAGAACTTAAAAAATTGCTTGCCCGTCCGAGATAATCCGATTTTTGAATATTACAAAAAGATTGAAGACGGCGAAATTATCGTTTCGCAAAAAGTCAAAAGAATTTACAAACATATTGTTGAATGCTTAAAAAAGGGCGACCGATTCATATATAACAAAGACCGCGCAAACAGGGCGATTGATTTTATAGAAAAATTTTGTAAGCATTCAAAAGGAAAATGGGGCGGTCAACCGATTGTCCTTGAATTATGGCAAAAGGCGTTTATTTGCGCTTTATTTGGTGTCGTATATAAGAAGACAGGACAACGACGTTTCAAAGAAGCGTTGTTGGTAATTGGAAGAAAAAACGGAAAATCAATTTTAGCGTCGGCAATCGGATTGTATATGTTAATTGCGGACGGGGAACAGGGCGCGGAATGTTACGCGGTAGCGACAAAGCGCGACCAAGCGAAAATCGTTTGGGAAGAAGCCGAAAAAATGGCGAACAAATCGCCGTTTTTGAAACAAATTACAAACATAATAACTAATAACATAAAATTTCGGACGACGGATTCCGTTTTCAAGCCGTTATGTTCCGACGATAACACATTGGACGGGTTAAACCCGCATTTTGCGTCGTTGGACGAAATCCACGCATGGAAAAACGGTTATAAACTTTATGACGTTATTAAGGACGGCACGTCTGCCCGCGAAGAGCCGATAATTTTATCAATTACGACGGCGGGTACAGTTCGCGAGGATTTATACGACGGAAAATACAACGACGCGGAAACGTTGTTGAAATCACTTGAAGACACGTCGGTTGATTTTTTCGACGAAAACTTTTTCCCCGTTATATACGAACTTGACGAACGTTCGGAATGGCAAGACGAAAACGCATGGGTTAAGGCAAACCCGAATTTGAATGTTTCGAAGTCGGTCGCATACTTAAAAAGGGCAGTAAATAACGCGAAACTTGACCCGTTAAAAGTTACAAACTTATTAACGAAAGAATTTAATATCCGCGAAACAAGTCAAAAAGCGTGGTTGACTTTTGAAGCGATATTGAACAAAGAACGTTTTAACCTTGAAGAAATAAAACCGCAATATTATTTCGGGGGCGTTGACTTATCAAGAACAACGGACTTGACGTCGGCAAACATTTTGTTCGGCGTTCCCGATTCGCCGAAGTTATATTGCAAACACATGTATTGGATTCCCGAAGATTTGTTGGACTTGCGTGTCCGCGAAGACAAAATCCCATACGACAAATGGTATTCAATGGGGTTAATTCGATTATGTCGTGGAAACTTGATTGACCCGTCCGATATAACGGCATGGTTTGTCGAGTTAATGAACGACTTTAATTTGTACCCGTTCAAAATTGGTTACGACCGTTATTCCGCGACATATTGGGTTAAGGAAATGCAAGACGCGTTCGGCGATGTTATGTACCCCGTAGCACAGGGCAAACAAACATTGTCAAATCCCATGCGAATGTTGGGCGTTGAATTAACCGCAAAAAATATCATATACAACGACAACCCAATAACGAAATGGTGTTTATCAAATATCGCCGTTGATGTTGACAAAAACGACAATATTCAACCGTGTAAAACATCAAATCCAAGAATGAGAATTGACGGGGGCGCGTCGTTGTTGGATTCATACGTCGCGTATAAAGATTTTGAATCAGAATATAAGGCAATGATTAACAATGAGTAAATTCGAATTAAGAAACTTATATCAAAACTTTTTCGGCAAAAGTTCCGCAAAAAGTGAATTGACAGGCGCAACAAATTTTCAATTATTGAATCAAACGTTTGGTTACGTTTCGAATTATAGCGGGAATTTGTACGATGACGCGACAATAAGAAGTTGTATTCACGCAATCGCGACAAATTGCGCGAAGTTGAAACCGCAACACCGCAAAAAGAACAAAGTCGTTGACGATTCAATCAATAGAATGTTATTTTTGCGTCCGAATCAGTACATGAACGCATACGATTTTATTTATAAAACCGTTACGCAATTGTTATGTTGCAATAATGCTTTTATATTCATAAATCGCGACCCGTTCGGAAATATAACGGGATTTTACCCGATAAATTTTTCAAACATGCAGTTGTTAGAATATAACGGCGGAATGTATGTTAAATTTACTTTTTTGAATAGTAAACCCGTTTGTTTTCCTTATGAAGACTTAATCCATATAAGAAGACATTTCAACAATGATGATATGTTCGGGTCAACGCAACGCGAAACATTGCAAGCGCCGTTGAACGTTTTAACCGCAATCAATCAAGGGATTATAAATTCAATTAAGTTGTCGGCGGGTTTGCGTGGATTGATTCAATTCAAATCGGTAACGCCCGACGATAGACAAAAGAAAATCAAAGAAAATTTTGTCAATTCTTATTTGAATATAAACAATGCGGACGGATTCGCAACGCTTGACAGTTCCGCAGAATTTAAGGAACTCAAAGTCGAGCCACAAACGGCGGACGATAAGCAAACACAAATTGCCCGCGAAAACGTTTACAGATTTTTCAACGTTTCCGAAAATATTGTCCGTTCAAATTACAACGAAGACGAATACAACGCGTTTTATTCGTCCGTAATTGAGCCAATCGCGATTCAGTTGTCGCAAGAATTTACATATAAAATTTTTAGCGACAAGGAAATCGGACACGGAAACGAAATCATATTTTCAACGGAACGAATGACGTTTGCAAATAACGCAACAAAAGCGGACATCATTTCAAAGTTAATGCCGTTGGGAATTATAAGCATAAATCAGGCATGCGAAATTATGGAAATGCCGACAATCGACGACGATTTCGCCGACAAACACTTAATGTCATTGAATTATGTTGACATTAAAAAGGCGGACAAATATCAAAAAGTTGATAACAACAACAAAGGGAGTGAATCAGAAAATGACGACGACAACAACAAATCCGATAACGGAAACAAAAAAACCGAATCAGAAATTTAACAGGACGGTCGAAATTCGCGAAGCGCAATTTTCGGAAGAAAACGACGCAAAAGTTTTAGAGGGTTACGCGGTCGTTTTTGATTCCCCGACGGTCTTATATGAATATGACGGAATCGAATATAAAGAAGTAATCGCAAAAGACGCGTTCGACAATGCCGATTTGAAAGACGTTGTTTTGAAATACAATCACGGCGACGCAAAAGGCATTTTGGCAAGAACACGCAACGGCAGTTTGCAAATAACAATTGACGATTACGGTTTGAAATTCCGCGCAACATTATTGAACACGCCGTCTTCAAACGAAGTTTACGAATGCGTCAAGAACGGTTTACTTGACAAATGTTCTTTTGCTTTTCGTTGTGAAGAAGACGCATACAATCAAGAAACACACACAAGAACAATATTAAAAATAAAACGTGTTTACGATTTGAGCGTGGTGGACATTCCCGCTTATGACGACACGAATGTTGAAGCAAGAAACTATTTTGACGGACGCGCAAAAGATTTTCACGCTATGGAAAGAGCGAAAAAGATTCAACGACTAATATTAAAAACTTATTTGTAAAAACTTAAAGGAAAGGGAAAAAATCATGAAGACATTAAAAGAAATTACCGCAAGAAAAGCGGAAATCCGTTCATTGTTACAATCAGACAATGACGTTGACGTTGAAGCAATGGAAAAAGAATTGCGCGAACTTGACGAAGCACAACAGGCAATCGAAAAACGTCAACAAATCGCAAACGCAATCAGCACAGGAACAATCGTTCCGAACGAATTTCAGAAACCACAACAGGAAGAAAGAACATTCGGTCTTGATTCAAGCGAATATCGTTCAGCATTTTTCAAAACATTGGCGGGCGTTGAACTTAACGAAGTTGAACAACGCGCAATGACAACAAATGCAAATAGCGCGGGCGTTGCAGTTCCGACAACAACAATGAACAAAATCTATGAACAAATAGAAAATGAATCAGTTGTTTACGGTCTTGTAACCGTTTCACATTTACGCGGTCAAGTTGTTATCCCTTATGAAAAATTGACAAACGATGTTCAAAGAAAAGCAGAGGGACAAGAGGGAACAATCCTTAATGATACTTTGGACGCTTTAACATTAGGCGCAAAGAAATACATTAAACTTGTTCAATTAACTTTTGAACTTGAAAACACCGCAATTGACGCATTAGAAAACTATGTTGTTAAGAAATTATCAAAGAAATTAGCGCAAGCAATCGACTATGATATTATTAACGGCACAGGCACAAATTGCGCAAAAGGTATTTTGACATATATCACACCGTCAGCAACAACCGTTTCAAATAAATGGGATTATGACGACGTTTGCAATCTTTTTGCGGGCATAAAAGCAAGCGCAAGAAAAAATGCAACCTTGATGATGTCAACAAATACACTTTACAAAAATATTAAGACAATCAAGGGCGATGACAAACACCCAATATTCGACCCCGCACAAAATAAAGTGTTAGGTCGCGACGTTGTAGAATGCGACGACGTTCCAGACGGAACAATAATATTCGGTGATTTCAGCGAATATATGTTAAATTGGAACAAAGACGCAGTTATTGACAAATCCGCAGAAGTAGCATTCAAAAGCGGTGATTCAGTATTCAGAATCATTGCATTACTTGACGGCGGTCTTGCAGAATTGGGCGGAATTACCGCAAAATCAGCAACACCGAGCGGAAGCGGTAGCGGTTCAGGTTCATAGAATCGCCCGTGAGATTTGGGGGGTAGAGATAACAAACGGGGCATTTTTGCCCCGCTTGTTTTCCTTAAAAGTATGAATATTTGTTATTGTTTTGACCGAAACTTTTTTGATTATACATTGATTTCGGCGAATAGCGTCAAGGAACACAACCCCGACGCAAAATTTTATTTTTTCGCAAACGATTTACAGTTCGCACAATATAAACAAATAAGCGAATTGGGACAGGTTATCGAATACGACGAATCGTTGTTGTCGGAATTTGGCGACGAATTATGCGGATATAGACACGTTTCAACAAAATGTTTTGTTCGTTTGTTGATTCCGTTATATTTACCCGAAGAAAATCGCGCCTTGTATTTGGACGGCGACACGATATGCAAAGGAAGTTTGAAAGATTTATACAATGCCGATTTTGAAAATAATTACATAATCGGTTGCAAAGGGACGGACGTTTCACACCGTCAAGCAAAAGAATTAAACATCGAATATTATATCAATTCGGGCGTATTGCTTTTCAATATTCCCGCAATGAATGAAAATAAATATTTTGAAGAATTGAAAGCAAATTGGCGCGGTTGTTTGGGGTTGCCGAAAGTGTTTTCGGCGGACGAAACAATAATCAATTTTGTATTTCACAAAAAAATTAAGTTGATTTCGGAACGATTCAATTATTGTTTTAACAGGCATTACAGAGGGCGGGAAATTCAACCCGAAAACGTTGTAATTTGGCATGTTACGGGCGCAAATAAAGGATTTATGCGACAATGTTTGACTATGAAAAAACCTTGATATTGTTCGGGCGTTCCCCGTACATAAACGAAATAAAAAACGAAATCCCGTTATTGATTCAAAAATATCATACAATGGGTTGTAATTATTTTTGCGAGAGTTTTCCCGACGTTGAATATGTTGTTTTTTATGACGACATCGCGCCGAAAGTGAAACCCGAATCAACAATCATAACGAACGTCAAACATTATGTTGACGATACAAAGGTTTGTTATAACTTATGTCGAAATCATAAAAACATTGAGTTATACACAATCAACAAAGATTTTGAATCATTCACGACAGGCGATTCAAAGTTGAATTTTTGTATTCATACGCCAAGTATGGCGTTAAATTGGGCGTATAAAAAAGGATTTGAAACCGTAATACTTGCGGGCATTGACTTAATCAAAAACACCCCGCATTTTGACGCCGACACGACGCCCGACGCGACTTGCCCGAATTTCAACGATTCGGCAATTAACAGAGCGCGCCGACATTTAACGGAAGTCGCAAGCCGATATTTGAAAATATATCAGTTAAACCCGAAAAGCGACATTGAACTTGAAAAAATAACGATTAAGGAATTATTGGAACAATGAGTTTAACATTAAACGACATAAAAGCATATTTGCGTATAACGCACAACGTCGATGATACGTTTCTTGAATCCCTTGTCGGAACTTCAAAGGCGTTTATAAAAGAAGAAACAGGCGTCGAATTTGTCGCGGGCGACAAAGTATATGAACAATGCGTTTTGTTTTTGGTTGCGCATTTATACGATAACCGCGCAAGCGTAACGGAAAAGGCAACAACCGAAATTCCGTACACATTAGACGCATTATTGCGTCATATAAAGATTCGCGGGGCGGTTGAAGTTGCACCGGTTGAAAATGAAACACCGGTCGCAAACGAAACACCGACACAAACGCAAGAGGGCGCAAACGATGACGAATAGGGGAAAATATAAACATTATATTGAAATATTCGAAATTACAAAAAGTCAAACAAAAAACCGTTTGGGCGAATATGACGAAGTCGAAGTTTCAAAAGGACACGTTTTCGCGAACATTGAAACCCGCGTCGGCGGATTGTTGACAGGGCGTCCCGCCGATACGGTCATGACAAGCGTTACACATAAAATCACATGGGATTATAACAATTTCCCCGTAATTTTACCCGATAAAAACATCATCAAATATCAGGGACACACATTCAAAGTCAATTATTCACTTGACGACGGATTCAAACATGAAGAATTGCAAGTTTTCGTAACCGAAAAAATATAATTTTGGGGGCATTATGGCGCAAGACGGGTTTTTATTTGGCGAATTATCCGAGTTCAAACAAGAGTTAATGCGCGATATAAAACAAAATTTCCCGAAAGAAACGGAAAAATTTATAAAAAAAGAAGCGGGCAAATGCTTAAAAGTTGCGAAGAAAATCGGCAAAAAGAATGTCGGAACGTCAAAGGGTACGAAAAAAGATTGGCAAGAATCGAAATCATATCATAACGGATTCAAAGTCGGTAAGGCGTACAAATACGGGAATGACTTATGTTGCAGAGCATACAACAAAGCACCGCATGCACACTTAATCGAAAACGGGCATGTAAACGTTGACGGAAGTTTCACGGCGGGAAAACTTGTTTTCAAGTTGGCGGAATTGGAGTTCTTAACACAATATTTGGACGACGCCGAAGACTTTATGTATCAATACTTTGACGAAACATCAAAGGGCAAAGGACATTAAAAAATGTTTTCAACAATTGAACTATACAAAGCAATTCGCGAACGGTTGGAATCAGCGTTCCCGAAAATACTTATTCAACAAAAAGACATTAAAAATATAACGCGCCCGTCATTTTATATTCAATATGTCGGAAAAAGTTTCGATAAACAGGCGCAAGAATATTTCGAAGACCGAATTTCATTCAATATTGTTTATTTTGCGACAAATGAATCATTGTTGGAATTGTTGGAAATTGAAGAAGCATTCACAAACGCTTTTGACGCCCCTTTAAGAGTAGCCGACGGGGAAAACATCGTCGAGGTTGAAAAAGATTCAATACAAAGCAATTTGAACGAAGAAGATTATTACTTGAATTTGACAATTGACTTTATATTGACGCAACGTTCAATCAAACTTGAAACGGGCGACGATATGGAACACATAGGATTAAAAATCGACAACGAAAACAATCAAGAAGTTGACGAATACATGGAAGACATAGACATAATCGACGAAAACGAAGAAACCGAAGAAGAAAACGAAGACGACGCGTAAGTCGAGGAAATACAAATATAAAGGAGTAGAAACATGGTAGCAATGACAATTGATGACATCAAGGCGACGATTGAAGTCATTTTCAAACAACGCGTCGCAAACTTATTCAAAATCGGAACAAAAGGACGTGTTTTATTTGCGTTGAAAAACACAAAAGTTGCGTTCTTGTATTCGCACGTTTCAGGCGGAAACACTTATTACACAAAATCGCCGTTGGCGGTTGGTGTTACAGTTTATTCCGACAACGATTGCGAAACAACCGTCGGAACAATTGACGAATACACGGCGGGAACTTCATTCGTTATCGGCACAAGCACTTATGCGATAACAAGTGAAAATACAATCGTTACACACGGATTCAGAAAACGTGTGTTCGGGTCAGCCGTTTTCAATCTTGATTCAGACGAAGCAAAATTGGAAAAACAAATTAAACAAATTTTCAACGGCGGAGTTGTTGAAGTAACCGTTTTGGAATACTCAAACACATTGTCGTCCGTAGTTGAACAATTAAACTTGATTGATTGGAATTGGTTATTTACAACCGAATCAAACGAACAAACAACCGTTGCGTCATATTGTAAGGAAAACAAAAGATTCGGTCTTGTTTACAATTTACAATCCGATTCAATGTTTGTTGTTTCTTGCGATAACCCGTCCGCAATTTTGGCAGACGATGACGAAACCGTCATCAACACGGTTGACATTTTGCCGATACTTGTCGGCGTGATTGCGGGTTGTCCTTATACTCAATCAATTTCATATAAAGTATTTAACGAATTGAAATCCGTTGAATTACCGTCAACAATAAGATTCGGTCAATGTACTTTATACAATGAAGAAGAAGGCGTCCGCGTTGCAAATCCTGTTAATACATTATTGACCTTAACGGAAAATGTAACGGAAGACATGAAATCAATCGCAATTGTTGAGGGTATGCAGAGATTAAAAGAAGACGTAATTTACGCATTCCGCACCGCATACAAAGGAAAATACAAAAACAAATATGACAATCAATGTTTGTTCTTTTCCGCTTGTAATTATTACCTTGAACAATTGGAAGAATTGGGCGTCCTTGACCCCGAATATGACAACCACGTTGACGTCAACGTTGCAAAACAACGTCAAATGTGGATTGCAATCGGAAAAGACCCCGACGAAATCAATTCAATGAAAGACATTGAAATCAAAAAATTGACATTCAAAAATATGATTTATCCGCTTGTAAATGCGAAATTCCTTGACGCAATCGAGGGAATGTCAATGGAAGTTGATATGTACTAATAAACTAATAAATTGAATATAAGGAGTAAAGGAAATGGCATTCAATACAAATGAAACATTAAACGGGTCAGACGGTCGTTTGTGGATTAACGACACGCCATGCGCGACAATTCAATCGTTTGTTTTACATCAAACAAACGTTTATGAAGACATCAACAAAGCGGGACAATTAACAAAATCCCGTCGCGTTGTTGGTATCGAATTAACGGGGACAATTTCAAAATTGAAAATTGACAATACAATGTCCGCGTTAATGGAAGAATACAAAAACGGCGAAACACCCGAAATTAAGTTAATTGGTTTAATGCAGAATGCAAAAACAGGCATGATGCAACGCGCCGTCATTAAGGGCGTAACATTCGGCGAAATGGATTTAATCAATTTTGAACAAAAAGTTGTTGCAAAAGAAGAAATCCCGTTCGAAGCCGAAGACTATTATTACCAAGACTTAACATAAGGAAACAGGCATGGCAAAAAATAAAATCGTAACAACCGAAATGATTTTGGCAAAAAAGGGGGTTATTGAAAAAACCCCCGCGCCTTTTCATTCGGACTTATTCGACGGCGACATCGTTGTTGAAAACACACACGGTCAAAGTATTATTGAAATAATACAAAATGCAAGTAAAACAGGCGACGAAACGTATTCATATTCGCGTTTGATTTACGAAAATTGCCCGATATTCCGCGACAAAGCATTGTTAAAGGAATACGACATCGACGACCCGTACTTATTGCCGAAAACAATATATAATCAACATGTCGTTGAATTTATGTTGTTAGGAAATTACATTCTTGAATGTTACGGCGCGAACACCGCAGTTGAAAGCATTAAAAAAAAATAAGTGAAGACGGCGAAATGCGTTTTTTGCATTATTGGTTGCAAAAGGGGTTTTCGCTTGATTACTTGAACAATTTATCTATTTACGACAAATATTTCATGACCGCGTCAATGGTCGTGGATTATGAAGAAAAGGGACAAACATGGGACGCACTATCGGTCTAATAATGGCATTGCAAGACAAATGTTCGCCGAACATTAAAAAGATTGCCGACAATTTGGGAATAACCGAAAAGGAAGCCAAAAAATTGAACGCGCAAATTGGCAGATTATCAAAAGATTTGGGCGGAAAATTAAAAGGCGCATGCGTTGCGGTTGGCGCGGGTTTGTCCGCAGTTGTCGCAACGGCGGGCGTTCTTGTCAATAAGACAATGGAAGCGGGCGACCGAATAGACAAAATGTCGCAGAAAATCGGAATGTCGCGACAGGCATTTCAAGAATGGGATTATATAATGTCGCAGAACGGCGGGAACGTCGAATCGTTGCAAATGGGATATAAAACACTTGCAACGCAAATGGACGGCGTTCGCAAAGGGTCGAAAGATTCAACCGCAGTTTTTCAGAAATTGGGCGTTGCCGTTCGTGATAGTAGCGGGCAATTAAGAAGTCAAGAAGACGTTTTCAACGATTCAATTCGGGCATTGCAGAAAATACAGAATCCGACGGAAAAGGCAATAATGGCGCAAAAATTGTTCGGGAAATCCGCGCAAGAATTAAAACCGTTATTGAATCAATCGGCGGAGTCGGTGGACGGATTGCGCAAAAAAGCAAATGAATTGGGGTTGGTATTGGGCGACGACGCGGTGGACGCAAGCGTCAAATTAAAAGACACAATCGACACAATTCAACGGACTTTTTCAGCGTTCGGAAATCAAATCGGCGCGGAACTTATGCCGACAATTCAAGAATTGGCGGACGAACTTATAAACCATTTACCGCAAATTAAAGCGGTATTAACGCCCGTTTTACAAGGTTTGTCAAATACAATCAAATTTTTGATTGAACACATGGACGCCGTCATTTTTGTTGCGACGACTTGTTTGTCAACATTCATGGCGTTTAATGCAATAAACGGCGTTATTAAAACGATTCAAACGTTGCAAGCAGTTATAAAAGCGGTCAGCGTTGCGCAAGGAATTTGGAACGCGCTCATGATTGCAAACCCAATCGGTTTAATTGCAACGGGAATCGGTCTTTTGATTGCGGGCATTGTTTTACTTGTCAAGAATTGGGACAAAGTAACGGAAGCCGTCAAAAAAGCCGTTGACGCGATGAAACGTTTTGTTGGTATAAAAGGCAAAACGGAAGTCAAAACGGAAGACGGAACGACCGTTAAAAAGAACGCCGTCGGGACTTCTTATTATTCAGGCGGTAAAACCCGAATAAATGAGTTCGGCGGGGAAATTGTGGACTTGCCACAAGGTAGTCGCATAATTCCGAATGATATTTCACAACAAATGGCGAAAAATAGCGGGGGCGGAATAACCGTCAACGTCAATATAATGGGAAATATGGTCGGCAATCAAGAATTTTTGAATCAATTAACGGACGCGTTCGCGCGAAAATTACAAGTTGCAATGGCGGTAAGATAAAATGTATATAACTTTAAGCGATATAAAGGGGACAAATCTTTTTGTTGTCCCTATTGTACCGCCCGACGTTGATTTCAAAGAGGGCGGGGAAAACGACACATTGAAGACGGTCAAAGGAAACATACGTCTTGTCGGCGAAAAAACGTTGACGACGGTTTCGTGGTCGTCAATATTTCCCGTAAATAAAAATTACGGATTCGTTGCGGTCGGGTCGCGTGTAAACGGTTATGATTACGTTAATTTTTTGCAAGAAGCATACAAAGCAAAAATTCCGATTCGTATCGTCATAACTACAATAACAAAACGCCCGATTTGTAATATGTTGGCAACCGTTGACGACGGCTTTTCATGGGCGGTTGATACGGCGGGCGACATTAAGTATTCAATATCGTTGACCGAATTTCCCGAAAGTAAATGGGATTATATAAACGGGTCGCCGACATTAAAACAGTATTTGAGCGCGTTCGCAGTTCAAAGCGTCGCAAAAAAGGCACTTGCAAAAGTAGGATTGATTTAACATGTATAAATACTTGATAAACGGCGAAGACGTCGCGAACATTGTTTCGCCCGAATGGTCGGACGATTTGGAATGTTACGCGAACACGTTTTCATTTTCGACTTGCGAATATTACGAAATCGGGTCTTTGTTTCAGATAATAACCGAAACGGGCGTCGTTGTTTTATCGGGTATAATTACAGACTTTGAACAATCAGACCCGAACGTTTTTCGTTATTCGGGTTATGATTGCGGATTTTATATCAACCAAAACGAAATCATCGAACAATTAAAACAAATAAAGATTTCGGACGCTATAAAGAAGTTATGCGAAAATTATTCAATCCCCGTCGGCGATATTCCCGAAATGTCCGCGACGGTAACGGAAATATTTAAGGACAAAAAATTGTCCGACGTATTGTCCCAATTGATTGAATATGCAAAGTCAAAAGGTTGTATAAAAGACGTATATTTCACATGCGCAAGGGGCAAATTTGAGGTTTTACCATACGAAACGATTGTCGATTTAACAGGCGAAAACGGGGTCTTTTCCGTTGCGTCAATGAAAACAATCAACAATCCGTCGGTTAAAGTTTCAATGCAAGAATTAAGAAACCGTGTAATTGTTGCGGACGATAACGAAAAAAGTCAAAAACGCGTTGTTGTTGAAGACGCGGACTCAATAAGCAAATATGGTTTATTGCAAGAAGTCGAAACAATCGACACGTCAAAGGCAAACAACCTTGAAAAAATCGCGTCCGACACCTTAAAATCATTGAACAAATTGTCGAAGTCAATTTCAATGACAATGTTAGGCGATTATAGAATGCACAAAGGCGTTATAATGCCGATTGATTCCGAAGAAATCGGCGTCAAGGGCAATTTTTTAATAACATCATCGAAACATAACATTGACGGTAACACCGAACACGTCGCCGTTAATTTACAAATGAGGGATTAACAGGCATGGCAATCGGCGAAGAACAACAAGACTTTTTCAAAGTTTTGGCGGGCGAATTGAAAACCCGAAACAATCCGACGGACTTAAAAAGCGGAATTATTGCACGGGTTGAACAAATATCGCCGAAATTGATTGTTTCCTATTCGGAAGCAAAAATCTTTTTGACCGAAAATGAAGAATTGATTATTTCCGAGTGGTTTCGATTCCGTTGTAACATCGACAAAACGGGCAAGTTAAGTCAAGACGTTGTCAATTTGGTTGCGTCGAGCAATTCCGATTGTTCGTCCGCCGAATCAGTAACGGAAACGCATTCATACACGGGCGCGTCTTGTAATATGCCGACGGCGATTGCGTCATTATCAAGCGCGATTCAATCGACAAACAATGCCGTTTTGTGCAACAAAAACGAATTATTGGCGTTAAAATGCAACCTTAAAATCGGCGATTTTGTTTTGCTTGCAAGTTTGGAACAAAAAGACCGATTTGTTTTAATCGACAAAATTCTTGAAGACGATTACAAATTTTATGATGAGGGCGAATAATGTTTCCGTCTATTTTTGACAATTCCGAAAACGAAATACAAACGACACGCGAAAAAGTCATTTCGACAAGTTCCGATTTAGGCAAAACGCCGAACATTGATTTTGAAAACAAAAAAATCACGGTTGAAAACGGAACGCCGAAAATGATTACGGACATTGACGCGATTCGTCAATGGATAACGTTATTTGTAACAACGCCGAAAGACACATACAAAATTTATAACGGAACGAATTTCGGAACGTCCGTTCGAAAATTGTTTGGTAAAAAGATATTAAACAACGGTTATGAAGAAGCCGAAGTCGAACGGGAAATCCGCGAGGGGTTGCCGTTATGTCCCGCAATTAACAGGGTAACAAGTTTTAATATGGAAAAAGTCGGCAGAATATTAAAAATATATGTTTCGGTTGAACTATTCGACGGCGAATTGATAACGGAAACAATCGACGTAACATACAGGGTCAAATAAAAGGGGAACAATAAATGTTTTTAGACGTTGAAAAATCAGACGAACAAATCACGGCGGACATATTATCGAATTTGCCGAATAAATATCAAAAAAGCGTCGGTTTTCTTGCATGGGATTACGCCCGCGCAATTGCAATCGGCGGATTTAATGCAATATATGACTTATTGAAATATATTTGTTCAATGGGTGATTTGAACAATTACAAATATGACGATTTAGTCAAATTCGTATATCAAAGACGCGGTCTTGTTGCGCGTGAAGCGTCAAAAGCAACAGGAAGTTTGACCGTAACAGGAACGGGAACAATCACGGCGGGCGATTTATTTCAGACCGAAGCAGGCATGAAATTTGAATCAACCGAAACAAAATCAATAAGCGGAACGGGGACAATCGCAATTCAAGCGGTTGACGCGGGCGCAGACGGAAACGTCCCCGTCAATTCGATTGTTGTTATTCCCGTAAGTATTGCGGGGATTGCAAGCGTTACGAATCCGAACGCATTAACGGGCGGATATGACGCAGAAACAAAAGAATCAATTATCGAAAGATATTTGGAAGATTTAAGACAACCCATAACGTCAAATAACATTTATCACTATGTAAAATGGGCGAAAGAAGTTACGGGCGTTGGTAACGCTAAAATAAAACCGTTATGGAATGGCGATAACACCGTCAAAGTTGTTTTAATCAATACCGACAATGAAGTCGCAAATTCCGCGCTTGTTAATTCCGTTCAAAAATATATTGACCCGTTCGGTTATGAAGTAACAAACGGAACGACAACGGGTTATGTTCAAATATATAACGATTGTTCGGGGTCGGTTGATTATGTTCCGCAAGGGACGACAATATATTCAAATTATGATTTGCAAACAGTTATTGCAACCGCCGACGCAAACGAATATTATTACGTTTCAAATACGAAACACGGTTGGGGTTGCGGATATGGTGAAGCAAACATCGGGGCGTATGTTTCCGTTGTGAGCGCGGACGCGAAAAACATTAACGTTTCGGTCGAAGTCGATTTGAAAGACGGCGCGACATTGTCCGTAGTTGAAGACGCAATCGAAGAAGAAATCGAAAAATATTTCAAATCAACCGTTTTTGTTGATTCATATATAAGTTATGCAAAAATCGGCGCATGTATATTGAAAGCCGACGGCGTTCTTGATTATGACAATTTGACGGTAAACGGCGCAACAAATAACATCGCGCTTGTTGATTCAAACGCAAGCGTCGAAATTGCAGTTTTGAACACATTAACCGTAACAGAGGGACAATAATTCAATGACAATCAAAGACGACATAATCGCGTTAATAAATCGGGCGTATAGGACGGACGAATTTGTAAACGATTTCACGGGCGCAGTAACAACCGTTATGAACTCAATTATTGCGTTTTGTAATTCCGTTCACGATAACATATTTTTTGACAGTTTAGACGAAGACGGCGTCGAATGGTGGGAAAATATGTTGGCAATTATTCCCGCAAGTTATCAGACGTTAAACGACAGGCGGATAAAAATTCGGGCGAAGTGGTTGTCAAAATATCACAACGACGTCGAATTGTTGCAACGCGTTTGTAATTCATGGAAAAACGGCGAAATTGTTGTCGATTTTATCGGCGGAAAAATAACATTGACGTTTGTTTCGTCTTATGGAATCCCGTCGGATTTGGACGCATTAAAAGCAAGTATCGAAGAAGTTAAACCCGCACACATTCCGCTTGCTTATGTGATTAAGTATCTTTTGAAAAAAGAAATTCATCACGTTTTAACAAAATCAGAAATGCAAACATATAAAAAACATCAATATTGCGATGTCAAAATAGGAGTATAACAGGCATGGGAAATTACACAACAAATTTAAGTCTATACAATACGGATATGAACACCGACGGAAACGACACGTTCGATTTTCAACGCGACTTGAACGACAATAACGACAAAATCGATTCAGCAATCGGAAAATTGTCAACATTGACGACAACCGATAAATCAAGTCTTGTAAATGCGATTATTGAAATTGTGTCAAGTTTGGGCGGAAAAGCGTCCAAAGATTTGGACAATTTATCGGCAACGGGTCAAGCAATTTTGGACGGAAAAGTCGAAGTCGAGGCGCTTTTACAACAAAACGGATACGCGAAATTCAGTTGGAAAGAAAACAACGTAATTAGTAATTTAATCATTCAATGGGGGTCAAGTGGCGACAATTGGGACAATACCCCGTTATTTTCAATAACATTTAATCAATTACCCGTTGTTATTATGCAAAGATTAAGTTTTACACTTGAACATACGCCCGTTATTCAAGAAAATTATACAAACTGTTTTCATTATCAAATACGCGGTATAAATCAAAACACATCGAATCAAAGTGTTTTTTGGGTTGCAATAGGATATTAACAATATTAGTAATTTACTAATTCAATGGGGCAACCATATTTCAACGGGGAATCCATATGAATTAGTTAGATTACAATTTCCGATTTCATTTCAAACAATTTATTCTTTAATGAGATTAACGGGACAACAAACGGGTGGAAATGATAATACATGGACAAATTTATGTGTCGGATATAGAACAAAAAGTTTAACTGATTTTACATATCATCAAGAAAACACCACATATATTACAGAATTTACATGGTTAGCAATTGGAACTTAACCGAATTAGTAAACAAATTCTTTTACAGTGGGGAAGTACGGAATTAACTCAAATTACTTGGAACACAATAAATTTTTCTTATGCTTATAGTCAATTCGTTAATGTTTTTGTTACGGTAAATTATGAAATACTGCCAAATTACGACCCGACTGCTGTTAAAGAGGTTACTTTATCTAATTTTAAAATTTATCAAAGACTTCCACAATATTGGCTTGCTATTGGTATATAACAAACTTAGTAATTTAATCGTTTGTTGGGGTTCGGCGTCAGGTTCAACAAATTTGCCAATTACATATACAAATAATTATTCAATTACAAATTTGCAAGAGGGCGCGTCAAGTTGTTTTCCGTTTATATATGCAAAAACTTTAACAAATTTTCATATAAAACAATATTATTATAGCAACGGGGCGCATTATTACGATTATTCTTGCAATTATATTACTATTGGTTATTAACCGAATTAGTAAATTACTAATACAATGGTTTTCGCATTCGGGAATAAGAACGGAAACATTCCCGATTGCGTTTGACAATGATGTTTATACAATAATAACAAGTCCCGTCGGCGCAAGCAATTACGGCGACACTTCCGTCCAATACAATTCAATTACATTGACGCAATGTTCTTTTGCAAAATCGGCGAACGCTGGCGGTTTTAATTACGCTTATTCGGTTGCAATCGGATATTAACAACCAATTGCAAACCAATTGTCGCCCGAATAATATGTCGTGTTTGACGTCCAAAATTGAACTTGCGAAACGCTATTTATTGACCCCCCGAATAAATAACAAACGTCGGCGTCATTCCATTGTCCGTTCGGCGCGCGCATAAAAATATAATTTGTATTTGAAAAACTTGTCGGCAAATTCATTATATATGGTTTGCGGTCGTAATTTGTCGCGGGGTTGAATCCCCATTGAAACAACAAAATACTAATTAAGTTAATAAAATTTGAAAGGAAAAATTTTCATGAGTGTAGAAAACATTATTTCAGTAATTAACGGTTTGAACAATATGTCAGCGATAAAATCGCCCGAATGTATGTATTTTTGCAAAATACAAAACGCCGACAATTCAATTTGTTGGGGTTTCTTGTCCCCGTCCGACGCACGTCTTGAAACGGCGTTGGTTAGTGTCGAAGTATCAATCGAAAAACATCAAGAATTATTGTCGGGCGGGAATATTGTATATTTTGACGGCGAAGTTTTCAACGCTAATCAAGACGAATATTATTTGGACGAAAACAACGACTTTGTGAAACGTCCGACAAGTGAATATAATCGAATGAAAGCGAACGAAAAACGCGCCGAATTAGTACAAACTTTATACAACATGAAAGCCGACAAAGCATACGGCGGGGTCATTATAAACGACGCATTCGTATTTGAAACGAATCAAACCGCAGTAACAAACACCGTCGCAACGTTGGCACTTATGGGCGACACCGACACATCATCATGGAAATTTTATACAAAAGACGGCGTCCCCGTTATGCAAACCGTAACAAAAGCGCAATTATTCACAATTGCGTCATTCGGGCGTCAAATGATTGACAGTTCGTTCGCGGTTGAGGGTCAATATTTGGCAATACTTGAAAACGCAACCGTTCAAAATCTCATTTCAAAAAAATGGGTTGAAAATTTTGTCGAACAGGCGCAAGCGGATTTCGACGCAGTAAACAACGAACTTGTTGTTTCATTTAATTAAGTCGAGAATATCGAGCGCAAATTCTTTGTGTCTTTTCCCGCCGTTTTTTAGATAATTGTTGATATATGATTCAACCCGACGGGCGCGAATACGCGACGTCATTTTGGCGTCGTTTACGTTATCTTTTGGCGGTTTAAGATTCAATGACAAATAAGATTCGTTTATTTCGTCTTGCGTGATTCCGATATATCGTTTTGTTACGACGGGCGAATAATGATTGAATATCGTTTGTAATAACGCGATGTCGTGGAATTGTTTGTAATGATGATAACCGAACGTTTTTCGCATTGTGTGAGTTCCGACGTTTGCGTTGATTTTTAATTCTTTACAGGCATTGACAAAAGTTTTGTAAACGATTATTCGGTCAAGTTTCAAATTATGCCGTCCGACGAATAACCATTCATTCGGGTTTCGGTTTTTGCAAAAATCGTTTAACAGTTTTTGTAATTCTTCTTTGAGCGGGAAAAGTTTATATTTCCCCGTCTTTTGTTCCCGAAGTTTGATTGATGATTGATTCAATACGTCTTTGACTTTGAATCCGAGTAAATCGGACACACGCAAACCCGAATTTATGCCGAGAATAAAAAGAACGGCATATTTGCGCTTGCCATTGTTGTTGAAATATTCAACAATCCGTTGAATGTCGTTTTTGTCGCGTATCGGCTCAACGACGTTTGCTTTTTTTGATTTTTTCATTTTGACACCTCTTTATTTTTGAAAATGATTATTCCTATTGATATAAGTCAAATAACATTCGAAAATAAATCAATTCTAAAAACAGAATTTGAACGGGGACGAATACCCCTTAAAAAAGATATAACGGGGCATATTTTACAAAAAGATTATATAACCGTTGACCATACAATCCCGAAAAGCAAGGGCGGAAAATCAAATTTATATAATTATTCGCTAATGGATTCAATCGCAAACAACAAACGCGGAAATAAACCGTTAAAACCGTTCATCGACCTTGAATCGTTAATCGAATATATTTCCGTAATGTTGGACGTTAAAACGCCCGATTTGGACGGCGCGGATTACGTTAAAAAGTGGTTAAAAACATTGTTAAAAGCATTCAAAGAAAATAAATAACCATGTTAAATTTGGCAAAAAAAATTTATGTCAAAATTGATGATAAACGCGAAAACGTCGAAGACTTTATCGCGGACAATATTTTGAAACGTTGGGACGAATTGAAAAACGTTGACGATTTAAGACGGGCGGGGACGCTTGCAGTTATAAACGTTGTCAGCGCATACGCGCAAACATACGGATTGCCCGCATTGACCGAAGACATCAAAGAAAAAATCGCGGACGCAAATGTCAAAATCTTAAAAAAGTTGAATAACAGACTTCAAAAACAGTTGAAAAAGAAGTCAAAGGCATATAAGGAACGAAACGAGAATGTTTGATTTTGAACAATTGAACAAATGCCGAACATACGTCGGCTTGCAGTATGGAACGTCATTCATTGCAAAACAAATTCGACGCTTTTCGAAAGAATACGCGCCCGAATCAAAAGAAATTCCGACGCACGTTTGCGCCTTGAAATATCGTTTTGGCAAATGGTGGATTTACGAATCACACATCAAAGGAAATGACAAATTGGGAATTGCCAAAGGCGTACACCGAATCAAGCAGGAAGTTTGGGAACAAGTCGAAGACAAAAAAGAATATAACATTTTTCCGATGTCATTAAGTATCAAAAAACTTGAAGACTATATCGGGCAACCATACGGACACGGCGACATTAAAGAACTTATGAAAGCGTCCATTTTTCATTCAAACGGGAAACAAAAAGACCGCGACGGGATTATTTGTTCCGAATATATAGCGTTATGCAATAACAAAATTTGCAAATATTATAATTTGCCCGCGTGGTGTATAACCCCCGCGCATTTTCAAAACTATTTTGACAAAAACGGCATACAGGCAATCGGGGGGCAAGTGTAATGAATTTGGCAATAATAGGGGCGGGCGTTGCCGTTGTTGCGACAATCGTCGGATTGATTGTTCAAGTTTTAACGGCGGGAATTTATATCGGAAAATTAGAGGGTTTTCAACGCCTTGTCAATTTCCGATTTGACGAACAACAAAAGAAACTTGACGCACACAACAATTTTATAACGCGCGTTTATGAATTGGAACGCAAAGACGGAATCAAAGAAGAACAAATCAAAGTTGCGAATCATCGCATTGAAGACCTTGAAAGCGTAATGAAATAAAGGAATAACAGGCATGGAAAACAACAAAGATTTATTCAAAAAGGCGTTGCGATTCGTCCTTAATCGTGAGGGCGGATACGTCAACAACCCGAATGACAAAGGCGGGGCAACAAATAAAGGA
>Ga0265301_10001250_pt1 | contig 34147 bp, 30 predicted proteins | sample AusTroGonzalo_MG_2_FD_193488 | JGI IMG/M metagenome (GOLD analysis project Ga0265301, IMG submission 193488) | Bovine rumen microbial communities from tropical cattle in Woodstock, Queensland, Australia - Gonzalo_04 | ecosystem: Host-associated > Mammals > Digestive system > Stomach > Rumen ... | reverse complement strand
GAGAAAGCGAACCTTGTGGGCGATGCGGCTCGTGATGTGGTGAACCGTTTCGTATTCTTTTGATCTGTTACTTGAATTTGACATGGTTATCAAGTGATAATATAGGTCAGACCTAAATTATCACTTCTCCCGTGTGCAGCTTTTCGTCCTTGGCCACCCACCGTCCACCCTCACGCGGATAGCGAGATCTTAGCCGTGTAGAACGTGTAGAAACGTGTAGAGTTTTGTGCAAGCTTCTCGGCCTCCCTCATTGATCATATACAGTAAATCTTATACAGAAGGGTCTGACACTTTTTATTATGTTACCATTTTGCAATGGTTGCCGCATCGACAAGTAAACTATCCTTATTCACAATGTCAAATTCTCGACCATTGCTGGAACAATGTAACTCCGCAGTTATTGAGAACCAGCATCCCTCACTATCGCATTTGCGACGAATTGCCTCTTTGGAGACATAAGAAATTCGTCCGCATGTTGTATAGAGCCCTTTTGCCCAATGCGTTTCTTCTAGTGACGAAAAGTAATCGTTGTAAAACTCCGAATCATCCGCATCAAACGTAGGGCGTTTGGAATTTAAGAATATTCCACCAGCAAACGGATCCAGTGTATCTATGCCCCAAGCATCAAAACCATGTTGCTTCATTGCTGGAATTTCTCTACCGTTCATATAAACTATTTTAGTTTCTATAAAAGCAACTAGACGATTAGGAATACGTGAAGTTGCAAATTGGGCATCTAAAGCTATACAACCATTCCGCGCCAATGACTGTATCACGGTTTTAGGGTCTTTGCTGTAACTTAGTTCAAACAACTCGTCCGCCTCATCGGATGCCATGTGTCTACAAATTTCCGACAGCCATCGCCCATCATTCAGACTTAGCCCATGTTTATGCAACCAATAGTGCCATGGTGCTTCATTTCCCGTTTCAGAAACTATTGAATAATTATTAAACAATTCTAGTGCTACTTCCATCATAGCATTATAGCTAAGGTCGTATCCATACAATGATACAACGGGGAAATATCCCAACCCAATTTTTGAGGCTTGCGAAAATTTCCAATCGTTTCTATCAATGTTTCGTTGATCGGCACCAGGATTTCCATCACAAGGCAATGTCCGTAACTGCTTAGCCCTTTCAGTAATGAGTTTAGCAACATAGTTTATGGGCAGCCCGAATATTCCGGCAAGTTCGCACACCTCTTTGCCTATGAATTCTTTGGTCAGACTGAATAGATCGCCTTGTTCAACAATTACACCAGTAGTTGTGAGATTTGCAGATGGAAGAATTGGCAATTTAGAATTAAGTATGCTCTCACTTGGCCTCAATCCAAGATATCGGAGGAACGCTTCACCAAAGAAAACCTGAATTGCATGTTGCCCCTCTTCGACAATTTCTCTAACGACATCAACATATGGAATGCAACACCTTGAATCGTAGCGCGCGGCTCTTGCAAGCGCTACCAACGCATGGGTCTTTGCAGTATCCTTGTAAAACGGATATTTGGAATCTATATATCCTGAAACATCACCATTTTGAAGCAGCCAAATCAAAGGCCCGACATACTCACTGCCCCCTTGTATAATCAATTCCTTGAGCACATGTGTAGCACGCCATCTCATGCAGGCATCATGCGAGCCCAAATTAGCGTAAACCATCTTAATAAACGCGTTCATCCTTGAACACTTTGGAAACAATTCATCAGAACAGACCGAATCGCCGAAATCGCTCGGAATATTGCCTAATATCGGTTCAAGGGCTGTACGCAACAAATCCTGTGCCTCTTCTATTGACAATAGATCAGCTCCGTACATTACCAGCAAATAGCAATTCCTTCCCCTCCAATTTTGTGAACCTCCAATCGCTTTATACATCAATTTCAGAACTTCGTCTTTGAATGCCTTCACATCGGGCAGGCCGAGCCAGCGGGTAGTTTCATACTCCATTCCAATCTCGGCGATCTTATTGGACAACTTTAAAATCAACTCTTTCCACTTCGCTTTTACACTTGGTTTAGTCCTCCACGACTGCGGCATGTACTCTACAAGACTTGATATCTCGGTTGCCTCCATGTCTGCCTCAGCCCACTTTTCGATAGTCTGTTCTGCATTTGAACTCTCGTGGGACGAATAATATCTTTCAGCATTTTCCTCTGGAATGGTCTTAATCTTGAAACCGTCGCAATTCTCATTATCCTTATCTGGAATCAAGCCGCCAAAACCCATAAGTATTTTCACTGCCTTGTCTTGTGATACATCCAAAAGCTTGAAATCTTTTGCGAACCACTTGAAGTCGTAGAGGAAATCCTCAACGTTTCTATCAGACCAGCGATTAAACAACGCTATGTTAGCTGCCGGCGAATATCTATCCATTGCACTAAATACCGCGCTTCTGTCAAAATGCTTATCCTTATAAGCCTTTACTCTTGTATATTCTGCGGCACGCAGATATTTCCACACCAGCTCTTTATCCGTATCAGGCATTATAGCTCTGTCCGCAATCGCCTGAACTGCCTGCCAATAGGAAATAACATCGTAGGTTTTAACTTCCTCCAAGGACTTCTTCAAATACTCTCGTGCATCATTGGTATCCAGTTCTATGGCTGCACTTGCCATTTTCATATATTCCAATGCTCTGTCGTGCCTATGCTCCTCTCCTGTCAATGTGACAATCATTTTTTCGGCTTCAGCGATACATCTCTTCGACCTTTCTTCCCTATCGATAGACACGAGATTATTGTTCAGCACTTCTCTAACTTCGCGTTGGATTGTTGGATACTGCCTATTGATTTTATCCTTTATTTCAATTTGCTCAGTTACTCCTAAGTTAGGGAGCCTCTTGCATGCTCTTGAAACGATCCCATCTATGTCAATTATAGAGCCATCCATCTCCTCAATTATAGCAAAACCCTCAAGCAGCGCGTTGTTTGCCGTGTGATTACGGGTGATTGGATAAGGCTCGAAAACCCTATAATTGACATAATAAGTCTGCAATAACCGAGCAATATCAGAATTGTTCATCCTTGCTCGATGACATGCCAACGCAAGAGGAACAAAATCATCATAGCCCTCTATTCCAGAATTATCATTGCCCAACTCTTGGACCTGCCTTTTGAATACCGTCGCGATAAGATTATTTATGTCCTCTTCGGCAACATCCACCCTTCTCTTATAAAGAGACACAACTGCGGGAATAGCAACCTCAACATACTGTGTAGACTCGTGAAGTAACTCTGTAAGTATTTCATCAAACCCAGCTTCTTCCAACCATACAACCAGTCGCTTCGTTACACCATACCTAGTTGACTCTTGTTGCGCACATTCGCATAAATATCTTACACACGCTTTAATTCCCCCATGTCGCAATATACCGAACGCTGCGGCTGCAACATCAGAACAGTCTACTCTTTCATTATTATTTACAAACTCTCCCTTGCGAATGTCTTTTTTAGTTGCGTTTTCAATGACCGCAAACATTTGTTTAATTGCACCGTCAAGAAGGATACTTGATTCTTCTTTCTGACTTGTTACAAAGGAAAGCAATACCGCCTTGTACAAGTTTGCCTTCCCTTTCCATGTGTTCTCATCTTCATCTATAAGGTCAATTGTCGCCAGTTCGTACGAAGGAGTAAGTACTGCAAAGAGAGCCAAGTGTTCAATGATAAAATCCGATATTGCGTTTGTGTCTTCAAACAAAGAACCGGACTTTAAGGCGTACTGCAACGCATCCTTAAAACGCTCAGACTTAAGCGAGGATCGCATTGAATAAATGTACCTCTCAATAAGTAGCTCGTTTTTCCCTTCTAATGTCATATCCGCAGGAACTGTGTCGTCGTCATTAACAAAATCAAACAAGCGATCATAATCTCCCAACAAATGCAATAATCTAGGGACGACACGCGCCGCATAGATATTATCAGAGGCTTCGGAAATCAACTTATCAAGTATATTTACAAAATCTTCTCTTTCTGCGGAGGTAATTATTCCACCGTATCTACCTCTAAACCACGTTTCAGTAGGCTCGTCTTTGAACCGAACACCTTCACTATCCATCCAAATCGGGAAGCCAAATTCTCTTGCGTAGTCCTTGATAAACTCTTCCGGCTTGCTTATTCCTGTCGCTAGAACCTTGTATGGGATATTTGGCGGCAAGATCGCTATCATTTTACACAGCCGCCTAATATAGGTCTTATCTTGTTCTCCGTATTCTAATTGTAATTTTGCGATTGCCTTGTTATTAAGCCTTTCAAACACATCATCTATTGACAATCTGCCTAATGAAACGTTCGCCCGCAGGTCACTTAGAGTCTGCGCCTCTTCCATCAAATTTAGGGCAATTCTTGGACTGCCTTGCGTAACGTCAGTGATTTGTTTGACTAAAATGGCAGGGACATCCGGAAACTTCTTCTCAACCAGTCTCTGCATATTGGCAACCGAAAAACATCTAAGCTCTATTTCTTTGAAAGGCACAATTGGTTTCAAGATATCTTTGCGTGCACTTCTAGAGGATAGCACAAGTCTAAATCCATCAAAGGTAGAGATTCTCAGCAGCAGATTAACAAAGCATTCATCTAAGACCGAGTATTCCGAGGCTGCTTTCACGGCATTATCAGCAGCATCAACAAAGACATAAATCATCGCCTCATTAGACTTTTGTCTGACTCTTGAAACTGCGAGTTTAAGATTCTCCAAGAACTTTTTTACATAATCACTACCTCTGGCAAAAGAACCAGGAAGCATAAATGGGCATAAGTCCCTATAAGCCAATTCGTTATTAATCTGAACGATTGCCTCTTGCGGCTCATGTCTGCTTCCATCTATTGCTCTATATTTACCACCTCCGAAACAATCAAACACAACTACTTCGGACGGCTTCTTAATTGATTTAGCAATCTCTAATAAAGTTGCAGTTTTCCCGATTCCTGCTCCAGCATGTAAAAGGCACGGCGCGCTCGCTTCCGAAATTTGTGTAAGAATGTCATGTATATCGTTACTATCTATATATTCAGCTGGAAAATCAAATTCCGCTCTAGCCGGGAAAAGTTCATCATCGGAACCCACACCCAATGCAACAAGCACATCCACCTTTTTTATTGGCGTCCTCTCTCCATGAGTTTCGCTAGCCTTATCTGCAACTAATTCAATTAGTGCAGCTGCCCTTGCCTTGTCTGCGAGTGACGGGAAATGGGCATTTACACCTATACTTATTATATTTCTTTGCTCATGGCCAGATGGTTGGTCTCCAATCAAATTCAATCTACTGCAAAAAGCGGTAATATCTTCCTCATTTGTGGTTTTGCAATATCTTTTTAGTGTTTGCCATGTTTTATTACCGTCAACACGACCATTCCTAATTCGCGTAAAGTCGGAAACCATGTTATCCGACCAATGACGGTTTGTAACGATTGCAAAGACAAAGTTTTCGTCATCTTTGTGGCTTGAATATAGCTTATAGAAATCTTCAAATGTCTTTCTGTAATCTGAAACTACAGCAGGAATATTAGCCTTGGCTGTAGAATACTTCACCTGAACATTTCGGACAACACCATTAGAATATTTCTCTACTGCGTCTATCGATTCATCACCATCTTGAGTAACGACATCACCTTCAACATATATCTCAGACAAAAACGAGCCAGGAGACAGTAGCAAAAAACTACGCTGCGCAACCCAGCGATAGTGGAATATATCACCTTTGCGACTCAGAGGAGTTGAATCAAGATTGCTTGACATGATTAAAACGTATTTTACAATTAAGCACGCGCATGTTCAAAGTATGGATGCATGCCCTTGACTGGGATGACGCAACTAAACAGATGATTGCTCATCTATACAACTTATATCCGAGAATTCACACGCATTCATGCAAGGCGACGCTATTACCCAGAAACCCACCGGGATCGGCGGGAAAGTACGCAAAAGAAAACGGTCTTGCCGCCGCGATGTCGATCTCGTAATCGATCATCTTCTGCATATCGTCCATAGATGTTCCTTATCATGGCTCAAGGGTATTGTGGTTGGAGTTGAATCAGGCACACATGTCATCGATCCGTCCTGCTACCATCATTACCTCCATGCCTCCTGACGAATTAAGCTGCTCACCGCTTGTAGCATGTTTGGAGGGATTGAGGGAGGGCACCACAACATTCTCCCAGATTCCTTGTATAACGACAGTATCTTCTCGCTGTAGGCGAGGTGCCGTTCATGCTCCCCCCTTCGAGAATATGCAAGTTCGGCAGCGAACCGCGCTCCACCCGCCAATATGTCTGCAATCTGCAACCCACAATAACTTTTTGAATCACCTATATCTACAGCGATCCGTGGGAACTTTAATCGCAGCAACGAAACGATGCTGTCCACCGCCTCATCATGGTAGGATGTATCCAACATCAGCCGAAACGGCTCATTTAACTCCCGCGCCATTTCAGCAACAAGCCCAACCACGCAACGCTGCGACAAATCATGCACACCAATACTCGCCTTAAACTCACTGATACACGCCTCTTCTTGCCTGGCAATTCCGCCCAATACATTGTGCAAGTCTTCATCGTAGCACTTTCCCAACGCTTCATTGGCGTTCGCAATGAAAGTTTCGAACTTACAAGACCTTTCATCCATATTGCCGCATGTTACTGCCTCATAATAACTATGAAGCAGTCCCTGCAAGTTAATCGCATCACACAGTCTTTCCCATTTATTGCAAAGAGCCATTGCATACTGAGGCAGCAACAGCACTTGCGGGCTTTCGCCCGGGATACAGTCCGCACAAAGTGATACCCATGCCGAATACCGCTTATCTACACAATACGAGTACGCAGGGTATCTTTTCAACACCCGCGCTTGAAGCTCAACGAGCCCATTCTGAATTGGCGCATATGCCCTACCCACCAATCTGTTGTGTTTCAGCTCGGGCAACATCGTAATTCCGTACGGCAGTAGATCCTCGCACAATATTCGCGCTTCGTCTTCTTCAATGCATACCGCCGACAACACAAATACTGGTTGGCGATCAAAGTCCACCAATCCAGTCGCTCCAGACTCATCCACAAAGACCGTCTTCACTATCAGACCTTAACAATCTTCCGTTGTTCTTCAACCATCTGATGCATATCAAGTGCCAATTTGGACAATCGCACTCGGTTTATCTTCTGCGGCTTATCCACCAAATCACAAAACAGCATTTTGATTTGAGCTTCCGTGAGGTTCTCTTTAAGGACATCTTGCACGAAGTTGTAGTAACGAGACCCCAGAAGCCTGCTTTTGTAAATGTAGCTTATTGCCTCATGTTTAAACAACCGATTGTAAACCTCCTTGACTTTAAAGAATTCTGCCAACGCAAGACCTTTGCTGGAAAGACTCGCCGTGCTATCTTTCTGCGGCCCAACATCAAAAACAAATTTCTCTTCATCAGAAACGGCGTCAACAGAAAAGGCAACGGAGGCATCCAATGGACGGCAAGTAAATCTAACTGCATCATGGAAACAGTCAGAATACGGATTCAAGTGCATCTCAAAATTCAGCTCTCGATTCCGCTTGATGTCCGTGTTACACCGAGTGCAACTGGGCACCAGATTGCAAAGACTGATGCCCAGGAAAGGATACTCGGTCCGAGGGAAATAATGGTCTAATGCCGAACGAGCAGATTTGACAACATCTTCACCATCAAACGTTATGGAGTATACTGTTTCGGCGTTGCAATACGGGCAATACTTGACGCCCAACGACTTTATGAAGCTCAATGGAGACCAAACTTCACCGTTGTAGCAAGCATCTTTGACATCCTCAATGCAAATAGTTTTGAGTTCATTCGTCTTGGCGTCAAATCTGAGGGCCTTTTTTTCTTGAGAAAACCGATCATACGAGTAAAGTCTTTTCAACAGTCCAAGACACTCCTTGAATGGGCTTTGATCTTTTCTCCACCCATGAGAGCACACAAAATCCCAATACTCCTTAACAAGAGACATTAACTTGTCTGGAGTAGCAGTCAGAAAACTATCATCTTTTGATTTGTCGTATTCCAGCAACACCGAAAAAAAGCTTCGAACACATTCATTTGTCTTTGCCAAATCAAAAGTGTATGAGGAATGCCAAAGCCTTACCTCATTCCCTTTCACAAGAGCAAGCAACGCTTTATGTATTGCATCGTAATAGCAACACAAGTGCGCATCTGCAGCTCGCTTGTCTAGTGAGAGCTTATACATAATTCCATATATTTGTGAATAAAGTTATCACCAACGAGATGCACAAGTTTCTTATCATTTTCACCCAAAGACTTACCCGTCCCATCGTTTGCAAGTTTTCCTAACACTTCATTGATCTTCGCGCGGGCGAACTCACCCACAGGTCCATTCTGCAACACGAAACCAGACCCATAAAGGTCGTAGACATTAGCCCCAAATGTATTCTCAACTCCCACTTCCTCGCGCTCTTTAATAGAGCATTGGTCCTCGTTCCTCTGAATAAACACGACATTCCCTTTGGGCAAGTCCGAAAGGAGTTGCGGGGAATGAGACGCAAATACCATATGAATCTTTTTCTCTGGGAAAAGCCTACTCAGAAAGATATTATACACCCATATCAATTTCCGTTGCAATTCTGGATGCAACGATGATTCAACTTCATCTAAGAAGATTAACAAATTCTCAGGTAATGTTCTCTTGTCGCCCTTCATACCCGTCGGTGAAAGCTGGGCAAAGAAAGACGCAAGCGCTGTGAAGTACGACATTTCTCCAGACGACAGACATGGAGAGTACCCAAGTTCAACGTACCCGTTCTTATCTGCAATCAAAAGCTCGCTTATGCAAGCGATTTGTTGCTTATTAGACATCGAAAAGCGCAGGCCATCAGGAAATGCTACGACGCCAGGATACTTTAGAGCCTTCAGATATTTCTCAAAAAACACAAGTCCGTTCTTAACGTCAGTAACAGAATAGTCCCCAATTCTCAGAATCTGATAATCGTCCTCATCAACCTTCTCTGCAATTTCAGCTATCTTAGCTATCGCGTACTCCACACAATTAATCCGCTCCTCATTGGGCACACTGTCTTTTGACATCGTATTGACAGTCATTTTCATTCTACGGCCCAATTTCACAAATAGCGATAAAAGTTCCTCCTCAAGCCAGTTGCTATCTACGCAACCAAATTCATCAGGCGTTTTATCCACAACAATATCTGCCCAACGAAGCGTCTTAAAAGCATAGTCTACGAGCATTAATACGACAACTTCCTGAGAAATCATCATATCGCGCAGCTCAACATACCTGTGATCGTTAGCAGCACGATTCTCCACCCAGTTCATAAAATTCGTTGCCACGTTTGAAGATTTCGTGACAACCCCCTGATATGGCAATGACATCCCAAGTTTTCTAACGACATCACTATGTCTATTTATCATGTCATGCAGAAAGTAAAATACTTTCAGTCGCTGCGTAAGTTGATACTCCTGGAATGTTCCGGATCTGTCCAAAACCTTCGTTGCTGATAAATCCCAAAATAACGCTTCCTCATTTTTACTTTTGTCTAAGGCCATTTCAGTAGTTACAACAGGGTTGTAATACACATACCCAAGGCTCTCGGTTAGATCAGACTTTTTGCCATACCCATTGATGGGCTCATAGCCTGAGAATAGTCTTCTCTCATCATCCGTAAGGCATGCCATACATTCGTTAGCGAATGAGCATGGTTGATTCGAGAACAACTGTATCTTTCCGCAGTCAATGGCAACTGCTGCATACCTAATAAACTTGCCCTGGAATTGTAGGTGCCGAACCATCGCCGCCTTGCAATATATTTCACTTAATGCCGCTGCGATGGAAGTCTTCCCTGCTTTGTTATCCCCGATAATTGCCGATATACTTTCAACCCCCTTATCGGCTCCTATCTTCCACATGTCATCGGGCAAGACCACACGATGACTGAATCTAATTTGAATTCGGTTTGCATTCGTATCTTTAACCACCTTAAAATTCCAATCTGAATCAAGATTCAGTTCGCAATCTCGAAGAGGCCCCGCCTCAGATAGATAAAGATATAATAGTTTCATATGCGCCTTTGCAAAAACAATCAATCCATCATTTACGCCCCGTCAACACCCTCTTCTCGATCTCCTCCGCTGAGCTGCCGGCCGTTCAGCCTCGCATCGCGTCTTCGTAGGCGAGTTGCTTGAAGGTCGGGCGGGCGGAGGGCTAAAGCTGCTTCTTGCGCATTTCGTTCTGGTACTTGAAGCGCTCTTCGGGAGTCATTTTGTCGAAACGGGAGCGCTCGCGGCGAGCTATAAGACGAAGCACAATGTCAACACCCACGGCAATAGCGAGCACTGCCGCGATAACAATTATGGCTATCTTCATTTCAGCCTCCTTCCATCAACCATATTAATGAATGGTTTCATCCCAGACATCGGGATTGCATTTCCTGATGAACTCGAACTCGACCGTGCGCTTTAGGGCGTCTTGAAGCGTATAGGGCGCTTTGAAGCCGGAGGCAAGCATCGCATCGGAACTGAAGACCGTCGTCGCGCAGAACTTCTTGACACGGATCGAGCTAACGGAAAAGTTACGCCGGGTAACAAAAGCCAGCAAGTCAAAGCAGTAACCACCCAAAAGCCCAAGCCAATACGGAAGCCTGACCGAGGGTAACTTCTTTCCAAGCGCTTTTTCAAATCCCTCGACAAGATCATTCATGTTGAAGTCCGGCTTGTCGATGTAGTTGTACACGGAATACGGCGCCTTGTTCTCCTCGACATTCCATTTGAGGAACGCGACAACATTCCCGACATAAGCCATCGACTTGCAATTCGTCCCCCTCCCGACCATCATGAATCGTCCAGACGCCAACTGTCTGAAGAGATTATACACATTGCCGCGATTGCGCTCACCGAAAACAACCGTCGGGCGCACGACATGCAGCATGTTCGCTGGATCCGACTTCTGCCATTTCTCGTACACACCTTCCGCGAGCAGCTTTGTTCTCCCATACTCGTTAAACGGCTCCTTGGGTCCGTCTTCCTTGTAGGCATACTTGGGGAATCCGTAGACCGCGACAGACGAAGTAAACACAATCAAGTGTATGCCGACCTCAGTCGCAATCTTGCAGACATGCTCAGCCGCTTCCACATTGTTCCGCGTGTAAAGCGAAAGCGGCCGTACATCGTCACGATGCGACGCTGCAAGATTGACAATACAATCATGTCCCGGCATGACCTTCCGCAAATCATCATCCACGCACACATCGCATTGCCGCCAAAGATTCGGATATCTCTTGCTCGTCACCAAGTCGCCAATTGTAACCTGGTGCTTCGCCGCAAGCAGAACCTCCACCAGCCGGCTGCCGATAAATCCACTACCACCTAATACAAGAATTTTCATTTGCTATTTTATGTCTGAGATTTTTAACGCAGAGGCGCAGAGACGCAGAGTGCGCGGAGACTTTTCAAGTATGTTAGCTCCCGATGTGCGGGAAGATTTTTGGCACGATTAGCTCCATCGCCTTCATTGGCAACTTTCCGAGAACAAGCAGCCGCGAGCCGACATAGCCATTTTCCCTATTTGCATCAACGACATCATAGTTGTTTCCCACGAAGCTGCCGGCATTCCCCTTCTCGGTAGATGCGCCGCCAAGCCGCATCGCAACAGCGCACTTGTGCATATACGCGCGCTTTGCTTTGTGCTTGCGCGTGAAGCGGACAACCATCTCGTAGTCCGCGCCGATGCGATACTCGTGCTTGTAGTATCCCCACTTCTCGAAGCAACTCTTCTTGATATACATTCCCGGATGCGGGGGCGCATAGCCGAACGTCAACATCCACGGACGCCAAATCATCGGACAGATAAACCTACGCGTCTTTGTCTTACGCAACCCCTCAAGCGTCGCTTCTCGATCAACGAAGCGGACATCAGAACACAAGAACTCAAGTTCTGGTTTCTTGGCGAATACATCCGCAACTTTCTCAAGAACATCGTCCGCAGCCATCATATCGTCCGAGTTCAAAACGCCGACGACTTCTCCCGTCGCCATCCTCACGCCCTTATTCATGGCGTCGTATAGACCCTTGTCTCTTTCAGATATCCATTTGAAAGTGAAGTCGTGAGTTGCGAGTTGTAAGTCGTGAGTTTGCTCGAAACTGCGGATCACCTCCACCGTTCCATCCGTCGATCCACCGTCAACGACGATGTACTCCACCTCAAATCCGCGGCGCATCTGCCGCCACACCGACTCCATTGCATCGGCAATGGTGTCCTTTGAATTATATGAAACAGTGACGATTGAAATTCTCATTACTTTGCTTCCATCTCCTTGCTCAGCAATCGCACAAATCCTTCGGGGCACTTGTCCTCGCCTTTCAATACCCACGCCTTGTCATATCCCTCGATTGCCTCTGGCGCACCGCCCGTGTCGTAGGTAGCGACCTTGCACCCACAGGCGGCCGCTTCCATATTGGTCATCGAGAAGATGTCCTCGTGGGTGGGATTGAAATACCAATCAGCTGCAGTGTAAATCTCTGCAAGTTCCGCAGGACTATTAGTCCGATTTATGGCAATCACCCCTTCTGGCAACAACTTTCTTTGCGAGTCAGTAACGCCGACAATAACAATAGAGTACCGTGAATCCAATATACCACTTAGCATAACAATATCCTCAAGCCCCTTACGTTTGTCCCACACACTTGCGACTCCAAGTATGACGACCTTCCCATTAAGTCCCATTCTTTCCCTAAAATTGCCTGGCGTCGGCTTAAACACTCCTCGATCTATAGAGTTATTTATGATCTCATGCGGATAGAATTTCAGAAATCCCTGCATCGTTATATTCGCAAGCCACTTTGAAGGGATAATCAGTTTTAAATTCTTGATCCCCGTAAACGAGCGTTTCTTGCTCTCGAAATTCTTTCTGCACCGACTAAACAGCATGGATCCTGGATAGTCACGCTTGCATGAGCATTCCCGACAAACACTCTTCCACTGCTCGCAACCAGCCATGTCGAAGTATGCACAATGACCAGTATACGCCCAACTGTCATGCAACGTCCACTTTACCTCAATCTCTGGATGCCGCTTCAGCCACTTAAACAACAATTCATAATTGATGTAATAGCCGTGCAGATTATGAAGCCATACAACATCAGGTCGCCAAGCTTCTGCCCACTTCAAGAATCGCTTCGTCACAAAATAGGAACAAGGGCCATTCCCATGAAAATCAAAAAGACGGGTCAGCAACCCATGCAAACGAACAGAAAGCGAATTGCCGATCCTCACCGCCCACTTCTGACACTCTCTCTGCACATACGCATCCCGCCCATAGCCAAACTTGACTTCCCAGCCCTTCGCCTCATACTCTGAAGCAATCTTCGCTGCAATTCGCCCCGTAGAGCCTGTGCCACAAACTGAATTTATTATGAGCAACTTTCCCATTTCAGAGACCACTGATGGATTTAAAGTATGCAATAGTGCTCCTCAACCCAACTCGCAACTGCACTTTTGGTTCCCAGTTAAGGAGTTCTTTTGCAAGGGTGATGTCAGGCTTGCGGCGCTTCGGGTCATCGGCAGGAAGCGGCTTGTAGATTAACTTCGACTTTGACTCTGGAATTAGGCGAAGTGTTTCTTCAGCGAGCTGTTTGATCGTGTATTCTCCAGGATTACCGGTGTTTATCACGGGGGCCCCGAGACCGTGCTTCTTGACGAAGAAGTCAATCTTGCGACGGGGCAGATCCATGTATCGGCGCATCGCCTCGACAAGATCGTCACAGTATTGGAACGAGCGAGTCTGCTTTCCATCGCCGAACAGCGTGATGTCCTCATTGTTCAGCGCCTGCATGATGAAGTTTGAGATAACGCGTCCGTCATTCGGATGCATATGGGGGCCATAGGTGTTGAAAATACGCACCATGCGCATGTCGACATCATACTCCCGACGATAGTCGGCGGCAAGCGTCTCTGCGCATCGTTTTCCTTCGTCGTAGCAGCTCCGAATTCCGATGGTGTTGACATTTCCCCAATAGCTCTCGACCTGAGGATGCACCAGCGGATCGCCGTAGACTTCGCTCGTGGACGTGTGCAGTATCCTTGCCTTCGTCTTGAGCGCAAGCTCCAACATATTCATCATTCCGAGCACACTAGACTTTGTCGTCTCGACAGGATTATGCTGATAATGGATCGGACTCGCAGGGCACGCAAGGTTGTAAATCTCATCGAACTGTCCCCAGAACGGTTGCGTAACATCATGCAGCACAAACGAAAACCGCCGATTGCCCATTAGCTCTTCTATGTTCCGCTTCGTCCCAGTAAAGAGATTGTCCAAGGCTGTAACCTCGTATCCGTCATCCAGCAACCGCCTGCACAGATGACTCCCAAGAAAACCCGCAGCTCCTGTGACTAGTGCCTTACGTGGCAATGTTTTTCTACTCATTCTTTACATCTCTCAACGATTTGTATTACCGATTTAGCAAAACCATCTTTTGATATCTTTGCAGCCATCGCAAGGCTTGCCTTTTTCGCACTGTCAAGCTCTGTATCTGTCATGAGAAGGAACTTGACGAATGCATCTTTTATATCAATAGCATTATATGGATCAAATAATTTACCATTAATGCCGTCACAACCATCAAAGAGTACCAAATCTTCAGAAGCCCCGACATATCTACTAAGCAACAGCATGCAACCATTTAACGCGGCCTCATGCACAACAAGACCCCAATGCTCCTCCAGGCTCGGCAAGCAAAGCGCCCTAGCACCTTGGTAGAGCCTCGCCAATTGCGCCGGTTGAGTAAAATCCCTCACTACAATCCTCGCATCATAAGCCTTAAGCCCAACATTTAACTCTGCCGCTTTCGACATGAGCTCTTCCTTCTGAGATCCGCTCCCATAGAGCTCCAGTACCCAGCCCTTGCAATTTGCAATCGCCACGGCCTTTGCAAAAGCATCAACCATTCGCACAACATTCTTCCGCTCAATATACTGCCCTACATATATAATCTTCTTTTCTCTCGCCGACAGCGGCACATCGGAACCAAACAAAGTAGAATCTGAGGAGTACAACCCCTTCACAATTTGCTTTTGGGGGACACCATAATTTGATAGCAACCTTTCTCCAGACTTCCCAGGCACAAAATACGCATCAAACTTTCCTTTAATAAAACATTTGAATCGGAGTGCCTTCATGGATTCACGTATTGCAAGCCTCAGTCCATGAAAACTTAAAAGTGGTGCAATCCCCATAAGTTGATTGTTGTCAACCATGGAAACGACTTTGCAGCCACACCCTCTGGCCTGATCTCGAAAATCTTTGAACACACGCACTTTCCACCCTGTCACAAAGAGCGCCCTAGGCATTCTCCCATTTAATATCTCAATAATGGGCCTAGTTTCTGAATACTCTATCCAAATCACTTCACACCCACACAATGCATCCATTCCTTCAATAGGAACCCTCGGTTTTGTAGCAACGATAACAACATCTTCCCCTGTCGTGTTCACAAGTGTGCGTATGCAACGAGCCGCGTATTGCGGGAACCCTGCCCAAGCAAAACAAATCATCTCACATAACCTCCACTCGCTTAAAGCCACACTTCAGAACGAACCGTTTAAAAAACGACCCGTCCAGTAGCCGCCATATCTGGATTGCCAATCGGTTTATCTTGCTCATCCTGTATCCTGTCTCCTCAAGAGATCTTGCGCGTTCCGCATCAAACTTTCTTAATTGTTCCTCAGACAACTTATGTTCGCCAAATTCAGCCGTCTTGCTACTCTCGTGCATTCTAAATCCCCAACAGAAGCATGGAATCCTTCGCTGCTTGACTCCGGATATAATGAACCTCCTCCACAAATCTGTGTCCATTTGGAAATACTGATACTCTTTCATTCGCCCAGCACGTTCAAAGAGCGCCTTTGAGAAAAAAGTTGTTGGTCCATAAACTGCAGGCGGCTGAGACTTACTCTGGAGAAAAGACGGTAGGCATCTAGGTCCCCAACCGATCTCGATCACTTTGCCGTCTTCCGTAAACCTATAGAAATTTCCGGTAAACCATTCACAATCTGGATGGCGCTCCATTTCGTGAACGACCTTCTTCAGGCTCCCTTTTACTAGAATATCATCTGCGTTGAGCCACGTCAGATACTTACCTCTTGCATGAGCAAAGCCTTTATTGAATGCATCACTCTGCCCGTTGTCTTTTTCACTAACCCACCATGAAATCTGGCCAGAATACTTCTTGATTATCTCAACGGAATCATCAGTCGAGCCACCATCGCAAACAATGAGCTCCACTTTGTCAGCTAGCTCTTGTGACACCACACTAAGTATAGCGGATTCAAGGAATCGCCCATAGTTATAGTTGGCTATTACAATTGATAAAAGAGGCACGCTCATCGTGACAACATCTCCTCATAAATCCGCTTTACGTTCTCTGCATACTGCTCCCACGTGTACTTCGCACGGATAAGCTCCGCGGCAGCAGCGCCCAACCTGTCGATTTCTGACGGATTATCCATAAGGGTTAATATTTTGTGTGCTATGGCTTGAGCGTCTTTACCGGGAACTACACAACCATTAATCCCATCCTCAATCGGGAACCCTGATTCGTGGGTTCCAACAACGCAAAGGCCTGCTGCCATCGCTTCCATGCCAGAGCAAGCACAGCCCTCCGCAAGCGACGGAAATACATAAATATCAGAGCGAGAAAGGAACTGTTTTAGATCGTCCTGTGGTATTGGCCCATGGAATTTCACAGGGAGAGAACTTACATTAAATTGCTCAACCATTCGTTTGTCATAGGAGCCAACAACATCCACCTCAAATGAAATCGCTGATTGTTCACATAGAATCCGCACTGCTCGAAGCAGATATTCCGCCCCTTTCCGGAAACAAAAATTTCCAGTAAACAAAAGCCTTATTGGCCTATCTCCTCGATTAATAGCTCTTACAGTTCGCAACCCAAAGAAATCAGGGCGCGTTCCTAAATAGACAACTTTAATTTTCTCTGCAGGATATCCTTGTTCGATGAATGTGTCGCGAACAAAGAAAGAATTGACGAGCAGAACATCTGCCCACTCGCAGTCCTCAGTAACCATCCGCCAGAAGCGTGAACTTGTTCCCAAATTGAATTGTTCACCATTCTTAACGTATTCGTCACGCAAATGCACCTCCATATATGCCGGGTGCGCTATTGAATGATCCACAATCACAGGCATCCCCAACCGCTTCGCAAGCTTAATTGCTCCTCCATGTCCAACGCCTGAGCGGACATGGAAAACTGTATCATTTCTACCCTTATATCTTCTTAAGAACCTCTTGCTATTCCATCCCAGTAGCCTCCATGCAAAATCAGCAGCAAACTCTGAATACCTCGCCTTCGCCATTTTCCCTCCGACATGAAATATGCCCGCAGATAGGAACTCTGCAATGGGACATGCGCATATTTTACTTCCCCCAGAAAGGCTTATTGCGCGTTTCCTCAATCCAGCAGAAAGATTGCGGCCCAACAACCATGAGCATAATTGTGCAACAAGGTTGTTGGGATTTTTTGGAACCCACCCACACACGAATCTAATATCCACACCAAATCTGCTTAGCCAATCTGCAGATTGAGCAAAATGAAGTCTACCGAGGCCACTTGATATTATCGATGTCATTACTATTCCATTTTTCATTGATACAATCGACTAGCTTTATCGTCGCGAGTGAATTTTGAGATCAAAAGCAAAACCGCCAACAATGTTGATTCTATGACGCGGTGATCAAATGGCGAGAAGAAATAATCCCAAAAGAATATTGGCAATGACATCGCCAAATACCCATAGTACGACGGGCAAATATGCAACCGTGAAAACAGAGTTCTTATCGCCAAGACAAATACGGATGCCCAGAATACCAACGCAAATATGCCATGCCACATCCAGTAGCAAACAATATGCGAATGCGACGGAATAATGGCTACACCTTCCGCCGCTCTTCTTTTGATCATGTTAATATAATCCGTCTGGTTGCCATACTTGTATAGAAAATCTACAACATAACCCTTGTCATCAATGGCCACGGATCCTTTTCCAACTATTGGATCATCTATCGCCGCAGATAATGCAACAAAGAACTCACTACGCCCTGCCATTAGCAGCTTAATAATGTTGCTACCAAATTCCGTTTGCCGTTCAAATTTCTTCTCCTCGCCTTCTTCAAGATAGCCACTTGTAACGGCTTGCTTGTAGGCAAAATTTGCAACTATCCCTGCAACCATTAACGACATGATAACAGCAAAAGAGTGTTTCTTAAAATATAACAATGTGGTGCGCGTCTTTCCAGCAGGTATGAGCAGAACAAATGAGCACAACAACGCCAAGAACAATGACCTTGCTCCCGTTAGAAGGGCAAATGAACACAGAAACGCCAATACAATAACAATATAAATCTTTGGTGTTCTTTTAAACCACCCCTTAATAGGCAACGCAAGCCAAGCTATTGACTGGTTGATCCAGAATAATTTGTAGCTAATGACCCCTTCCATCCCGGCTTCAAATCCATACTCGGCAGCAATATCACCAGAACTGCCTCGCTGGAAGATAAAAACTGATACAACTCCAGATATTGCCATCCCAAGCAATAACCACTTTAGATTTTCATGATCTTTTCGCAAAAGGAGATAGATACACAGCGTATTCGCAAACACCGTAATTGGCACCGCAATCCCACGCATTGCGAAATTAAGATAAGTCTGATTAACTATATCAGATACGACTGCGCCAATAACCCACAAAACTGTAAGTATAAAGAAGTAAAGAACTTTATCGCGCCTAAGCAATGAGACATTCCTTAGGAAAAGGAATGGCGCAAGCAAAACCATTGCGAGTTCAGATATCCCAAGTTTTCCACCTATCCTAATCTGAGTTGCAGAAAATAGGCCGACGAGAAAGAGAAGCGCGCCATAGACGCTTCCTTTCTTTTCTTCAAAACCACGTTCCATACTCATACTCCAAATCGAAGCAAGTTTCTGTGCCGCTTAATGAAGTTTAGCATGCGGCATCCTAATGGCGAATGAAACATCCTCAAGAAACAAAGGCTTATGGTGCCAGATCCGGTCTGCTTTAGTGCTCTAAAGATTGCTTTGCGATCTATATGTAAAGTTAGAAAATTTCTCTTGCCAAGCTCTTCGGTTGCCTTGCTCGCATTAGGGTTAGTACAACAACTAATTACATGCAATAATCGTTCTCTGACAGACAAAAATGAATAACGATCCACAATTGACTGCCGACATGCGTACCCGTTGAATTTCCCCTGTCGCACTTTTTCTATTGCCATTGTCAATTGATCTGGCGATCCAATAACCACCCCCCCAACATTTGCAACCATTTCAAGTTGCGCATTATCCCTAAAAGGCGTCGACAATGCTATCACTGGTGTCTCACAAGCCATAGCCTCAGCATTTACATAACCAAAAGATTCTCCATTGCCGGACATGCTCACCATCGCATCGCATGCTGAATAAAACAGGCTCAGAGCATCACTTGTTAACATCTTAGATTGCACACATACTCGTGGGTGGAAACGAATTGAATCCGGGAGCGCTTTGTCCCCATAATCTCCGACATGTACAAAAATTAGATCTGGATGGGCTTCAAGAGCCACTCTCAGTGGTCGTTCTAAAAATTTCCAATTTGTCTTCCCGATTCTACCAAGGACAAATGCCATATCCTTTTTTGATTTGCCGACTTCGCTCAACCAATGTTGTCTCAACTCATTAATAGATTGCAGGCTCGCCCTAAAGTATCTGCTGGTATCAACAGGATATGGGACATACACACCGGGGACACGATATTTTCCTTTCCACGCATTCCATCGGTAAAGATCCCATTTTGAGATTTGCAAACTGACATCTATTAATTTCTCAACAGACCAATCGACACGCCCAAACACATTGGTTTCAATACACTTCGCTCCCATTTGCTTAAATTTAGAGAGAATCTCTGTCTCCCTGGCGATGTAAAAACCTGCACGATGGATATTTACAATATCTGGCTCAAATGAGAACGCCATCTTGGCATCTTTCTCTCCACAATAAACACTATATCCCTCTTTAGCCAAGCAATTAGCCGTATCCCCACCCTCACAATAACCCCAAATAGCAATATCATGATCGGGAGAAAGGATGCGCACATAATTTGCAAGCGCGCGTGGTGTCCCTCGATATCCAAGTTCAGCCGTTATGAACAATATTTTCATTTCCTTGACTTTCGTTCTTCAACTGAGGCCCCCAAACGAGAGCCTCGATTAACTTTCCTGACTTTAAGAATTTTACTGCCAGCCACGACAAGAAGACAACAATTATGGATGAGGCCACAAGAACCCACTGCGAGGCATTAAGATCAACAAATTTATTACTTCCATATGTTATTATATATCCTTGGATAAAAAATATGCCTAGCGTTTCAGTCCCAATGCTTGCAATTTTAGCAGAGACAGGGAGAACCATTAGCAATCCACTTAGGATCATTAGCAGGAAGAGACATCCAAACACCCCTATGACATATCGCGCCATCATCAATAAGAAGTCATATATTGTCGGGCTTAGTATATCGTAATGATTCAAGTAAAATGAAAGACCATTAGTTGCAATGCTACCGCAGCAGAAAGTTGTCAATATCAGTAACACGCCCCCTACGGATGCAATTAACCGCCATAAAGGCCTATTCTTAAGAATAAACGGCAAGATCCAAAGCCCAAACCAATAAAATGGAATCATCGCAACAATATTTTTTGCATGCCAGATACGCCCTGATCCAAGAAGACACACAGCGAAACTACAGCAGCAAATCCATATCCTAATGCCATGCTTCTCGCTCCACTTATACGAGAGAAAGGTAATCAGCTCGCATCCGGCAAGAGCATAGAAAAACCAACCACAAAAGAGAAACTTTTTCAATGCCCACAACGGAATATTAGTCCATGGGTATTTCCCGCAGCAGAGACTTTCAACAATGGCAAAAACAACGCCGAAAATAGCCAATGGCCAGAAATATCGAATGAGTCGATTAGCAAATTTCTCCCACTTCCCTGATTCATGCAAACTCCGAGAGAAGTACCCACTAATCATAAAGAAAACTGGCATGTTGATCACCCAGATAAAATTCATTGCATATGACGGCATAGTGCGCAAATCAAATCCTGGGCGACAAAACATGACATGAGAGTACACTACCAGAAAAATAGCTATGGCCTTCGTAACATCAAAAAGTGGCTCTCTAATCCGATTCATTCACCGCCCCCCAAATATAAGGCTTGCAGCCCTCGGCACCATGCGTCTTAGCCCAACAGAAACGACAATGGGGAACACTACTGCAGCAAGCCAGCGAACTGCAGCTATAACGAGCGACTCATCCATCGCGCTTCGGAGCCCCATAATAGCAATGAAGCCAATCGATATCTTCAAGAAAAGGCCATGCTGCACATAAATGGCAAAAGCATTGGAGATAAAGCAATTAGGCAGTCTAATATATGTTGTCAACCTCCAAACACCGTACATAAGTGGCACAACCATTGCAAAGTCAGAGAAATTCTCCAGACAAACAACCCCAATCAACCTAGACCACGTGTTAATCGTCAATGCTACCACTCCCATCAATAGAAACATGCAACCGGAACACCACCAAAGGGACCTCCTAAACTGGACAAGAACACCCATTCGAACAGCCACCCCAATCGTGAAATATGCAAATCCCCGAAGAGATAGCATGTACTCCCAAAAGTCGGCAAAATGAATCGTTGTATCATATATACCATATACGACAAACAAAACAGATGGCAGCAACAAGCCAGCCTTTCTGATCCCCCAGCAAATTATCGGAGACACTACAACAAGCAGAAATAACATTCGAAGATACCAAATTGGCCCAATGTTCATTCTGTTGAGATCAAAGCCTAGCACTCGAATCAACCCCATCAACAATCCACCGTCCATTGGATTCTGGACGCCGCAAGCATAACCTGCTTTTTGTATGCAATACCACATGAACCAATTAAATGCAAAACCAATTATTGCCCAAATCACAAATGGAACAAGCAAGGTTCGAACACGCTTCTTGACGACTTTTGAATACCACCCGTCCTCACCAAACCTCCCCCCGAGGAAAAAACCTGACGCCACAAAAAACCACGGCACGGCGATCCGGCAAAGTCCATCAGCCCCCACTAAATTTGCGACCCACCATTCCCAATCTCCAAGTGGCGGATTCGGCGTGCAATGAATTGCCACAATCATACACGCACAAATACAACTCATCACCGACATCCGCCGAGAAGTTTCTTGTGAAATTACAATTTTTTCCATCTCAAAGCCATCCACTCAACACGCAACCCACATTTATTTGCGTAACAAATAAATAGCACAGACAAAACAAATAGTCTAAGCAATGAAGCGACTAGGTTCGCTCCCGCCAAACCAACACTGCCATATGCGACCAAGCACCACGCAAAAGCAATCTGGATAAGCGCTGTAAAACAAACAATAATAAAATTTGTCCACATCAATCCTGCGCCAACAAGATAGTTCCACATCGGCTGGTAGACAGCCCCCACCCCATTGGCAAGGATCACAAGGCAGAATGCAACCAAACCAATAGAAAATCCTGCTCCATAACCGCGCAGAATTAGCGGCGCGAACAAGCATAGCACACCACAACATGGCACAACAATGATAGCATTTAAGAAAAACATCCGCCATGTCAACCGCAAAGCCCTCGTAACCTCGCCCTGGCCAATTAAATCCGCGAACACCGGTACAAGTGCAGCTCCAATAGTTTGAACAACAAATGCAATAGCAGCCCCCCAAGGAGCCGCAGCATTAATAATCGCAAGATGATTATAACCATCAGGTATCCGCGCAAGCAGGATTCGCGTAAACCATGTCACTGGATAACCCAACAGCAACAAAAACAACGTCGGCAACGAAAAGCTAAGCAACACACGCCATTCGGCAAACATCCCAGCGAATTGCCGTCGCAAACCAAAGCGTCGCCAAACAGGCACTAACAGCCAAGTAGTTAATACGACAGTACATATCCCGGCAAGCGAAAACGCGGCAACCGCTCCGTGCATGCCGAAGAAATAACTTGCACAAGACAAAAGCAAAGCCTGCAAAACACCAGATATAACAGTTATCTTTGCTCGCTCTTCGTACGCTTCACACCCCGTCAACGATGATAGCTGAACTTCGTTGAAAATTCCAAGAATAACACCAACGGCCGCAAGACGGAGCAACCCTGCAAGATGCGGTGCAACAAGAATCTTGATGGCAACCCAATCAGCGGTCAGCATAAAAATTGTCCCGAACAATATCGCCATGCTCCATGTCAGGAACGTTGACATCGCCAATATGCGCCCGGCGCGATCCGGATCACGTTCCCTCAACTGGGCAACATACTTGATAACAGTAGTGCCAAGACCCAAGCCACAAACAGTTGAAAGCATTGAAGCCGTACTGATTACCATCCCATATTCACCGAACTGCGTTTTCCCGCAAAATCGAGCCACGCAGAATGATGCAAGAACTGTTGCTCCCTTTGCCACAACGGTTCCCAGCCCCGTCCAAAAGGCACCTTTTAATAGTCTCACGGCCAGAGATGACCGCAAAACGATCCCCACAAGATTAAACTCTGGCATCCTCAATAGCGACACTTCAACGATCCTTCAACCAGCGCACCCAGTCACATTCATTACGAGATTGTACGACAACATGATTGTCGTTGTCTTTACGAAAAGCAGGGGCCATCGTAGAATTCCATTTTAAAACCCTCTTGTGATAATCACCATAATTTAGACGCAGGATTTCTTCATAATTCTCGGGCAAGACAGTCTTTACGCCACACACTTCACATGGACGAGGATTTCTCGGCGACGGGACCTCCAAAGACCCCCAGAACTCTCCATAGTTTTCCGTATGCGCCCTAAAAACACCATTCCCCAAATCATCCCCACGTCCAAAGAAATCTATACAACACTCCTTATATCGCATAGTGAATTCTTTAAACTTCCCATCAAAAAGTATATATCTGTTAAACGTGAACCCTTCCTTTAATAGCGACCGATACAAATCCTCAAGCTTATCTTCCTCGCAAATCATAAAATCCATATCATCGTCATGGGAAATGAATCCACCGTCTCTAACAAACCCCAACAATGTTCCGTACATGGGGTAACAACTCACACCTATCTCCTCTGACACTTTCTGAATTTTAGCTACAGCCTCATACCCATATCGGCGCATAACCAATTGTCGGTACTTAAAGACATCGACCATCAACCATCGAACAAATGGATACAATAGTTTGCGCGTCAGTGCATTATCACGCAAGAACACTCTTATTTTTCCAATCATAATCGAACAATCAGCCGTGAAGCTGCGCCTTCTCGGGGAGTGTGGAAAGGAAGAGAGACTTGAGGGTGATTTCTACTGTTGTTTTCATCGTGTTCCTATTTCTGTTCTTTTTGATTTGTTGGGCCAAGCCACCATGGACAGCGCCAAGAGTATTGATGGGACGGCGTTTGCTTCTCAACGGGAGGATGAACCATGTAATTTCCGTAGTATAATCGCAAATATGCATCATAATTCTCAGGCACCGGAACCCGCATCCCGCAAAAGGAAACACATTCGCCCGAACTCCACCATTCTTTAGGGATTGGGGCTCTATTTAGAAGCGTTAGTCGGAGGCTTGCTCTCCCCGTGTACCTTGAATCTTTGAATGGATGACGCAGCAAGAACCCTTCGCAGATTCTCTTGCAAGACTGCCCAGACATCCACGGGCATAGCATGTTGAAAAACAATCCCGCAAGCCAAACAATGCACCCCTTTTTCGTCTGATGATTTAACGCGGTACAACGAAATCGCGTTATACAAGACAAGGGGATCACAAGCATCTTTGTCATCATTCGTTCAAGCCGCGACTCAGGGTAGCCGTCAATTGGGAAGATGTCAATATACAGCCCCCCTGAAAGAAAAATGCCGGCTTCTTGCTCAACTCTTTGAATCACTTCTCTACTCGTATTCTGTATTTTCCCAAACAAAAGCGGGAACTCTGGCGTATTTTTCCAATCGACGGTTTGTAAGTGCGACGGCAATTCATCAGAGGCAACTCTCATAAATTTGTCATAATCCGGCCTCGGCATTGACACATCAAAATCGTCATCCCATGGGATAAACCCTTTATGCCGAACCGCACCAATAGCACTTCCATCTGTAACATAATACCGAAGATTATGCCTACCACAGATGTCAGCAAATATTTTATATATCTTGAGAAGCTCTTCCCAGATTGGTTTTAGGGTCTTGTCGCTCATCATTATCCTAACATATTGTAAATATTAGAAGCAAACCAAACGTCATGTAGTCCCAAGCCAATGTTATAACTAATTATCCGCTCTTCTGCCGACTGACGTCCACTTGCCTTTTCAAGCAGCACATCTGAAAATTCCGCGAATGACTTAAATTCATTGAAGTGCTGAAAACATCTCAAGTGACCAGTATCATCGCCAAAGATACGATCAAACACCACATCACAATCCTGAAAACCTCGCGTATGCACAGGTATTAAAGTATAACCTTTAGGGTATGTCGAAGCCGGCAGGAACTGCTCGTCCATTACCGTTACACATGAATACAGTGCTTGCGTCTGTGAAACCAACTCGTCCCTGGAATCTGTCAGATGGAAGCGAACATTTGGCTCGTTTGCATAAAGTGCAGCAAATCCCTCAGCTTGGGTCTTATATCTGAGCAACCAAATATCATGAGGTCTATCAAACAATGTGCACAAGCACTCAATTGTCGCCCGCGCCATACTGCCCAAGCCAACAAATCCAAACGCAGCTGACTCAAATCCAGCGACAAATGTCTTTCCGGCTAAAGCAGCGACGGCACCTGTTCTCATGGCTGTAATCCAATTACCATCCATACATGCAAGACATTCGCCATTTGCCATGTCTACGAGTAGTATCTTGCTCCTAAGTGCAGGGTGGCACCCAGGGTGTCGTGTAACCACCTTGACGCCGTAGCGATTTATTTCTGGTATATAGCAAGGCATAGTATTGACAAACACATCGCCGGGAAAATGTTGCCATGTCTTAGGCGGCAAATCTGCATTTGGCTTGCTGCGAAGTGACTGCTCCGCCCATTCTACACATTGCCTAGGCGTAACACCAAGCGCTATTATGTCATTATCATCAAGCACTTTCATGGCAAACTCCCCAATGTTCGCAAAAACATATCATTATCATTCCGGTCTCGCACGGTAATACGCACATACGACGAATCCGGGAAGCCTTTTTTATTGGAACAGTCTTTCAACAGAATCTTGTAGTTGTCCCAAAGAAGATTCGTGAGAGATGTTGCGTCAAATGGAGGTTTGACCCTTGCAAGGAAATAATTGGCCTGGCTGGGGAAAACCTTCAGGAAACCAATCTTGCCAAGTTCGTCAAAGAACCTGTTACGTTCCGCAGCGATTGAATCACACCCTTTTTCGTAGTCGGCTCGGTATTGCGGCATTATCTCCATGAAAACTTCGCCAAACGGGTTTATGTTCCAGATAGAAACCTTCTTCTTCGCAGCTGCTATAAACTCTTCATCTCCAGATGCCAAAACCCCCAACCGACAGCCAGGAACGCCAAATGATTTGCCGATACTTTTTATCACATATAGATTGGTATGCTCCGAAAGCAATTCCGATTTTACCAAAGTCTCTCTCTTATCAGCATCTTCAAAATCAGCAAAAGATTCATCTATCAAAATCTTTATCGACTGACGAGATGCCCAAAGCGACAAAGCCTCCACCTCCTTCACGGACAACAAATTCCCAGATGGATTGTCAGGGTTTACCAAGCAAAGGCATGAAATCTTCTTGCCTCCAAAATAAGTCATTAAATCGTCTGCCGTATAACGGAAACCCTCATTTTTTGGATTAAAAACAACCCTTCTGTTTTCAGCTATTCGGTTTGGATATTCCTCAAATGTAGGATACACGAAACCCACATTCCCCTTAACATCTTCCATAAAAAGCTTGATTAACTCCGAGGCCCCATTGCCAGGGATGATCTGACGCGGTGGGACGCCGAACATATCAGCTGCGAACTGCGCGTTATAACGCATCCCAGATGGATACTCGGTCAGCAGTGTCTTGAACATTCCTTGCAGCTCGTCAATCATCTTTTGCGTCGGGAAATATGGATTGACTAGAAAGCAGTAATCCTTGACATCGGGATATCGCCAAAAACCTCCGAATCGGCTTGCGACCCCTTTCCATCCAGCTGGGTATTCAGCATCCATTTCAGCAATCCCTTAAAGATCTTTAATGATAGCTTTAAGTACCGTTGTAGAAATTCCCTCTGTGCGAGGCAGAGTAACAACATCCTTTCCATTCGCCGCACACCACTTAAACAACCGTTGAAAACGCTCGTTAGTATGTTCCGGGCCAACGACAAGAATATCAAAATCAATATCTTTTACTGCGTCAATGCCAACAACATCGTATGGTATCGCCTTGTCAACGGTGCGAAGTGTCTCAATCATATTCTGCCGCGTCGCAAAATCATAGACGCTCTTACAACCTGGCTTGTACTTTTCTATCATCTCGTCAAGCTGGAGCATCACATAGACTTTACCGCTCTCGCCAACTAGTTCGCGTATTCTCCTAAACAACTCAAAATGCCCAAAATGGAGCAAATCAAAGACTCCAAATGTAATTGCCGTTTTGCCTTTATACTCTTTCATTCTCTTTCGTCCTTACTTTCATTGTTTACGATCCAGGGCTTCCTTGCGCCCATGCACGAGTATCACTCCGCGGCAATCCCGCACCCTCTAGCGACCGCCTCGCGGCTCGGCCTACGCCATCGGGGGATATGCGGGCCAACCAGCCACAAACCTTTCGATTTCTATCGTTCATCAACCGTTCAAGCAGCACAATCGTCTTCAATTAGCCGAACAGGTGGGGTGCTCATTGCACCCCACCTACGCGCCAATAAATGTCGAATCCTCCATACAATCAACACTCATAAAATGTATAATTACACCATCAGACTATCAATCTCCGCTTTACTGTCCACATTCAGCGAAACAGGCCCCACACTACTTGGCCTAGTGACCAACTGCTTACGTACCAAGCTATCCAGAACACTTTCAAAGTCAGAGATTCCCGTACAAAAATGATTTTTCAACGTGGCAATCGCCATCGTTCTGGATCCCCAGAACTTTCTTGTATACAAGGCGGAAAGGATTCGCCGTTGATCGATGGTCAATGCAGCGACACGTTGAAGGCTATCGATCGTCTCGTCTAGATTCTTGAGAACCCCGTCATAGCTTTCAATCCCAAAGTAATGGCTATGCGTTTTTTCAATTGTCGTCGGATCGGACGCCCCAACAAGAACAACCTCAAAACCATCTTCAGACAAATAATCCTTCTCGTTCTGAGCATATAGCGCTATCGCTTCCTGCGAATCATCCGAGGCTGCCAACCAATTAACAAAATCGCCGGTCTTCCAATCAAAAATTAGAATCCAGTTGGCGATCCCCGATTTCTTCTTGCGAGATGACACTTCGGTCAAGGTCTTCAGTACATTCAAATCGGGATGTGAGACAAGTACATTTCTCGTGTCAGAAGTCTGAATAATAGCCAACGCCTTTGAGTAGAGGCGATCGAGACGAATCCGTTGCGGATACGTAGGCTGTCGCCCAGCCTCAAACTCATATAAAACATCTGAAAGCTGCTTAAAATACTCAAGAACACAGGGGTCGCCCTGCAATTCTTTAAGGAAATGTCCATAAACGACGGATGTCCTCTCGACAGTTTCCGCCCAATAATGTTGGATCCGGCTCCGCAACTGCAACTCAATCTTATATCCACCGTTCTGCAATACAATATGCCGCGCACGGTATCCTGAATCATCTCGTCCCCTAACACGATAATCGACATCACGGAGCAAACGGATGTCTGACTGTGTTTTAAAACTGCTGCGCAAATAGTCGACAATCTCTTCTACGTCATGATTTCTCTCCAAGATAATCCGAGCGCCAGCTATATCCTGCAACTGGGAAAGACGTACATGAAACCGCTTCAATTTACGCAGAATCTGAGGCCGACGCTTTAGTCTCATTGCGATATAATACCCCTTCCCTGACTTATCCATCCATTTCTGAAGCAAGATTGTCGTCTGCATCAGGGGGGCTAAATGAGCACTTCGATAACTATTAAAGACATCTTCCGCTTCAATATACTTCTCAACATTTTCCATCGCGTCACACGATAGCAGTTCGCCCGCTTTGTCAATCTTGCTCTTCGATATAGTCGCCATAAAATACCTGCCTATTACGATCTCAAGCTTCTAAGCAACCACCATCAACAGTGGATCCCCCTAATCTCAGGATACGCTCTCGCCCCGTGGAGTATGCAGCCGAATACTTCACAGGCGGCACATTTGCCGCGCCTACCATGGGCATCTTCTCGCTCATGTCTATATGTTGTATATTATACCATTTTTGCATTGAATCGGCCGCCTGTCAAGGCGGAGAACATTTACGCCATAGTCGCAATAATTGATGCCCGCCGTGGACCATTCTCGTCCAGCACAGCACATCCATCAGGAAGGAAATCTGGCGAATAATCGAAAACCTTAAGATCGTTTACGGACGGATACACAGTGTCGGACGCGGCGATCTCGCGGTTGCAGTAGCTGTCGCCTGAAAACCAGTCCAGGATTCTCCACCATTTCTTAGATGCCTCGTCGTGGATGGCAGGCATCATGTCAAACACGGACTCCGCCGGAATCTTGGTCCAGTCGATGAGCAGTCCATTTCGTTCTGCGTTTCGTGCGATCCAATTCAATGCGGAGACGGAGAGCCGACCGTCTTTATACCCCCCTCCGACATCTGAATGCGAACCCGGGAACCAGACCTCAGTCGCCTGGGGCGAATTCTTGAAGCGCGTCAAGCCAAAGAGAACCCTATGCTCGTCTATAGCCATTGCATGGCAAGCGTTCTTGACGTTGTCCGAGGCCTTGCTGACGTCCGGACCTTTCAGCGTCGTCTTCACGGTATCCCAGACGCCGAGGAACTCAACCTCCTCCTGCTGCTCGTTCGCCAACCACCGCGCGGCGTATGCGCCCCTGCTGAAGCCGAATATGAATATCTTCGGCGTCTTGCCGTCCTCGCGCGCGATCCTTGTCTCGTTCCGCAGCCAGGAGTTCGCCTCGTCGACGCGTTCCTTCAGCCAGACGCCCGCAATGTTTCCGAACCACCCTTCCCAGCGCCTGGTCCCGACGCCAGGCTTGTAATAGACGCGCTGCTCGACATCGCCGTCGGAGAGTCCGGCACATGCGTCCTTCAACCGTCCGACGTTCGTCTGGTCCTCCGGCGGCTTCTTGAAATCGCTGTTGCCGGTGCCGTCGATGAAGACCGCGAGGTTTACGGTCCCGCTCACTCGTTCACCTCGCATGTTATCTGGAAAGGCATCCAGTGTCCGAGCGAAATCAGCGTGCCGAGCGCGTAGAAGAAGTTGTAGTGGACCGTAAAGGCTCCAATCGTTCCGCGATCGCTCACCCTGACTTCGGTTTTCTTGACTTCGAAATCGGAGCTCCATCCGCACTGCTCGACAAACATCTCCTTCTCCACAGGATTCGTCTCACGCGCGACTACTCGCACCGACGCACAGCCGGTTAGCGCGATGGCGATGAGAACAAGGGAGATTTTAACCGAGTATAACATGTAGATCGTGTAGATTTTTAAAGCAGGGACGCAGAGGTGTTAGGAGATAGGGGTTAGTACGTAGGGGCTAGTAATTAAAGTTGGAGAGTGGAATGGATCATTTTTTCACATTCTTCACAGCTGAAATTTTCTTCTTCAATTCTCCAAGAGGAAACGCCTCTACCTCAAGCCTATTCAAAGTTGACTCAGAGACATACTTTGCGCATCCCGCCGTTCGGAGCTTTTCACCTGAGACGACATAGCACTTCCAGTTCTTGGGATCGAATGCCTGAACAACGCGGGGAGTCCGCGAGTTCTCACGAGGGAAGGAGGCAACGAGGAACACCCAAATGTCGGCGATTGGGCGATTGCCCTTCAGCGCCTCCGACTGCGTGGAGACACCCCAGCGGTAGTATGGCGTTCTGCCCTTCGGGGCCCGCTTGTGAGTCGTGGCTTTTACCTCGATTGTCACACCTGATTTCGTTATGAGATCAAAAGGAGCATTCACCTTGCGCGTGGGTGGGAGACAACCAAGAAGGTCGCCGACAAGGTACTCCGCGAGCATGCCGATGTCGGAGTCAGACTCAGTAAGATCCCCGAATGCCCAGCGGTAGAAGCTGAGCGCTTGAAGGGCCTTGGAGATTGGCGTCAGACGTTTCATTTATACTTAACGCAGAGGCGCAGGGGCGCAGAGTGCGCAGAGAGGTTTATAGCTGCCTGCGGCAGATTTAGAGACCGTTCGCGACGCGAGTTCACTCAGCCTGCCTATACTGTTGCAAACCGCAATCGCTGCATCTAGAATCTCTGCGCTAATCTCGTTCTCTGTCATAAAACTCTCTGCGTACTCTGCGTCTCTGCGTTAAATACCTCACCCCTGTACGAGCAAGGTCAATGTCCCAACCTGCCGACTGAACTTCGGGCGGGTGAGCGGAATGACAACTTCTTTCATCTCACCGGCAGCCGGGAGATCGTCGAAGTCGAGGATGCCCTGAATGATGACGCGCGGTGCATCCTTTTCTGCTACCATCGTAGCAAGCGCATCTACCGGCGCAGCGGCGATGTCACCATAGGAAACGAGTGCTGCGTCAATCATGTCCGCGCCCTCTTTGATCGCCGCCTTTGCCGTGAGCTGCAAGAGGCGATGAAGCTTCTGCACCGTCACCGGCTCGGCGATGGAAACTGTAAATGCCGTGTGGCCGTCGATTTCCTCACGGAAGAGGACGCGCTTTGCCCAGGGTTCGGTGGTGAAGTCGACCTTGCCCTTCTTCATTGTGATTTGCCGCGTCGCGGATTTGCGGGGTGTGCCAACCTTTGGCCAGATCATCTCGACGGTGAGGAGGTTGCGAGATAGTAATAGCGCCCTTTCAGGGATCGAGGAGAGGGAGAGGGATTTCAGGGTGATTTCAATGGAGGTCTTCATGAAAGTTTAATGTTTGATGTTTAAAGTTTGATGTTTTTAACGCAGAGGCGCAGAAATACTAGCCGTGTAGAACGTGAAGATTGTGTAGAAGTGGGACACACGTTAACCGTGCAGTTGTGCTTTCAGTTCTGTTGACGAGATGTCGGGCGTGCGAGGGAGGTAGACGACTTCGCAAAGGTCTTTGAGGAAGTCGAACTTGCCCTTCCAGTCATCGCCCATTACAAAGATGTCGATATGATTGTCAATGACATCCTGACGCTTCTGCTCCCACGAATCCTCAAACAGGACCTTGTCGACGCACTTGAGCGCCCCGACGATTTCCGCGCGTTGCTTATCGGGAATCGCGCACTTCTTGTGCTTCTCAACCCAATTGAATCGATCGCTCGAGACAACGACTGTCAGCGTGCCGTTCTCGCCACCGAGCGCCCGCGCACGCTGCAACAGCCGCAGATGCCCAATATGGAACAGGTCAAACGTTCCGTATGTGATTACATTTGCCATGATGTATTCACTCCCTTAGTCCAAACCGAGACTTATCTATCGCATGATTTGATGTAATTTCACCGTCGGATAGAGCCCGGTTATAATAGCGCACGGCATAGAACTTTCCATTGAATCTATGCGAAGCATCCGTTCCACCAAAGCTCCACTCTCGGGTCGTAACAGGCCCATTGGATGAAATCTTCTGGCGAGTCATCTCTCCTTTGCCATCCGCATATCCGACAGATAGCTCTCCTGCCTGAGACCGAATGCATATCGACTTGTAGGATCGGGGCTTTAGTGTTGGACGCCCAACCGCAATTGTATTTTTAAGCATCCATACAGCCTCGGACCCCGCATAAAGGCTCCAACTATCGCTCGCGCCGACAAATATTGAATTAAACCCAGGGCAAGACGTCCCGTCAATAACGAACTCAAGGGTAAAATCCCCTCCAAACATCTCGCTCGTCCAGGAAGCATGGGAAAGCCCATTCTCAAGGGAAAGTGCCTTGTCCGTAAACGACGCACCGGGCGAGAGCTTCGCATCTCGTTTGCCCACAAGGTCCTTCCACACGGTTGCCTTCGCGTTATGCCTACCGTAGCCTGCATTGTCGATTCCATCCCATTGCGCGACTAGGCCGTCCTGCACATAAGACTTGGCACTTTTCTTACTATTGGCAGAAGAAGAAACAGGTGCTTGAACAGCGGCGGATTCGGCTTCGGCGATGCGCTTTTCGGCGGCGACTTTCTGGAGGCCGGCGAGAGAGTTGGCGGCGATGGCCTTTTTGTAGAGGTCGGCGGCGTGGGCGCGGATGGCGGACGAGAGGAAGTCGGGTTTGACGTCGGCGGCGGACCACCAGGCGTCGGCGACCTGGCCGGGCGCGGCGGACTCCTTTTCGAGCTTCGCGGCAGCGGCGCAGGCGGGGTTCGATCCGGCGATGAACGCGTCGAGCGCGGCAGGCCACTCGTCGAGCGCGGCTTGGTAGGCCGCCACCTGGAACTGGAGCTTCTTGTCGGACGGCTTCGCCTGCGCCAGGGACTGCGCCTTCTTCAGCTTCGTCGCGTACTGCTGGCGCTCCTTCAGCGCCTCGTAGCGCTCGCGGACCGGTCCGCCCTTTCCGGCGGCGAGGATCCGGAGGGGCTTCTCGATGAGCGCGAATTCGTCGGAGTGCTTCCAGTCGGGGATCGCCGTGCGCAGGGCCGCGAGGGAGGATCCGGCCTTGTCGTAGAGTCCGCCGCGCATGTAATGGTCGAACGCGGCGGTGAGGAGGAGGTACTTCTCGGAGGGGGACTGCGCCTCCTTCGCGAGCGCGGCCGCCGCGTCGCCGACCTGCTCGCGGGTCTTCTTTCCGCTGCGCAGGGCGGATAGGTCGTCCTTCATCAGCTCCTGGATGAGCGGCTCGGCCCTGGAGAGCTCCTGCTCGGTCGGCATGGCGGGGAGGGAGAGGCAGAGGAGGAAGGAGAAGAGGGAGAGGAGAAGAGGTTTCATTGGGGACTCCTATTTTTAGCCGTGTAGAACGTGTAGATCATGTAGAGGGGTGGGCGGGG
>Ga0265301_10001249_pt1 | contig 34162 bp, 23 predicted proteins | sample AusTroGonzalo_MG_2_FD_193488 | JGI IMG/M metagenome (GOLD analysis project Ga0265301, IMG submission 193488) | Bovine rumen microbial communities from tropical cattle in Woodstock, Queensland, Australia - Gonzalo_04 | ecosystem: Host-associated > Mammals > Digestive system > Stomach > Rumen ... | reverse complement strand
ATCGAGTATTGTCTAGGATTGTCCCGATATACTTCCGTGAACGGACCGATGAACATCCGAAGAATTAACTATTTAACGATTTAACAACTTAACGATTTAACAACTTAATAACCTATGGCACAAGTAACATTTACTAACGGGATAAAATCCCTCTGGGGCGCGATAGACAGCGTCAAGGACGGAAAACAGAACGGCTACAGACTCGTTGTGCGCCGGCATGACTATGGCGAGGACAGGAACTATGATGCCGACGGCAGCAAGATACACGAACTCTACTACTACCATTTCCACGAAGGACCGTGGAGCGAAGGTGCGACCCGCAACCGCGAGATCATCAAGGCGGCGCAGCAAGCCGCCCATGCCGTCGAGCGGGATGCGGAGTTGCGGCCGCTATGGGAAAAAGCATTTGAGGAGCACAAGGCGATGCCTGATTCCGCCGGCAAGAAGTATTCGCACTTCTATCCGTTCGTGTATGTGACTATTCTCCGCAACATGTACCGCCGCTATGCGTCTGTCAGTCCCGCATAGCGTGCGGGCTTTCTGCACTATCCTGCCGTTCTGTTTGTCCTGATCGGGCATTTTATACCGTTTTTATGCAAATTCTCACTTTTTCGCACAATTCTGCCGCCTTCACTTGCAAATGTCAGATATTTTTCGTAACTTTGTAGGCGTATTTGCGTCAGGCACGTCGCGTCAATCAGATAACCAACAAACGTATGTGCACACCACCGGTACAGCCATATATACCCAAGCAAGAAGTGGATGCTGACAATATCATCTTCGACTTTGGCGGGGTGATGATGCAGCACGACCGCGAAGGGTGCGTGGCGGCACTCAATGAGCTGATAGGCGAAGGACCGACACGGTGCTTCCTCGGGATGGGACAGGATACGGAAATAATCCCCGAAGAGTATTACCTACAGAACCGCTGGCGGGAGAAGTCGCTCAAGTACCTGTACGAGCGAGGCAAAATTAGTACGCATGACTTCCTGGCGCGCATCATGGAGTATTGTCCCGACGGAACAAAGAAGCAACAGGTGATTGATGCATGGAACAAGATGCATGCAGGCGTGCCGGATACCGTATGGCTGCAGATACGCGCCCTGAGGCGCAAGGGCTACCGGACGTTCCTGTTCTCCAACACGAACGAGCTGCACTGGCAGCACACGATGTCGCTGTACAAAGACAGGATAGATCGGTGCTTCGACCGCGTGTTCCTGTCGTTCGAGACGGGACTGTGCAAACCCAACCCTGCAGCCTATAGGCATGTTGACTATCATACAGGTGCCATACCAAGCCGCACATGCTTCATTGATGACAAGGAAGTCAACCGCCTTGCCGCACAACAAGCCGTAGGCTGGAACACCTGCGCGAGCATCGCGGAGCTGACCGATAGAACAGACCTATAATACAGGAACATAAAAATGGGTTGCCTTAGAACAGGCAGCCCATTTATATACAATCATTTTCCCTTGTCCCGTCAGTTACAACGATTACTCAGGCAAAATTTTCGATGTCGGCGGCGGAGATCTCCGTGCCGGACAGGATAATCAGTCGCTCGACCACGTTGCGCAGTTCGCGGATGTTGCCGGGCCAATGACGCGCCTGCAATGCCGCAATGGCATCCTTGTCGAAGCGCTTGACCGCCCAACCCTGTTCCTCGCATATCTGCTGCGTGAAGAACTCCACAAGTTCGGGTATATCCTCCTTGCGGTCATCGAGCGTCGGCACATGGATAGGAATGACGTTCAGGCGGTGGAAGAGGTCCTCGCGGAAGGTGCCTTTCTCGATCTCCTTATGCAGGTCCTTGTTCGTGGCGGCGATGACGCGCACGTTCACCTGAATAGGTTTGTCGCTGCCCACGCGCGTTACCTCGCCTTCCTGCAGGGCGCGCAGCACTTTTGTCTGGGCTGCCAGACTCATGTCGCCTATCTCGTCAAGGAACAATGTTCCGCCGTTTGCTTGCTCGAACTTGCCTGCTCTGTCTTTCACTGCGCCCGTAAACGAGCCTTTCGTATGCCCGAACAACTCGCTCTCAATCAGCTCCGACGGGATAGCGGCGCAGTTACAGGTCACCAGCGGCATCTCTGCACGGTTACTCTGCTCGAATATCATCCGCGCCACAACCTCCTTACCCGTGCCGTTCTCGCCTGTGATCAACACACGCGCTTCAGTCGGAGCAACCTTGGCTATCATCTCCCGTACTCCTTCTATCGCCTTGCTCGTACCGATCATCTGGTACTTGCTGTTCACTTTCTTCTTCAGCGCCGTTGCCTCGTTGCGAAGGGTCGTAGCCTCATGACGCAGTTGCTTGCTGTCTATGCCGTGACGCGTGGTCACCAGCAGACGGTTCAGATCCAGCGGTTTTTCCAGAAAATCATACGCACCTTGCTTAATACACTCCACAGCGGTTTCGATGTTTCCGTGCCCGCTGATCATCACTACCGGCACGTCAGCACAGGGACTATCCGGCTGTTTCAACGCAGCCAGCAACTCCGTGCCATCCATCTGAGGCATCTTCACATCACTATAGATCAGATCGTAGTTGTCAGCCTGCGCCATTTCCACACCTTGCGCACCGTTTTCTGCCACGTCAACTTTATAACCTTCGAACTCAAGAGTCTCTTTTAGGATATTTCTTATTGCTCTTTCGTCGTCAATAACTAAGATTTTTGCCATATTTAGTTTAAAAATGAAGATTTTTATCAAAAAACGCAACAAAGTTACAAAAAAATTTTGATATTTGCAAAAATTGTTGTACCTTTGTGGTTGACTTATGGCGTGACGCGGACAAACTATCACCTCGTCATTGCAAAAAACGTCAAATTTATCAGTTAACCAAAATATCAATCTTTATTAACCAACAAATCATGAAGAAATTATTCTCTATTGTTAGTGCATTAGCACTTGCATTGCCTCTGTTCGCAGGCGTGGTAACCTTTAAGCCCAACGATTTCTCGGGTATGGGTACTTCCAGCACCGGTAGTGAAGTAACAGTAACCAAAGATGGCGTTACCGTAAGCTGCAACAAAGCTTATGGCGCATCGGAGTCATTACGTTGCTACAAAGGTTCCAACGTAAGTATCACATCGACATCTAAGATTATCAAAATTAACTTCACTTTCGCTGCCAACGACAAGACAGGTGGTTTGGATGCAGAAATTGAAGTAAACGCTAACTCATGGGCAGCAAACTCACTTGAGTCACAGGCTCGTTTTGCAGAAATTGCTGTTACGATTGACGCTGAGGTTATTGCTGACCCCGTTGACACTATTAGCGTTTCCGAAGCATTGGATCGTCTTGCCAATAGCAAAAAAGGCGAGTGCTATGTAAAAGGCAAAGTAACTCAAATCATTACCAGCAATGTAGAGACCTATGGTAATATCTCATACTGGCTGGCTGACATTGAGAACCCCAACGATTCCATTCAGGCTTACCGCATGAAAGGTGCCGGCAATAAGGATTACGCTTCTGCTTCTGACATTGAGTTTGTTGTAGGTGACGAGGTTCTCGTTTATGCCGCAGGTCTGCAGATGTATCACAACAATAACACAAACGAAGATATCCCCGAGTTGAACACCGGTTACTATGTTCGCACCTTGAAGGGCAAAGATATCATCAATCTGGATTGGGCTTTCGGTACCGCAACGCTCGGTGAAGAAGGCTGGAATATTCTGATTGAAAAAGCAAACAATGACAGCAAGAACTTCATTGACCTGAACTTCGTAAGCAGCAAGAAGGATGCCATCGGCGGTTACCACACGATTTCTGACGGTAGCATCACTATCAATGGTAAAACTGCTGACATCACCGGTTCGATTAAGCTGACCTTTAAAGAGGTGAGCGGTAACAGCCTTAACGTATATGCAGTAGAAGCTATCTTAAACGGCAGTACTGCAGCTTATCGTCTGACCAAAGAGATTGAGTTCTATGCAACTGACGAGGACGGTGGGGAGATTGACCTCGAAGGCGACCGTCCGTTCACTCCGACCGAGGATGGCCAGGAAGCAACTTGCGCACAGGCTCGCGAATATGCATTGTCACTCGCAAGCGGAGCTGAAAGCGAACTAAGCCTGACTGTTGAAGGCTATGTTACTGACCTGTTCAATACGGGTGTTACATTCTGGATGGACGACCAGAAAGGCAGTGCAAAAACACTGCAAGTGTACAGCTTCAAGAATCTGATAGCTGAAGAAGGTTTAGAATTGGCTAACGGCACACACGTAAAGGTCATTGGTAAGGTGAAGAACTACAACGGCACACCGGAGGTTATCAACGCAACAGTTGAACTCTTGGACGGTGGCGCAACGATTGTTCCTGTTAAGGTTTCTGTAGCCGAAGCATTGGCAGCCGCTAAAGCTCTGGCTCAGGGCAAGACCTCTACCGAGACCTATGAGATTCACGGTTTCATTGCTGCCATCGATGAGGAGTTCAGTGCCGAGCACGGAAACATCTCCTTCAAGATGAGCGACCAACTGGATGACGCAAATGCCGAGTTTGTAGCTTACCGCGTCAATTGCGATGCAGCTCTTGCTGCTGACCTGCTGGTAGGTGCACGCGTACAGGTTACCGCAAAGGTTACCCACTTCCACCAGAATGCCACTGAGGGTGACAATCCCAAGCCCGAGCGCACCGTATATGAGACGGTTAAGGGCGGTAAGGTTGAACTGATCTTCCACACTGCTACCGAGACCATCAAGGTGGACGTACAGACCGTTAAGTTCATCGAGAACGGACAGGTGATCATCCTCCGCGACGGCGTTCGCTACAATGTTCAGGGTCAACTCGCTAAGTAAGGAGCAAGTAAACTCTATTGAGCATAATAACACAAAGGAGCCACCTAACGGTGGCTTTTTTGTGCAAATATTTGCAAATACAAGAAATATTTCGTAACTTTGTACCCTCACGATGAAATATCAATTATCAATTAGTATGAAGCGACTTTCACTCATCCTTTGCATCGCCATGCTGATGGCTGCATGCAAGAAAGAAGACCAATCAGCCAAACTGCTGGAAGACTATCAGGCACTCAACGACCGCGTGTCGGAGCAACTCAAAGAAACCGAATCGCCAGAAGCAGCCGATTCGCTCATCACCGCCTTCATCGGCGAGGCGTTTGCCTTGCAGCAGGCTGCGCCCGAATCAGAGGCTGCATACGTCATATTGGAGGACATCTATTACATGCTTGAACCGGAACAGAAAGAGCAGGCCTTTGCCGTGCTTAATCTTGACAGCCTGGAGGCACACGGTCTCAAGCGCTATTACGATGCATTCCAAGCCGAGCAGAAGACAGCCGCCGGACTGCAATTCACGGACTTCACGGCTTTCACCAAGGATGGCGAAGAGGTCACCCTGAGTTCGCTGGTCGGACAGAAAGAGTTTCTGCTTGTCGATTTCTGGGCAAGCTGGTGCGGTCCCTGCCGCCGCTCGATGCCCGGACTGAAAGCATTGCTTGCAACACACGGCGACAAACTGGCTGTTGTCGGCGTATCCGTTGATGATGACGCCGAGGCATGGCAGAATACCGTCAACAACCTTGAGCTCACGTGGCTGCAACTGCGTGACACGAACGACGAAGGCTCGAAGGCCTACGGCATAACAGCTATCCCGCACACCGTGCTCATCAACCGCGAGGGCATCATTGTCGCCCATAACCCCGATCACGAACAGGTGGCTGAACTAATCAAGTAATCACAACTATTCACATATTAGCCTGAGCAGGCGGTTGTGAGCTTGCTGGGCGTAAACATTTGTACGTTTATCAAATATGGTAAAAATCACTTTCCCCGACCAGAGCGTTCGGGAGTATCAAGACGGCGTTACCCCGTTACAGGTAGCAGAAAGTATCAGTTCACGTCTGGCGCAGGAAATTCTGGTAGCCAGCATCCGTCCTGCCGGCGCAGCCCCTGATGCTGAGTGGCAGATTATAGAGCTCAATCAGCCCATCTTGGCGGACACATGCATCCGCTTGCACAAATGGGAGGATGCCGAGGCGAAACACGCCTTCTGGCACACCAGTTCTCACCTCATGGCGGAAGCCCTGCAGGAACTCTATCCGGGCATCCAGTTCGGCATAGGTCCGGCTATCGAGAACGGCTTCTATTACGACGTGCTGCCTGCCGAGGGGCAGACAATCAAGGAGAGCGACCTGCCCGCCATCGAGGCGAAGATGATGGAGCTCCGCGCCAAAAAGGAGCAACTCGTACGCAAGCAGATAGCCAAGGCGGACGTGCTCAAGGATTTCACAGCCAAGGGACAGACCTACAAGTGCGAGCTCATCAGCGAGCTTGAGGACGGACACATATCCACGTATACCCAGGGCAACTTCACCGACCTGTGCAAAGGTCCGCACCTGATGAGCACCGAGCCGATCAAGGCTGTCAAGGTGCTCAGCTGTGCAGCCGCATACTGGCGCGGTGACGCTTCGCGTCCGATGATGACTCGTATCTACGGCATATCCTTCCCGAAGAAAGCGATGCTCGACGAGTATCTTGCTCTGCTGGAGGAAGCCAAGAAGCGTGACCACCGCAAGATCGGCAAGGAGATGGAACTGTTCATGTTCAGCGACATGGTAGGCAAAGGCCTGCCTATCTGGCTGCCGAAAGGCACTGCCCTGCGCCTGCGTCTGGAGGATTTCCTTAAGAAGATTCAGAAGCGCTACGGCTACCAGCAGGTTATCACGCCGCATATCGGCGGCAAGCAGCTGTACGTCACTTCCGGCCACTGGGACCACTACGGCAAGGACTCGTTCCAGCCTATCACCACACCCGAGGAAGGTGAGGTATATATGCTCAAGCCGATGAACTGCCCGCACCACTGTATGATCTTCAAGAACCAGCCGCGCTCATACAAGGAACTTCCGTTCCGCTGCGCGGAGTTCGGTACGGTGTATCGTTACGAGCAGTCGGGCGAGCTGCACGGACTGACGCGTGTACGTTCGTTCACGCAGGACGATGCACACATCTTCTGCCGTCCTGACCAGGTGAAGGACGAGTTCATCCGCGTGATGGAGATCATCGAGATCATCTTCAAGGCACTGGACTTCAAGAACTTCGAAGCGCAGATCTCACTCCGCGACCCGAAGAACACAACGAAGTATGTCGGCAGTGACGAGGTATGGGAGAAAGCCGAGCAGGCCATCATTGAGGCATGCCAAGAGAAGAACCTGCCCGCACGCGTCGAGTACGGCGAAGCTGCATTCTACGGTCCGAAACTTGACTTCATGGTCAAGGATGCTATCGGCCGCCGCTGGCAGCTCGGTACGATTCAGGTAGACTACAACCTGCCCGAGCGTTTCGAACTCGAATATGTAGGCGAAGACAACCAGAAGCACCGTCCGGTGATGATCCACCGTGCGCCGTTCGGCTCAATGGAGCGCTTTGTGGCCGTACTGATCGAGCACACCGCCGGCAAGTTCCCGCTGTGGCTCACGCCCGACCAGTGCATCGTGCTGCCTATCTCCGAGAAGAGCAACGAGTACGCCCACAAGGTACAGGAGATACTCGAGGCACAGGAAGTGCGCACACTCGTGGATGACCGCAACGAGAAACTCGGTCGCAAGATCCGCGACAACGAGATGAAGCATATCCCGTTCATGCTCGTGGTAGGCGAGAAGGAAGCCGAGCAAGGTCTGGTCAGCGTGCGCGTACAAGGCGCCGAGGACAAGGGGCAGATGACCATTCAAGAGTTTGCCGACCTCGTCAAGAGTACCGTTGCACAGCAGATGGCTGCCTACTAATCAATACAATGGCTCAGATTCTGACGGATAGCCTGCACAAGCTCGCGTATGCCACTGACGCCAGTGTCTATCGCGAGATACCCTACGGCGTGGCCTATCCGGCAGATGACGAGGATATACGCTCACTGATAGCCGAGGCGCGCCGCCGCAAGACGAACATCATCGCCCGCGCAGGCGGCACATCTATCGCCGGACAGGTGGTAGGCAACGGCATAGTGGCGGACATAAGCCGTCATCTGAACCATATAATCGAAATCAATCCCGTCGCGCGCTATGCCTGGGTCGAACCCGGCGTAGTGCGCGATGAATTGAATATAGCCTGTCAGCCGCACGGACTGTTCTTCAGTCCTGAGACATCCACATCCAACCGCTGTTGCATAGGCGGCATGTTCGGCAACAACAGCTGCGGCACGCATTCGCTCGTGTATGGCAGCACGCGGCCTCACATACTTGAAGCAGACGGCATACTGGCTGACGGCTCGTCAGAGCATTTTGCAGAATACACTGTCGCCGAGTTGGAAGAGCGCTTCGGCAACCGGTTCTGGACGCAGAGCGACGGCACACTTATCCAACGCATCTATGCGCAACTTATCCGCTTTGCCCTCGACCCTGCCACACGCTCACTGATTGCCGACACCTACCCTGACCCGTCTCTCACACGCCGCAGTTGCGGCTATGCCATCGACGAGGTTATAGCCGGTCTCACAAACGAGAGCAAACCTTTCCCCGAACACACAATCAATCTATGCCGCCTGCTTGCCGGCAGCGAAGGTACACTGGCATTCATCACCCTCATCAAGGTATCGCTTGACCCCTTACCGCCCAAGCAGGTGATGGTTGTGTGCGCACACTGCACGACACTGGACGCTGCCTTCGAGGCGAACCTCATTGCACTCAGCCACAAGCCCATGGCAGTCGAACTGATGGACGGCGAGATACTCGAGCTCAGCAAGAACAACGCCTCCGTCGAGCGGTTCTTCGTGACCGGCGATCCGGCCGCACTGCTCATCACCGAGCTGCGCAGCGATGACCGCGCCACGCTGGACAAGCTCGCCGATGCACTGGAGAAAGACCTGATGCGCAGCGGACTGGTCACATTATGCACGCGCGTATATGATAAGGATGTCAGCAAGGTCTGGAACCTGCGCAAAGCCGGTCTGGGCATCCTGAACGGCATGCCAGGCGATGCCAAGCCCACCGGTGTGATTGAGGATACGGCAGTGGCGGCAGAGCGCATGCCGGCGTACATGCAGGATTTCCGCGCCATGCTCAAACGCCTGGGCACCACCTGCGTGTTCTACGGACATATCAGTACCGGCGAACTGCATCTGCGCCCCATACTCGACCTCAAGACCGCTGAGGGCAAGCAGCTCTTCCGCACCATTGCACGCGAAACGACCTTGCTGGTGCGCAAGCACCGCGGCACGATCAGCGGTGAGCACGGCGACGGACGGCTGCGCGGAGAGTTCATTCCTCTGCAATACGGCGAACCTACCTACGAACTGATGCGACAAGTGAAGTACTGCTGGGATTCCGACGGGCTGTTCAATCCGCATAAGATTGTTGACACGCCTCGTATGGACGAGTCACTTCGTGCCGATGTGTCGCACCGGGGTGATGCACTCCTATGCAGTGTGGAGCAGTGCAACGGTTCGGGCGACTGCCGTAAGTCCGGCATCATCGGAGGCACGATGTGCCCCGCATACAAGGTCAGCCGCGACGAGCTGCACACCACCCGCGCCCGCGCTAACATCCTACGCGAGTACCTGCTGCAATCGCAAACCGACAATCCACAATCAGCAATCAGCAACAAAGACCTCATTGAGGTTCTTTCCTCCTGTCTGGCTTGCAAGGCATGCAAGCGCGAGTGCCCGTCAGGCGTGGATATGACGCGTCTGCGTGCCGAGGTGCTGCAGTCACTCTATGACCGTGACGGCACGCCCTTGCACACCCGGCTTGTGGCACATAATGCAGACATACAGCGCCTCGGTGCACTTATGCCGCACCTGTACAACTTCTTTGCCGCCAACCGCATCACATCGGCCGTACTGAAGCGCATCGCAGGCTTTGCGCCGGAACGGAATATACCTACCATCAAAACAGGCTTTCTGCGCAGCGGTCATTGCTCTTTCAGCACATGCGGTCCTATAGCGAAACGGTCGGTATATCTCTTCCTTGACGAATTCACCCGCTATCAGGAGCCTGAACTGGTTGAAACCTTTATCCGCCTGCTCAACCGCCTCGGCTACGAGGTGATCATCCCCAGACATGTGGAGAGCGGTCGCGCGGCTGTATCCAAGGGGTGCCTGCGCTTAGCCAAGCAGTACGCGGAGAAGAATGTGCGACTACTGGCAGACCTTGTTACCTCCGATACACCGCTCGTCGGTATCGAGCCATCGTGCATCCTAACATTCCGCGACGAGTACCCCGGACTGGTTGCAACTGAGCAGCGCGAGGCAGCTCAACGGCTGGCAAAGAACAGCCTGCTATATGACGAGTTCCTTATGCGCGAGGTGCGCGCAGGACATATAACTTCGGAGCAGTTCAGCAACATGAAGGCGGAAATATGGCTGCACGGGCACTGCCATCAGAAAGCTCTGGTCGGCGTAGAGCAGACAGCAGCCCTGCTTGACCTGCCCAAAAACACGACCGTACACGTTATACCTTCAGGCTGCTGCGGCATGGCCGGTTCCTTCGGTTATGAACAGGAGCATTACCGGACATCCCTTGCTATCGGCGAGATGGTACTCTTTCCGGCTGTGCGCAAGGCGATGGAGAACAGTCAGACCGAAGTAACGCTCATCGCCGCACCGGGTATATCCTGCCGAACGCAAATCAAGGACGGCACAGGCATCACCGCACGCCACCCGATTGAGATACTTTACAGCCTGTTACGCAACAACGGACAAACACCTAAAGAATGAGAAAGATACTGTTTGTCTGCCACGGCAACATATGCCGCTCGCCGATGGCAGAGTACCTGTTCAAGCATCTTGCCGCACAAACCGGTCGAGCCGGAGATTTTGAGGCGGCCTCAGCAGCAGTCTCTACCGAAGAGACCGGCAACGATATTTATCCGCCAGCCAAACGGAAGTTGCGAGAGAAAGGAGTGCCCTTCGCTCCACATGCAGCCAGACAAATCACGTACAGCGATTACGCACACTACGATCACATCATATGCATGGACCGCAGCAATCTGCGGCTGCTGCAATACATCATCGGCAATGATGATGAACAGAACAAAGTATCACTACTGATGAACTGGGCAGATATCCATCGCGATGTGGCTGACCCGTGGTACACCGGAGATTTCGAAACCACATACCAAGACCTGCTTCTCGGATGCAAGAAGCTATTGGAGCAGTTATAAACCTGCTTCACCTTATGAATGACGAAGAGCCACCCGTGAGGATGGCTCTTTCGGTTATTCAATCATGATGCAACGCTATAACGTCCACTCAAATCCGTCCTTGGTGTCCTTAATCTTGAACCCAAGTTCAGTCAGGGAGTTGCGTATGCGGTCAGATGTTCCCCAGTCCTTGTTGCGCTTGGCGTCCAGACGGATATTCAACAGCAGGTCGATAGCACCGTTGTAGGCTGCCGTATTGCTGTTGCCTGCTGAACCGCTTTCTGCAAGCTGCAGACCGAGTATGTCGATGGCATAGGTCTGCCATACGTCACGCAGTTCCTTCAGTTCGTCGGCACTGATAGTTGCCTTGCCGTCGGCGAGACTATTGATCACCTTTGTCGAGTCGAACAGGTGGGAGATGACAATCGGCGTATTCAGGTCGTCGTCCATGGCGTCGGCGCACTTCTCGCGCAGACCGGCAAGAGCCTTGCCAACCTCTTCGGACGAGGCGGTCGCAGCCACAATCTTCTGCATGCGCTGGTATGCCTCCTGCATACGCTGGAAGCCTTTCTCAGCAGCCTCGAGCGCTTCGGACGAGAAATCCACCGTCGAGCGGTAGTGGGCCATCAGGATGAAGAAACGGATGGTCATAGGGCCGAATGCCTTGGTGAGCAGCTCATGCTCACCCGAGAAGAACTGACGCAGGGTGATGAAGTTGTTGTAGCTCTTACCCATCTTCTTGCCTGCGATGGTGATCATGTTGTTGTGCAGCCAGTAGTGCACCGTGTCATGACCGAGTGCGGCGCAGCTCTGTGCTATCTCCGCCTCATGGTGCGGGAACATGAGATCCATACCGCCGCCGTGAATGTCGAACTCCTCACCCAGATACTTCGTTCCCATAGCCGAGCACTCCATATGCCAGCCCGGGAATCCTTCGCTGTGCAACTCTTTCTGCTCGCCGTTCTCCGTATAACGGAACACGGCAGGCCAGTGCATGATATGTTCCGGTGCAGCTTTCTTCCACAGAGCGAAGTCGTACGAATGACGCTTCTCATCCTGTCCGTCCAGCTCGCGTGTGTCAGTCACTATATCCTCAAGGTTGCGTCCGCTCAGCTTGCCGTACGGGAAGTCCTGCGCATAGCGCTCGACGTCCATATATATACTGCCGTTCGATACGTAGGCATAGCCTTTGTCCAGAATCTTCTGCACAAAGGCGATCTGCTCGATTATATGTCCCGAGGCATGCGGCTCGATGGACGGCGGCAGTACATTCAACGCTTCCATGTCGTGGTGGTAGCGGTTGGTGAAGAACTGTACCACCTCCATCGGCTCGAGCTGTTCGAGCCGGGCTTTCTTGGCTATCTTGTCCTCACCTTGATCGGCATCGTGCTCCAGGTGACCTACATCGGTTATGTTACGCACGTAGCGCACCTTATACCCAATGCTGGTCAGGTAACGGTACAGTATGTCGAACGTGATAGCCGGCCGTGCATGCCCAAGATGAGCATCGCCATACACTGTAGGTCCGCATACATACATACCCACATGTCCGTCATGCAACGGACGGAAAGGCTGCTTCGTGCGCGCAAGTGTATTATATAAGTATAGCATATATTTAGAATAAAGACCACTTTGCTAAAAGACAAAAGACCGTGCTACGCACTCAAAGACTAATTAGGCTTAATCTTTGAGCCGCAAGGCGGTCTTTGTTCTTTGAGCCGCAAAGCGGCGGTCTATAAAATATTGTTTTTCTCGATGTCGAGGAAATACTTGTAGGTATCCACCTTCAGTTCGCCGCATGCCATTTCATCGCAAACGATGATACCATGCTGGTGCATCTGCAGGGCGCTGATGGTCCACATGTGCGAAACACTGCCTTCTACTGCGTGCTGCAGGGCACGGGCCTTGTTGTGACCGTTGACGAGGATAAGCACCTCCTTGGCATCCATAACAGTACCTACGCCTACAGTAAGCGCTGTCTTCGGCACGAGGTTGATGTCGTTGTTGAAGAAGCGCGAGTTGGCGATAATCGTATCGGTGGTCAGTTCTTTCTTGCGCGTACGCGACGTGAGCGACGAGCCCGGTTCGTTGAAGGCGATGTGTCCGTCAGGACCTATGCCTCCGAGGAACAGATGAATACCTCCGTGGTTCTTGATCTTCGCCTCATAACGTGCGCACTCGGCCTCAAGGTCGGCGGCGTTGCCGTTGAGGATGTTGACATTCTCCTTGCGGATGTCAATATGCGAGAAAAAGTTGTTCCACATGAAGCTGTGATAGCTCTCAGGGTGCTCCTCGGGCAGACCTACGTACTCGTCCATATTAAATGTGACAACATTACGGAACGACACCTTGCCGGCTTTGTTGAGCTCGATAAGCTTGCGGTACATACCCAGCGGTGACGATCCGGTAGGCAGACCCAGCACGAACGGATTGCTCTCCTTCGGAGCAAACTCGTTGATACGCCTGGCTACATAATTTGCTGCCCACTCCGACATCAAGTCGTAGTTCTTTTCAATGATTAATCTCATGGTTATCTTTTATTTCTGTTTACTAATTAGATTCCCGAAAGCAATTGTACATCGGTTTCGGGGAAAGTGATGACAGGCGTCAGTCAACTTTCTTGAGAACAATAGCACTGCGTGCCGGCAGGTAGAGCTTGAGCCACCCCTTCTTGTCGCGTGCATACTCGCGGTCCGGCATGGTAAAGTGCTCAACGGAATCATCCGTCTGCTCAAAGCCTGCGAACTTGGGATTATCGGTATTCAGCACAACGTGATACTTGCCCTCAGGAGCAAGGAATCCGTAATCGGGGAACGATTTGACTCCGTTCCAGTTGAACACGAACACATAATCGCCGCGCATGTACGCAACCACCTGATCGCCTTCACGATCCCAAAGGTTGACAATAGGAGTATGCGCCGTGATGCCCGACTTGCGCAACATATGAATCATCGCTTCGTCGAAGCGGTTGAGGTCGGCGTAGTAGAAGTTCTGGTTGTCCACCAGCGACCACTGACGGCGTGCATACTGATAGCTCCATCCGTTGCCCTGACGCGGGAAGTCGATCCATTCGGGATGACCGAACTCATTACCCATGAAGTTCAGGTATCCGCCATTGATGGTGGAGGCGGTTATCAGTCGGATCATCTTGTGCAGGGCTATGCCGCGGTCAACCATATAGGTCGAATGACCGTGCTCGAAGTGCCAGTACATGTCGGAGTCCACGAGGCGGAAGATGATTGTCTTGTCGCCTACGAGCGCCTGATCATGGCTCTCGGCATAGGAGATGGTCTTTTCGCTCTGGCGACGGTTGGTCATCTCATAGAGGATATGACCGGCTTTCCAGTCCTCGTCACGCACCTCCTTGATATACTTGATCCAGAAGTCAGGAATACCCATTGCCAGACGATAGTCAAAGCCCATACCGCCATCAGCTATCGAAGCAGCTATGCCCGGCATACCCGACATATCCTCGGCAATCGTGATTGCATCCTTCTTCACCTCGTGAATAAGTTTGTTGGCAAGCGTGAGGTAGCAGATTGCGTCACCGTCCTCGTTGCCGTTGAAGTACGAGTGATAGCCGTTGAAGTCCTCGCCCAGACCGTGACTGAGGTACATCATAGAGGTCACGCCGTCGAAACGGAAACCGTCAAAGTCATATTCCTCAAGCCAGTACTTGCAGTTGGAAAGCAGGAAATGCAGTACCTCGTTCTTGCCGTAGTTGAAGCACAGGCTGTCCCAAGCCGGATGCTCGCGGCGTGCGCCGTCGTGGAAATACTGGTAAGGCGTACCGTCGAAATTACCCAGACCTTCCAACTCGTTCTTGACAGCATGCGAGTGTACGATATCCATAATCACAGCTATGCCCTTGTCGTGGGCGGCCTTGATAAGCTCCTTGAGTTCCTCCGGCGTTCCGAATCGCGACGAAGGCGCAAAGAAGTTCGACACATGATAGCCGAACGAGCCGTAGTATGGGTGCTCCTGGATAGCCATAATCTGGATACAGTTGTAACCAAGCTTGGCCACACGCGGCAGGACGTTCTCACGGAACTCGTTGTATGTACCTACACGCTGCTCCTCGGTAGCCATACCGATATGGCACTCGTAGATGTACAGCGGACGGTCGGACTTCCAACCTTTCGGGCCGCGGCGCTTACCCATCTCGAACTCTTTTTCGGGAGCCCATACCTGGGCAGAGAAAATCTTAGTCTGATCATCCTGCACCACGCGGCGGGCATACGATGGGATACGTTCTCCGTAACCGCCAAGCCACTCAACCAGCAGCTTGTAGTGCTGACCGTGATGAATCTGCTCCTCGGTAAAATATCCTTCCCACACACCATTTCCCACAGGGTAAAGGCGATACTCCTCGCACTTCTGCCAGTTATTGAAGTCGCCCTTGAGGTAGATGGCCGTAGCATTCGGTGCCCACTCGCGCAACACCCAACCCGGGTTCAGGTGGTGAAGGCCAAAATACAAATATCCGTCTGCCCAAGGTGCAAGTTTCTTTTTTCCGCCGGTCAGTTCCTTGATTTTGTTCAGCGCATAATCCTGACGCGCCTGCAAGGCATACTCAAAAGGCTGCAGCCCCGGCTCGCTTTGTACGATTGGTAACATAGTTAATTGTGATAGATTTATTCAACTTTTGCTTTAACAATTATCTTACGGAACGTGGATGACGCGATGCCAGCGGCATGTGCATCCGTAGGGAAGAATACAGCAAAATAGCCTCTCGGCACGCTGAAACGTGCAGAGGGCTTGTCGCCGTAAAACTCTACATCCCTGCCTTCGTCATACTCTTTGATGACATTCTGGCAGTCCTCAAGCGAACTCCATAGCATAGTTTCCGGAGTCGTGAGAGGAATCTGTATGTCAATGTAATCCTTGTGGGCTTCAAGTTTGCAGTCCTTTTCTTCTTTGGCTGCCTGGTCGCGGATCTCCACAATCAGATCCTGACCGTCCAACTTGATTTTGCATGCAGGAAGTTCCTCGAGGTCATTGTCATTGAAGAACTGCATGAACTGCTGAAAGCCCGGTACACACCCGAAGTACCAGTCAGCGTTTTCTAATTTGTCAAGTATCATAGTTTTTGTTTGAATTATCGCATTCAAGCCCGCTTTGCACCCTACGGGATGCTATTCGTTGCTTACAAAATTACAAAATATATATTGCATATGCAAATTTTCGCCATGTTTTCAGCAAAATATATCCCTTTTGAGTCAACAATTGGCAAACGTAGCAATCAAAATGCAGCACGGGCACCCTTTTCGGATACCCGTGCATTGTTTTGGACCGGCAGATGCCTGCCGTATTGTCAGTATGCAATTCAGCGCAGCACTTTCAGCACATTTCCATTCGGCGTACGGATGAGATATGTACCGGCCGGCATGCTTTGCAACGATATATCACCACTGCCTGCAGCCACCATCTTACCCGTAGCGGAGAAGACGATCAGGCTCATATTGTTGGCATTGTGAATCGTGTAATCGCTGTACGATATACCGTCAACAGTCATGTTATATACGCCGTTGTGCAGATCGACAGTTACAACGCAGGTCGCCGTGAATCCGCCGTCGGTGGTGGTGACGGTGATGGTCGTCTCGCCTACTGACAGGGCTGTTACGACACCTTCAACTACTGATGCCACGGTCGGAACGCTGCTCTCCCAGCTTACGCTCTTGTCGGTTGCATCCTCCGGCAGAACAGTAGCCACGAGTGTCGCTTCCAGAGCGTCGGCTTTGTCCAGATCGAAGAGCAAGGTCTCCTGGTCAAGCGTTACGCCTGTTACATGAACTACTGCCGGTTCAACCTTCACAGCACATGTAGCCGTGAACTCGCCGTCCACTGTCTTAACTGTAATCACAGCCTCTCCGGCAGCCACTGCCGTTACAACACCGTTGGCTACGGTAGCCACGGCCTCTTTCGAGCTCGTCCAAACAACAGCTGCGTTATCCGCATCTTCAGGAGCAATAGTTGCTGTGAGCGTAGCCGTCTCACCTGCCATAATAGTCAGTTCTGTCTTGTCGAGTTCAATACCTGTAACAGGAGTGATGACGGTCACTGCACAGGTGGCTGTGAACTCGCCGTTCTCTGTTGTAACAGTGATGGTTGCCTCACCCGAAGCCACAGCCGTAACAACGCCGTCAGCAACAGTGGCCGCAGCCTCGTTCGACGAAGTCCAGGTAACGTTCTTGTTCTCAGCAGCCTCAGGCATAACGGTAGCCGTGAGTGTCAAGGTCTGACCCTTGATGATAGTGGCCTCTTTCTCGCTAATCAGCACACCCTCTACATGTCCGCTGAACGGTTTCTCCACGGTAAGCGTGCTCTTAGCCGGCACAACTGTTACATTGTTCTCGGTCGGCATCGTAAAGACATGCAATCCTGCTTCGCCCGAGCAAACGAGGTTGCCCGCAAAGTCGAAGTTCATCTGACGAATGGTCTGAATGCCGTGAACATACTCGTAACGAAGTGTGAGCACAGGCTTGTTGCCTTCCCATGCTACGTCAAAGACGTAGAAGTTCTTCTTGCCGCCTTGCAGCACGAGCATACTCTCGTCGGCACTGATTGCATAACCGCCGCCGTCCGAGCCGTCAACTATATCGTTGTACGGCTCATAGCAAGTAGCCATCTGCATCGATCCGCTGTAGTCCATGAATAGCAGCGACGGAGCTGAATTGTTGTTGTTTCCCGACGAACGATGCTGGCTGACGAACACGCCATGCGAAGTGCCCACAGGCGTACCTTCGGTATTAGCCTGCATAGTCAGAGGTATAACTGAGCTCGGAGCAGCACCCCAACTGCGTACAATCGAACCATCTTCCTGACCAATGTTATATATTGCCAGACCGTTGGCAGGCAGCGTGCCGCCGGCATCCTCGTTATAGACGATGAGTTTGGTGTCCTTGCCCTTGCCGTAGATTCCGATACCGGGTGTAGAACTACCGGTCATAACACCACCATTATTAAAGATACCCGAGCCCTGGCGTGTTCCTTGGAAGAACTGTGTGAATGTACCGTCAAGATGAGCCGGATCAATCACATAAACGCCGGAATAACCGTCAGCCCAATCGCCTTGGTAAACAAAGCCTTCCGCGTCAACCGTCAATCGTGTCGGGTTGCCGAACTCTTGACCGCCCTTCAGGTATTCGGGAGTAAGCAACGTGTAGTCCTGACCATAAACGTAAATGCCGCTGTATGGGCGTTCGGAAGAACCTGACGAACCGCCGCGGCGCATAATATAGATTCTGCCGAAGTAGTCGGACTCTGGACTCTTGTCCACCGCGTTGAACACACGCGTGGTGCTCGTGCGAACCATCGAGTTGTCCGAGAACAGCAATCCCCAGTTAGCCACAGCCTCACCAACAAGTTCTACAGCCCATGTGGTTGGTGTAGCGCTGAAGCCAGGCAAGTCTGCGGCCGGTACTTGTGCACTGTTCTCACCCTTGACAGCCGCTGTTACAGCCACTTTGCCTACCTCTTCGCCGTTCTGGTAGAAGACGATGTTCGTAGCTACAGCATCACTGTTGGAGGTATATGAGAACGTGTAGGTCTCTGAACCTTCGTCGTATGCCAAGCCAAGGTTATAGGCATTGATATGCGGCACGACAGGTTGCGTCTCACCGGCTGTCGTCAACTTAGCCAAACCGTCCGCGCCATCGTGATAGATACTTATATCACCGTTATTTACTACAGCAAACGCGGCTGCCGGATTAGCGGCTGTCGGGTTGGTTACATCAATAGCCACCTCCTTCGGCTGGTCAACGCCGGCGGTAATATCATACAGCGCCACACCGCACGCCTTGTCGGCAGCCGGCATAACCATCAGCTGATGCTTGGCGTACTTGAAGTAAGTCAGACCTTTGGCACCTAAGAAGGTATCCGGCATCTTGGTAAGTATAGGTGCCGATGCTGTCGTTGTGACGGTCTTCCACTCCATAGGAGCAATGTTAGCGGCGGTGATCATCACCATATTGTCGCCCTTAGGCGAAACGGTGAACTGAATATCATGCCCCATCTCCGTGAGCTTATGCGATGCGTCCTGATTGCGGAACGAGCTGGCATATACGCCGTCGGATATGAGATATACGAAGTAGCGAACTGCGTGCGCATCACTGCCAGTAGTGTAAGCTGTCGAATAGATATATCCGTCTGTCAACGTACCGGCATAAGCCAGTGTCGAACCGGCTATGGCGTTGTAGAAGTTGCCTGCTGTTTCGCTTGAGGTGTTATTCAACCATACCGAACCGCTCCACACGCCGGCATCTTCCGTCCACTTGTAAACCAGCCACTTGGTGGATGGGGTAAACGTTACAGCCTCCTCGTTGCAACCGATCAGCACACCTTCCGCGGTAACAGCTATATCGGAGAGCTTGCGCTTGCCTTCCGCACTTACCGAGCAGAAATCCGTAGGCAGGGTTGCCGTAACGGTGTGCGTGGACGGGTTGATGAGGTAGAGCGAAGGCTCGTCCTGTGCGTCCAATGCCAGCACGAACATCGTGTTGTCATCACGAACGATAGCACGACGGATGGTCTTGCCCTCAAGCTCGCTAATCGACTGACCTGCAAACACTTCCTTCATCACATACCGGCCTGCCAGATTGACATAAGTAGGCAACTCGGGTTCAGGATAGGTCTCGTACTTCACCGTAGGAGGTTCATAGCTCTCGTCCTCCAGATAGATACGCGGATAAGTGACTTCATTCGCCTTAACCGTGATAGGAGTCTTGTAGTTGTCGTACAGCGCATTGTAGCCCTCGCAGGTGGCATCCAGCGTGTAATCGTCACCCGGCTCAAGGTCACCGAAGTAGAACACACCGTTGTAGTTGTTGTCCACCGTGTACTCGCCCACCTTGACACCTGCCTTGTACAGCGTAACCTTGGCGCCGTTCAGCGGTTTCCACTGGTCATGCGTCTTGGCGGCGTAGGTAAACAGGTTGTGGCTCATCTTCTCATGCTCGTCCTTGATCAAACCGAGGATATGGCCCTTGGTATCCTTGTCAGCCTTGAAGTAATCAATGATACCGCGATAGTAGGCGTAGCCCTCCATATGGCAGTAGTCGTGGTTCAAGGCACGGTGACGTGCAGGCTGGTAGGTGTGGAAGTACCCTTCCACCAGACCGCCTACAGCGCCATGCTTGAGTACACCGAGGTAGCCGGTATAATCCTTGCCTGACGTAGCAGAATGGCGTGTACTCGAGCTGCCATAGAAATCGATATCGCCACGGATATTCGTGCTTGTCTTGTACGAACTTTCATACTCAAAATCCGACTTGAACATCTCCTGTCGCCACGGCCATATGGCATTCCAAATATTCCGGCAGGTCACTTCAAATTCAGAAGTCCCGCCTTTGGACTCGTCGTGCCCGCGATAGAGGCATAACGGATAGTTGGCTGTGCTGCCGTCGGTGGCGGCATTCGAGTGAACGGAGATAAACAGGTCGTAGTTGCCGGACTCCACCTCCTCGCAGATAACGGAGAGGTTCTTGTTATAAGCCTCATAATCAGGACGGCTCTTGTAATCATCGTATGAGTATCCGGGATACTGACCATTCACATTCTCGTACGGCCACGGACCGTTTGCTTCGCGGCTCATCACAACCGTTGCTCCGGCGGCTACCAGCTTGTCGCGCAGGTACTGGCACTTCCAGAGGTTGGTGTTCGTCTCATAAAATCCGCAGGTATCCGGCATACCTGTACTGGACAGGTTCGGATAAGGGATGGTTGGCATCGGGCGGTCGTTCGGGCCGAACGAGCCGTGACCCGGATTGACATATATGCGCTTGCCGGACAGGTTCCCCGCCATAAGCGAAGTAACCACTGCCAGCGCTGCAATGATAGATATAAACCGTTTCATATCATTCTGATTTTTAGGATTACTTTACTTTGAGCAGATAAGTCTCGCCCTGCTCTGTGGTGAACACCACTGCGCCTTCCACGGCATACGGATAGACAGCTACCATCGACTTGTCGGTCAGCACCTGCTTCTGTCCGTCGAGGCTGTACGCCACGATAGCGGAAGCGGTCAGACGCTCGCCGTCATCCTCGTCAGCCATGCCGACGATCACGTTGTTGTTGTACCACTTGGCAGCACGGCAGTCACGGGCGATGAACTGCGGATTGCTGCCGTTGATGTCCGAAACATAGCAGCCGCCAGTAGTAAGGTAGAAGCACAAGTGCTTGCCGTCAGGCGACACGCTCGGCCAGATGTAACTCTTGTCCTCACCACAGGGAGCCAGCATAGTGGTCTGCGTGCCGCGGGTGAGTGCGATATGACGGTCGAGGATGGTGACGGTCATCCCGGCATCCTTCACGTCCATCTTCGTCAGGTCGCGCTGCCCAGAGGCAATGAGCTGGCGCTTGCCCGAGGCGAAGTTCTGACGGAGAATGTTGTTGCGGCGCATGCGGTTTTTGTCAATCGTCGTTTCGCGGAAAGCGATCTCCTTGCCGTCGTTACTGATCTTCACGTTGTAACCGGCACCCTGTGCCGACGACAGTTCGGTTGATTTGCCCGTAGCGAGATCGTAACGGATCAGTCCGTTATTCGACACTGTGGTGAGCAGGATGTAATCGCCTGCCGGAGATACACCGGCAATCTTAGTCTCGCTGTTTGCGGGAGTGTTAATCTTCTGAAGCGACTGAACCTCCAGGATCTGGGCAGCAGCAATCATCGGTGCTGCTACCGCCAATGCAAGAAAAAGTTTTTTCATAATGTATAGAGTTTTAAGGGTTAGCTATTCAATCTGCACACCGGCAGGGGTATAATCATGGCCGCTGACCGTGATCACCAGTCCGTCCTCGGTCAGTCGTTTGCTGACATCCGGCCGGTCAGAGCCGACTTCGGGTGCTACGATGCCGGTGACAGACGGCTCAAACGTATATTTGTACGCCGCAATGCCGTTGGCAGGCGCAAGCTCATATACGTATGCATCATAGCCGTCAACATGAACGGCGAAATCTATGGTATATGCCTTGTTGTCACTCTCGCCGAGAGGGTCGGTGACGGTCAGCAGCTCGACGGCACCGGGCAATCCGTCCGTGATGTCATAGGTAGCTACAGCTCCGCGGATATCCGCCGGCAGCAACAAGAACTCACGACCGCCGAGAACGAAGTATGCCAATCCCGAGACATCCACCTGCTCAGGACGGACATCTCCCGTCCAGTCTTCCAGCATGGCACCGGAGGCCAAACTATGTAGCGTAGGTCGGCTGTTCGCCACTGACGCGAAGAACGTATTTGCGCCTCGCGGGACGGCCTTGCCGCTTATACCCGAAGGCAAGACCTCGTTAGTCACAACCACTCCGGAGCCCATCACACCGTTGAGGTAGTTCATCTTCAACAACTTGTGGTTGTAATTGCACAGCATAAGCAGGAAACCGCATCCTGCGTACTGCTCAAAAGGGTAGAAGTAATCGGCCCTCCCGAATCCGCTATTGTAATAGGATGCCACATTCTCCGGTTCGCTGCCGCCCAAGTTGCAGGCATATACATACTGATGGCTGTCACCCGTGGCAGAATTGCCGAACAGCATCCTTCCGTCACCGGTTATACGCAGGTTATGCCACAGGAAATACTGCGAGGGCAGCCCGACGGTCTGCTCCACCGCTCCGGTGGCGGCGTTCAGTATAAAATACCTGCTACCTGCGCCGTCAGCCATGTACAGCTTACCGTCATAATAGGCTATGCTGCGGTTGTTGAAGTCACTCATCACACCGGTCTCTTCGGCTGTTTTGCGCCACAACTCAATGCGTGAGAGCGTACCTTCCTGCGGTTCCTCGGGTTCGACAGGTTCCTCTTCGTTGCAGAAGGCAGCCTCAAACTCGTTGCCGTAACGGTCGACGGCGCAGACCGCAATCGTCCGGTCAGTCAGGTCGCCCGAACCCGCCAGATCAATCCTGTGGTCGTACACCATGTCCACCAGATACGCGCTGGTGCTCATAGCAAAAGCGGCGTCCATACCTTTCGGATAGACATACACCGCGAAGCGGTCCGCCTTGTCGTGCTCCCAGGTCAGCAGCGTGCCGATAATATTCATATCATACGGCGCATCCAGCACCTCGTGCGCCTTCCAGGACATAGCGGGCGGCAAGGCCTTCTGCTGGAACTTTGAGTTCTTCAGGTCGGTAACCAGCCCCTTGTTTCTGTACTGTGTTGTATTGTAGAAGATGCTTCCCGGCGCATCAAACGGGCAGTACTGCCTGTTGGCGTCGACCTGAAGCCCCTCCTCCTCGGCGCTCACCCAGTCGGAGTAGTCGTTATGGCTCACGTACAGATGCACCTGCTTGCCGTCAGGCAACATATCGGAGAAATGCTTGCACACCTGCTGTCCCCACCATTCGCAGAGCTTGGTGTAACTCTGACCTGTGGAGGTGGTAGGCCAGTATATTTGCGGAGAGATGTAATCGACATACCCGTCCCTGATCCAGGCTATCGGGTCGCAGAAGAGCTGGTTGTATGCATCCGAACCGCTTATACCCGACGGCAGGGATATGCCGTTGGCCTGGGCCACGGACGATTTGGTTGTCCAGATACCGAATGGCGCCATGCCGAAGCGCACCCAGGGCTTGACTGCCTGAATAGTGTCGTACAGGCCTTCGATGGTCTGATTGACATTCTGGCGGCGCCAGTCGCCGTCGCTCATGCCTGAGGGCTTGTACACGGCCTTGCTTGCTGCATCCTCGGTGGTGGTGCCGCCGTATGGGTAGAAATAGTCGTCGGCAAGTATGCCGTCAATGTCGTAGTTCGCTATCAGTTCGCCAATGACTTCCTTCAGATATTGCCGCACCTCGGGCAGTCCCGGGTCGAGTATCGTGCCGCTGAACGAACCGTTGTTATACTGGATTATCCAGTCGGGATGACTGGCGCGTATGTCCACATTGCCGAACGTATTGCTGGAGGAGCGCTCGTAACGGAACGGGTTGAACCATGCATGCAGCTCAATACCGCGCTTGTGCGCCTCCTGGATGGCGAACGCCAAAGGATCGTAGCCGGGATCCTTGCCGCGCGCACCGGTCAGGTACTCGCTCCACGGCGACAGGGCAGACGGATAGAACGCGTCACTCGTCGGACGGACCTGGAGGCAAACGGCATTGATATTACCCGCCTGCAGCGCGTCGAGAATAGACGTCAGCTGGTCTTTCTGCTTCTTGATCTGGGTGGTGTTGCCACTCGTCGTCACCTTGGTTGACGGCCAGTCGATATTCGCCACCGTAGCTATCCATGTGGCACGGAACTCGCGCTTGGGGCTCTGGGCGCGTACCGCCTGGGCGAACAAGCCACACAACAGCAGGCACACAAACAAAGGAACGGATAAGGGTAGATTGTGCTTCATGATACAGGTTTTTTAGTCAGAGCTTCACTTTGTGAAGAAAACGCTACAAAGTTACGATTTTTTTTTGAGAAATGCAAACCTTTTTGCCAAAATCCGTAAAAAATCTACATTTTTCCGTAAATACATATAAAAAACCGGCCCCCGAAATGATTCGAGGGCCGGGAATTGTTTTAATACTGTCTGTAGCTTCCTTTGATCTTGCTGCTGCAAGTTACATAGTAGTCACCTGCGCGCACCGACCTGTCCACATCATCGCGGGTCTGCTCGATCAGTTGCCACTTTTCATCGTAGATGCGTATCATCGCATGGTGCTTGTTGGAAATCACTATGCGCTCGATGTCATAGTAGCGGATTATATGCTGCTCGTTCTCCTCGCTCTGAAGCGCATAGTCGCGATAGACATCACGCTCGGAGACGGAAGCCGGCACGGAGTTGCTTACTTCAGTCTGCGCATTAGCTGACAGATTGTCATGTCCGAAACTTGCAGCGTTGGCCATCGTAGTCATTGCTGCCAAAACCATTACTGTTACAACAGTCTTTTTAGCCCTAAGGGCACCTTTCATTTGTAAACTTTTCATCGTTGTTAGGTTTTTTTAGGGGCGGCCTGCATGCATGTGCAGGACTCTTAAGGGTTTGTCTTCCCTTTGACATGTTAGTTATTAGGTTTTGCGGGGCGCCTGCGTTGCCTGACGCGTCATTGTTCTGATTGTTTTAACTGTATTTTTGCGTTTTTGCGCCTTTAGCGGCACCCGCTTTCACAAATTATGATGCAACGAGCGTGCCAAAACATGTTATATAACATAAAAATCGTATATTTTGCCTATTCTTGCAAATTGCACATATCAAATACATATATAAAGTGACATATGAACTTTGCACACATGAGATAACGTCTGTCAGTTTGCAGGCTACATGAATAAAGGGATTTCGCGGTAGTCGGTGTCAGAAACCTATGGCAAGATGCAAAGCATACTTCAAAATCACGGGATATATATTAAGTATATATAGGGTGCTGGGGATACGGGAATGGCTCGAAGACGGCTCAGGAATGGCCTCACTATGTATGCTTTCGGGGTGCAGGCATCCGATGTCCGAATGCTATTATTAGCCCAACGGGCACGATTACTACGGACACAGCGGACACAGTATCAGCAGAGCCGAGCCCGAATATATTCGGGCGCAACTTCAATGCCTGCAAGCAGGCCGTTAATATTGTGGTCGTTAATTGTTATTCTTGATTGTTCCAGACCGCTTTACTATTCTTGATATTCCGGATATTCTTGCCGTAAGTAAGAATAAATGGCACAAAAAAAGCGCGGAGTCCAATTGGTCTTCACGCATCTTGAGGGCTTCGCAATCCCTGTAACTAGTAGAAAAACAACCGACGTCCACGCCCGATATACAAACTCCCCCCATAAGATGGGCGAGGACGGAATATAAACATATCCACGAGGACATTCATTGTTGCTGTTTGGACTAGTTACGAAATGTTGCGAAGATTTCAAGATATCGCAAACAACGTCAATAAACGCCTTTTTATGTCACCGCTGTTTTCCGCTGTCGGTGCCAGCGACTCGTGATTTATTCCTACGGGTGGAGGAAAGTGTGTTATCCATCAATCCCTACAAAAGCGGGGTACGCCTTTGTAGGGATTGAATTGGCAGGGAAGTCTTACGACTTGTAGTTACGTGTCTTGCGCTCGGTGAACTCGTAGTCAAGCGGCTCCTTGATGAGTTCGGGTTCCTTGTCCTCGCCCTGGTACTTCCAGCAAGCCACATACGAGAACTTGTCATCCTGACGGAGTGCCTCGCCTTCCTCGGTCTGGTACTCCTCACGGAAGTGACCGCCGCAGGACTCCTCGCGGTTGAGGGCGTCGATAGCCATCAGACGGCCTATCTCGATGAAGTCAGCCAGACGGAGGGCTTTCTCAAGCTCGTTGTTCAGGCTGTCCGCCTTGCCCGGGATATAGACGTTGGTCCAGAAGTCCTTCTTGATCTCGTCAATCTTCTTGATAGCCTCCTTCAGGCTCTCAGCGGTACGACCCATGCCGACGAAGTCCCACATAACGAGACCGAGGCGTTTGTGAATCGTATCCACGGACTCCTTGCCCTGGATAGCCATGAGCTTCTCGATCTTCGCCTGAACGGCTTTCTCGGCCTCAGCGAACTCAGGACGGTCGGTGCTCATGCGGGGCACGCCAATCTGGTCAGCCAGGTAGTTCTGAATCGTGTAAGGCAAAACGAAGTAACCGTCAGCGAGGCCCTGCATCAGTGCGGATGCACCGAGGCGGTTGGCACCGTGGTCGGAGAAGTTCGCCTCACCGATGCAGAAGAGTCCCTTGACAGAGGTCTGCAGCTCGTAGTCCACCCATATACCGCCCATCGTGTAGTGGATAGCGGGGAAGATCATCATCGGGTTCTCGTAGGGGTTCTCGTCCACAATCTTCTCGTACATCTGGAAGAGGTTGCCGTACTTCTGAGCTACGACATCCTTGCCCAGGCGCTTGATAGCGTCGGAGAAGTCGAGGAACACAGCCAGACCGGTGTTGTTGACACCATAGCCGGCATCGCAGCGCTCCTTGGCGGCACGCGAAGCCACGTCACGCGGAACGAGGTTACCGAATGCCGGATAACGGCGCTCGAGATAGTAGTCGCGGTCCTCTTCGGGGATATCACGGCCCTTGATCTGACCGGCCTGGAGTTTCTTGGCATCCTCGAGTTTCTTCGGCACCCATATACGTCCGTCGTTACGCAGCGACTCGGACATAAGGGTGAGCTTGGACTGGAAGTCACCGTGCTTGGGGATACAGGTCGGGTGGATCTGTGCGTAGCAGGGGTTAGCGAAGTATGCGCCGTGGCGGTACATCTGCATAGCAGCCGAACCGTTGGAAGCCATGGCGTTGGTGGAGAGGAAGAACGTATTGCCGTAACCGCCCGAACCGATAACCACAGCGTGCGCGAAAAAGCGCTCGATGCGGCCGGTAACGAGGTTACGGGCGATGATACCGCGTGCACGGGGTTCGCCCTGCTCGTCCTTGATCATAACGATGTCGAGCATCTCGTAGCGGGTGTACATCTTCACCTTGCCCTTACCGATCTGGCGGCTGAGTGCGCTATAAGCGCCAAGCAGCAGCTGTTGGCCGGTCTGGCCCTTGGCGTAGAACGTACGGCTGACCTGTGCGCCACCGAACGAACGGTTGTCAAGCAATCCGCCGTACTCGCGTGCGAACGGAACACCCTGTGCAACGCACTGGTCGATGATGTTGTTGCTGACTTCAGCCAGACGATAGACATTCGCCTCACGGGCACGATAGTCACCGCCCTTGATGGTGTCGTAGAACAGACGGTAAACGCTGTCGCCGTCGTTCTGGTAGTTCTTGGCAGCGTTGATACCACCCTGTGCAGCGATGGAGTGCGCACGGCGCGGGCTGTCCTGGATACAGAAGTTGAGCACATTGAAACCCATCTCCGCGAGTGATGCTGCAGCGGATGCGCCAGCCAGGCCCGTACCTACGACGATAACGTCGAGCTTACGCTTGTTGGCGGGGTTGACGAGTTTCTGGTGGTCCTTGTAGTTGGTCCACTTCTTCTCCAGCGGTCCCTCGGGGATCTTGGCCATCTTCGGGGTGATGATTTTGCTCTCTGCAGCTACTTTGCCTGCAACTTTAGTTGCCTCAGTCACTTTCTTGGCAGCTTCCTTCACAGCCTCGACAGCCTCTTTCGTTTCAGGCTGGGCAGCTATTTTCTCTGCGGTTGCTTTTACTTCGGTTGCTACCTCGGCAGCTTTCTCTACAGCAATTTCTGCCACCTCTTTCGCGGCTTTCGCAGCCTTGGTTGCCACTTTTTTTGCAGCTTCCACTATTTCTTCTTTCTTTGCCATATTCTTGTGTTATTTTAGTCGTGAAACATTAAGCGCACATCGTGCCGATGTTAACGCCGAGGAAGTAAAGAACAACAATCATGAACAAGCCGACGGCGATGGTAGCGAAAACAGTGCCGATAACTTTGATCCGCTTGAGCCAGATGAGGTTGCTCCAGCCGATGGTCTGCAATGCCGACCAGATGCCGTGATTGAGATGGAACCAGAGTGCCACGAGCCAAACGATGTACAACAGGCAGTAGATGATACCGCACCAGCCGTCGGTGAACAGCGCCTTGACGATAGCGCTGCCGTCCTGCGGGTCGAACATCGAGGTGTGGATGCCCGTCAGTTCGGCGAACTGCATCTTGAACCAGAAATTGTACAGGTGGAGCAGCAGGAAACCGATAACTATAATGCCCAGAACGAGCATGTTCTTGCTCTCCCATTCCACACCTTCCTGACGTGCCTCGATAGCATAACGGTCATTGCCGCGTGCGCGGTAGTTGAGGATGGTGAGGAAGATAGCATAGCAGAAATGCACCAGCACCCCCAACGCCAGCACACCCGTGCCGATCAGTGCGTACCAGTTGGCACCCAGCATTGCGCAAATCCAGTTGTAAGCCTCCGTTCCGAACAAGTCGTCGATGACCAGACAGAGGTTCATCGAGCCGTGGAACAGAAGGAACAGGACAAGGAACAGGCCGGTAATACTCATAATGAATTTACGGCCGATAGAGGAATCTTTTAACCACATAAGAGATTTATTTTTAATTAAACATTTTATTTTTGCATTGTTGTGTTGCATTCGGTTAGCGCAACTCTACGCCTTGCACAGTGTAGGTTTTGCCGTCGTGGAGGATGAGCATCTGCCCGTCGCGGAAGATCTTCTTCGACCCGCTGTTCGTGGCAGCCGGCAAAACGGCTTCGATAGCGGTGACGAGTTCCTGATTGTCTATGATGAATCCTTGGAATATCTCATTTTCATAATCATGAGAAATAGCCTCTCCTATCTTGAATTCTCCAAGATAATCCTCGATGACTTTTGTCGAAACAGTCTGCGGCAGACACAGCACTTTCAGCAGCAAAAAGAGTATAAATTTCTTCATATGCTGAATGTTCTATGGCTTACACACCAAATCCGCTTACAAAGATAGCAAAAAACTTTCAGTTTAGCAAATTTTACAGGCAGAATTTGTAATATAAATGCAAATATCTCACTTTTTTCGCAAAAAAAGCCTTTATTGCTTGCAAATATTGTATTTTTTTCGTAATTTTGCATGTTTATAGTGCGCGAAATGAAATCCGTCCGTCACATACCATTCGTTCTGGCGCTGACCTGCCTTCTGTCGGCCGCCCTGCCTGTGCGTGCCCAGTACGTGGGCAGCGGCACATCGACGTTCGCGTTCCTCGACCTGCCCGTGTCGGCACGTCAGAACGCTCTGGGCGGCGAGAACATATCCATCCGTGACGGCGAACTCAGTTCGGCATTCGCCAATCCCGCGCTGCTCGGCAACATGACGCACAACATTGTGCAGATAGGCTATGCCTACTACGGCAGCAATCACTTCGGCAGCGCGATGTACGGCTTTTCATTAGGAAATCAAAGCGGCAGAACAGCGCCTGACGCCTCCGCTCTCCCCCAAAACGGGACATTTCCGGGGACCCCGGTTAACTTCATGGCTGTAGGCGTTCATTACCTCGACTACGGCAAGATGCCTTACGCCGAGGCGAACGGCGAGTTGACGGGTATCAGTTTCGGCGCGCGTGACATCCTACTGGAAGCAGCCTATGCGCGCCAGTTGAGCGAACAGTTCACCATCGGCGTGGCACTCAAGCCCGTATTGTCGTTCTATGAGTCATACAGCTCCGTGGCACTGGGCGTGGATATAGGCGGACACTTCCAGCTCAAGGACAGCACCCTGCAGATCGGACTGGCGCTGAAGAACGTCGGCTGGCAGCTCAAGGGTTTCTACTCCGACGAGTCAGGCCAGCACCTGGAGATGCTACCGCTAAACCTGGAAATGGGTATCAACTACCGCGTAGCACATGCGCCCCTGCGTTTCTCGCTAACCGTGCACAACATCCAGAACTGGGATTTGGGCTACAGCCTGCTGAACGAAACCGAGCTGCCAGTGAAAGAGGTCGGGTGGTTCGACATGCTCATGCGCCACACGATTTGGGCGATAGACATCGTTCCGAAAAGCGACAAGTTCTACCTCACACTCAGCTACAACCACCGCCGCCGGCAGGAGTTCAACCTGCAGGACCAGCGTTCATTAGCAGGATTTGCCGCCGGTGCAGGCCTGCGGATCAAAATGGTAAGGGTAGGCTTTGCCGTGAGCCAGATGTCAAAGCAGAACTTCACCTACCAGGTCAGTCTCGCGCTAGATGCAAACTCGCTGATGAAATAGACCGGTCTGCGGCCTAAAAGAACAAAGACCGCAGCCTGACGGCTGCTCAAAGATAAAAGACTTCTATGAAAAAGATTATTGTGGCGATAGACGGGTATTCGTCGTGCGGAAAGAGTACGATTGCCAAACAGCTGGCGCAGTACGCCGGTTACAGATATATTGACACCGGTGCCATGTACCGCGCAGTTGCACTGCAGGCACTCAGGAGTCAAGCCTATCCCCACCCCACCCCTGAAGGGAAGGAAGACGAGAGGTCAGAAATCATCGCGTTGCTGCCGGATGTTCGCATTGATTTTGCCATTCAGCCCGACGGCAGCCAGCATGTGACACTTAACGGCGAAGATGTGGAAAAGCAGATCCGCACGCTTGAGGTCGGGAATATGGCTTCGCAGATTGCAGTTATTCCCGAGGTGCGCCGATTCCTGGTGGCACAGCAACAGAAGATGGGCGAACAAGGCGGTATCGTCATGGACGGCCGCGATATAGGTACGGTGGTTTTCCCGAACGCCGAACTCAAGCTTTTCCTAACCGCTTCGCCCGAGGTGCGTGCCGAACGGCGCTTCAAGGAGCTTGTGGAGAAAGGCGAACAACCGGTGATGGCTGAGGTGCTGGCCGATGTCAACGACCGCGACTACCGAGACACCCATCGCGCCGAGAGTCCGCTCCGTCAGGCGGAAGACGCAATTGTCGTGGATAACAGCCAAATGAGCCGGGAAGAGCAGATGAAAGCAATCATTGACATCTTTGATGCAAAGATTGCTAATTCCTAATTTTCAGATCTTCAAATGACCGTATCCATTGATGCACATAGCGGTTTCTGTGCAGGTGTGACAGGCGCTATCCGCCGGGCAGAGAATGAGTTGCAACAGACAGGACAGCTCTACTGTCTGGGCGATATAGTGCACAACGGCCAAGAAGTACAACGTCTGGAGAATTTAGGCCTTGAGACCATCGACTACGATGACCTGCGCACCATACACCATGCACGCGTGCTATTGCGCGCACACGGTGAACCGCCGTCCACCTACTGGATAGCCCGACAGAACGGCAACGAGATAATAGACGGCACCTGTCCTGTGGTCAAGCGCCTGCAGGAGCGTATAGCCGCCTGCTACAACGAACACAAGCACGACGAGCCCAAGCCGCAGATAGTGATCTTCGGCAAACGCGGACACGCCGAGGTCATCGGTCTGCAAGGCCAGACGAACAACACCGCCATTGTGCTGGAGCATCCCGAAGAGGCTGAACAGCTGGATTATACACGACCGATATACCTGTTCTCGCAAACGACCAAAAGCGTGGAAGAGTTCCTCCGGCTGGAAGAAAGAATACAAGCTGAAATCGGCAATCGGAAATCAGGAATCACACTGCAAGTGCACGACACCATATGCCGTTCGGTAGCCAACCGCGTGGAGCAACTCAAGCAGTTTGCCCGTGAGCAAGACCTGGTTCTTTTTGTCGGCGGCACGAAAAGCTCCAACGCTGCGGTGCTGTTCGGCCATTGCAAGGAGGCAAACGCTGACTGCCATTTCCTGACCGGTCCTGACGACCTGACTGACGAGCTGCTTGCAGCCTGCCGTCAAGCCGGAAAAGTAGGCATATGCGGCGCAACCTCCACACCCCTCTGGCTCATGGAGCAGGTACGAGACGCAGTAACAGACCGCTGCGCAGAAAAATAAAAGGCTGCAATGCTCAAAGAGAAAAGCCTAATTACTTAAAATACCATACTATGGAGTACAAAATCAACACTGTGGGTGTGCTCACCTCAGGAGGTGACTCGCCGGGAATGAACGCCGCAGTACGCGCGGTAGTACGTACATGTATCGCACACGGCATCAAGGCCAAAGGTATCTATCGCGGTTATCAAGGTCTGATAGATGACGACGTCAAAGAACTGACCTCGCAGGATGTTTCAGGTATAATCCAGCGCGGCGGAACGATCCTAAAGTCGGCACGTTGTATGGAGTTCAAGACCCCCGAAGGACGCAAAAAGGCCTTCGAGACCTTGCAGAAAGAGACTATTGACGCGCTGATTGTGATTGGCGGTGACGGCACATTCACAGGCGCGCGCCTGCTTGCGCAGGAATACAATATACCTATTATAGGCCTGCCCGGCACGATTGACAACGACCTGTGGGGCACGGACTCGACCATCGGCTACGACACCAGTCTGAACACAATTATGGACTGCGTGGACAAACTCCGCGACACGGCCACCAGCCACGAGCGCGTGTTCCTGGTAGAGGTTATGGGCCGTGACGCAGGTTTTCTGACACTGAGCGCCGCCATCGCTTCCGGTGCCGAGGCGGCTATCATCCCCGAACGTGCTACGGTACGCGAACAGATTGAGGAAGCTATCGGCCAGGGACGCCGCAAGAGCAAGAACAGCAGTATCGTTCTTGTGCAGGAGCACGCTATCGAAGGCGGAGCACAGGCTGTGGCCAAAGTGCTGGAAGAGGCACATCCGGAGTACAACACCCGCGTGACCATCCTCGGTCACCTGCAGCGCGGCGGCAGTCCGACGGCATATGACCGCATCATCGCCTCGCGTATGGGTATGGCTGCTGTGGGTGCCCTGCTGGAAGAGCAGCGCAGTATCATGATCGGCATAAAGAACGACGAGATCGTATATGTGCCGCTGAGCAAGGCTATCCGCGAAAAGAAAGACGTGAAAGCTGACAAATGGGCTGCCATGCAGGTGCTGTCCATCTAGCAGCAGACAAACAGCCACAAACAGAAAGTCCGGTGTTTGAGCACCGGACTTCTTTTATCCCACTGTCCCTTCCAAAGAGACCTGCAGGAGTTTCTGGGCTTCAACGGCAAACTCCATCGGCAGCTTGTCCATCACCTCCTTGGCATAACCGTTGACTATCAGTCCGACGGCGTCCTCCATGTTGATGCCGCGCTGCTGGCAGTAGAAGAGCTGGTCCTCGGATATCTTGGAGGTTGTGGCCTCATGCTCGACGGTGGCCGTCGGATTTGAGAGCTGCATCACAGGGAAGGTGTGTGCACCGCAGGCATCACCGATGAGCAGCGAGTCACACTGCGAGTAGTTGCGCGCATTATCCGCCTTGCTGCTTACACGCACCAGGCCCCGGTAAGAGTTCTGACTATGTCCGGCAGATATACCCTTGCTGACAATGCGGGAACGGGTATTGCGTCCGAGATGTATCATCTTGGTGCCGGTGTCCGCCTGCTGACGATTGTTCGTAACCGCCACCGAATAGAACTCTGCCGACGAGTTGTCACCACGCAGGATACACGACGGGTACTTCCACGTGATAGCCGAACCGGTCTCGACCTGCGTCCAGCTCAGGCGGGCGTTGTTGTACGTTATGCCACGCTTGGAAACGAAGTTGTAAATACCTCCCTTGCCGTCCTTATCGCCCGGGTACCAGTTCTGCACGGTCGAATACTTGACCTCGGCATCATCGTGAACGATAATCTCCACGATAGCGGCGTGCAACTGGTTCTC
>Ga0265301_10001247_pt1 | contig 34186 bp, 58 predicted proteins | sample AusTroGonzalo_MG_2_FD_193488 | JGI IMG/M metagenome (GOLD analysis project Ga0265301, IMG submission 193488) | Bovine rumen microbial communities from tropical cattle in Woodstock, Queensland, Australia - Gonzalo_04 | ecosystem: Host-associated > Mammals > Digestive system > Stomach > Rumen ... | reverse complement strand
GAGGCACACACCAAATCCCATAAAAAAACAAATTGAATAGCTCCGACTTGTTGTCGGGCTTTAATATTGGGGGCTGGTCGCCCCCATTCCCCCACATACTACTGGTATCTAAGAAGTCGAGCCCCGAGATTCCAAGGAGTAGTACTTGAGTCAGCGGTCAGATACCAATACCACAAGCCACCATCAGTACCAGAGTACATAGCACCACCGACACGAGCAACCCTGTTACCTGTGTTTCTATAATAATAGTCAGTCATATAGGCATTACTTCCTGCACCTGTTCCTCCAGCAGAGGTTGGTAAAGATATTAATGGATGTTCTCCATCATATCCTAATGATTTAATGTATCCGTCAGCATCTCCATCAATATATCCTAATTTTTTATAAGGATCTGTGAATTTATCTGATACATATTCTGATGGATCATAACATACATATGCTTGATAGTCTTTTATATTAATACCATCTACCCATTGGAATACATTTCCGAATATATTTTCAATACCACGATATATTATAGCATGTTTATTGTCATTTGCCAAACATCCTGATTTCATACCTAATGTATCACAACCACCAGCAATTTGTCCTGATGACCATACTACATTATTTACGGCAACATCTACAGCAGTTCCATCAAATGTAATTGCTTTACCAGTTACACCACCACTAGAATAATCTTCTATAGCAGTTATTTTTCTAGCTCTAGCAACTGCAAAGTTACCAGTACCAGATGTTCCTATAGATATTGTTTGTCCTACTATAAAATTACCTGCACCTGAACCGTTAGTAGCAATAATAATTCTGTTTGTTCCTGTTTCAGCAACTAGAGCTTTATCATCGTTACTTACTCTCATTCCAGATATTCCTCCACCTAATTTAGTTTGAGAATTATAATCTGCATACTCTACTAGGTATAGTAATTGTAGAATGAAGTATCTATAGTCTAATTGTCCGAAATCACTTCCTAGAGCTTTAGAAACAGTTCTAAATGATACAATACTTCTATTTACTTCTGGATCTAAACCACTATATGAATGAGCTTTAGAATCTGCATATGAAGTTAAATATCTTCCTACACTAAATGCTGGACTATAATTAAAGTCATTTCTAGCTGATGCAGTAATTAAAATGTATTCATAAGTATCATCTCTATATCTCTTCCAGTAGAATGCAGGTATTCTAGTTAATACTTCTCCGTTAGAACCATCAAATTTGAAATTAGCATCGCCATACCATGCTTTTATTTCATGGTTAGTAGTGTCATAGTTATATGATTTAATATCTCTCCACGGATAGATATTATCAAAATCATTAACTACTGAAGAACCATCATGTGTAGCATTAGCTACTAATGTTTGACTAGCATATATCCTTTCCCATGCACTACTAGAATTGTTATTTAATGCTCTTCTTATACCATAAATAGCATTATCATAAAGTAATGTAGTTACTTGTTGAATTAATTGATCCAAGATAGGATAATTTGCTTCTGCAGTTACTTCATCATCTGGAGGTAGATTTCCGTTTACTACTTCTAATTTACCTTTTTGAGAATTAGTTAATCTGCTATCAGTTCCATATAAAGCAATACCTAATAAATAGATACCAGATTGATTGAATACTGAACTATCATCTATTTCTACTTTATTATTAGTAATTAAAGAAGAAAAGTGTGTTCCATCTGGTTTTACCATATAGAACATAGCACTATCATAATCTGTTTTGCTTAATTGGAAGTCAAATTCGATTGATTTATAATCTCCCTCGACTACGAGGATCTCTTCTGATGTTATACTATCAGTTTCATCAAAATTGGCTATTATATTAAACTTTTTTCTTTCCATATTATCATTCCTTTCTTATTTTTAAGCTGTTCTTTTCCAATAATAGATGGTTGAACTTCCTACAGTTACAGTACCCAATGATGACCATGTTCCTCCCATTGAAGTACCTGGATTAGTATTATTATCTGTTTGAATAATACATCCTACTGCATAATCTTTGTTAATAGCTACTCCCTCAACTTCTAGCGAATTGCTTTTAGATGGAAAGCAGTCTATTCCAACGGATAATTTATCAATATCAATAAACATGATAGGCATACCTTTAGCAATTGTTATATTATATGTAGTTTGACCGAACTTATCATTAATAACAAATTGGAAATTCCAAGCATATAACTTATCAATTGATATTTGATATGTCTGATTATTATTTATCGTAGTATAGCTACCATAATTGGTATCTGATACTTTTTTGTATCTATATTTAATAGATTCAATAGCATTTTTTGAGTCAACACTAGAAATTGTTACATTAACTTTTAAATTTGTATCATCTTCATAGTTATTAACTCTTTGAGCTTCTATAACTGCTGATGGTAAAACCCAATCTAATATAGTTATAGTTTTTGATATAGTTGTAGAATTACCTCGGCTATCAATTGCTTTTACTTGAACATCTAAATCGGCACTTATATTAACTGTGCCATAGTCTATCGTATCAGCTTGATATTTAGTTTGTGTAGATCCATTAAATGATATTTCATATCTGGATATACTAGCACCTTTATTAGCTGTGGCTCCTGTATATGTTACCTTTAAATTAGAATTATTTCTAACAATATGCTGATTATTTCCAGTTATCGCCACTATGCTATTATTAGTGTCTTGATAAGATAACTGATTATTATTAAATGTAGGATTACCATTAACTATTGTCATAGTTTTATTAACTGTAGACCAGAATGTGTTACTACCAATAACGGTTTTAACTACAAACTTAACAGTTAATGTATTACTATTAGGAGTTGCATTTCTCAAAACATCCCTCTCGGCTTCTGTTAAATTAAATGTATATGAGGAACCTGTTTTAGAAATATCTCGATAATCGACATATGCCAATGTACCTGCAGAATTTTCTATTCTGGCTTGTAGTGAAGATACACTATTACCAGCTTGATTATTATATTGAATAGTTGGATTACCAGTATCATTAAAATCAGGTGCCGAAGTGATATTCGCCTGTCGTGGAATTGTCGGCAGTGTAATATTAAATGAACCTGATGGATTTTGAACTCTACCCCAGGAACTATTAACACCCCATTTCCAGTAAATAGTAGCTGAACCAGTTCCATCTGCATTATGATTAACTGTAAATGATTTAGTATCAGATATAATATGGTTACCAGCACCAATATTATTAATAGCACCACTAAATGTTAAATCTGTTTTACCTACATATGAACCTCTAGTATCGCTCCACGGACCGATAGTCCATCCACTTGGTACATTAATCCATAAATAACAATTAATTGTACTTTTATTAGTAGATATATCTTGAGAAGTTGTATATCCTACATATACCTTAATAGGAGCACTGGAATTACCATTACAATACCCTGTATGAACTAATACATCTGTAGCCATTTATTCCACCTCCTATACCATAGCAACGAATCCAATTCCATTATTAACAATATTATTGTTTTCATATAATGTAATTGGTATCATTCTTAACTTACTAGCTATTGTTATTTCTTCTTCTACTACTGATTTTCTTTGATGAAATTCATCTCCGTCAACCCAATATGTTTTATTATCATTAACATCATATCCAGCGAATCCAACTTCTGGATTTAATTTTATATAACTTCTATCTTCACAATAAATTGTAAGACCTGTTTTATCTGCTAGACATATAAGTCTATTAGATTCATCATATAATTCCATAATTCCTGATTCGTTCAAGTTAGAACCTAGTTTTAATGTACCACCCTTTATCATATCGGCTACTAAATTAATAACATTAATATTCTGCATATTTAATGTACCATCAATAGTCCATGCTGACTTAAATGTTCCATTAATTCCAGTTTGACTAAATCCTATACCACCATTATTTATCATAATGACATTATGAGCTGATTCTTTAGGTAATGCATCTAATACTAGGATTTTATCTCCATCATATTCTACATATGAATTACCCATAGCTCCCCATATTTCGCTAGTGGCATCTTTTAATTCTTTTTCTAACTTATTATATTGGTCTGTAGTAGTCCTATTAACTTCTTTCGTAACATCTGCTGTTATATTTGAAGTCAAATTTTCTAATTTCTTTTTAAAGTTACCAAATTCTATTTTTACATATTCTTCTAGAATTGGATCATATTCTACAGCTATTACATTAGTTGTTAAGTCAATCTTGCATTTTGGATGCTTAACATAAATTGTATCTCCTATTCCTGAAACACCTTTTAAATATGCATTTAAAGAATAGTTTACTTTAGGAACTTTATTTTCTTGAAGATATGCAGTACCTTTATCTCTTAAATCATTAATTAATGCAGATATATATGCTTCTTCTGATTCATAATCTTCTTCATCAATATTATCCTGACTAAAAGATACAACTTTAGTATATGGAATATCATATAATGTTTCGTTAATTTCTAGATAATGTTCTGGAAGTGTAAGACCATCTTTACCAACTGGTAATATCTTGGTTACTACATCATCCCAATTCTCATCTGCTTTAATTGAAACAATATCTTTACCATATGCTAGAGTAATTCCTCTATCTTCTCCTATTGTTCCTCTTATTTCTATATCGTAATTATCTCTGACAAGATGTCCTCCCCATCGTTCGAGTATTACTTCTATAGCTTCTTCTAATGAGTGTCTAACACATCTATATGATGCCACAGTAGATACATCACTTAAAGTTGTGAATGGGCTAGTTGTATCTGTTGCATTATTTAAGTGGTCTAATGCATCATTACAATCTTTCGCTACTACATTAGAATCTCTGATTATATAGTTTTCAGAGTCGAAATATAAATGATTACCTCTTACCTTAATCGTTCTATTTTCAATTTGTGGATTTTTTAATCTAAATCCCTGATAACCCCACGGAGTATTAACTCTAATTATCATTCCTGCTTGATAATAATCTATATTATCAATAGTATCTTTAAAATCACAATAATAAGCTCCATTATCTTCAATCCTTACCTTTGCATATGTTGGATGTAATATTTTTAATCCGTTATCTGCAAAGTTTTTTTCGTTTGATGGATAACAACTAATCATTATAACCACCTACTTTTAGGATCTACTATTATCTTTGTTAAAGTACCAGCCCAGGTAATTGTATTAATACCTGGTTTTAATAATGGGAAATCTCCATTCATTTTTCGATTCTTTAATGTTCCATTTTTATATGCTTCTTGTTTTTCAGAATCAATAGTAATGTAATCGCTATCGATATTAACAGTAAATATATCTACACCATTTAAAGTGAATGTAACATCTCCAGAACCATATAAAGTGATAATTGGTTTAGAGTTTTCTAATCCCTGATTAGTTATCATATAACTCGTTTGATTAGTTATATTTAATGTGAACTTTGGTTCACGATATTTATACTTAAATGGTTCAGTATAAAACACAATAGTAGCTTTTTTATAACGAATTAATCTATTATAGTCTATATTGTTATTTATCTGAACTTTATAGTATTTATCTGGCTCATTAGAGAAGATTATTTCTCCTTTTCCAGTGAAATACTTAATTATTTTATCTAGGTCATTAGTTTTAGTAATTCCTATAGTTATTCTTTTAGTGTAGCTCTCATAACCTAACTCATCAACAATACTACCATCTCTACCATCTATAGTAGTAATTTTTGTTCTCATTTTAGGTTTCGAAATAGGTGGTAAATCGCAGATAATTAATCCATCTATATCACGGCTATCTTTTCCATTCCATATTATGTAATTATTCATTAGCTATACACCACCTTTTCTACTGTATCTGTAACGAAAGTACCCATTTCAGTATCGTTCATTACAACTTTTACATCTGATAGAGCTTCTTTAAATGCTAATACCATAGTGTCATAGTTATTTAATGCTCCACCATTCATATTACTACTTAAATTAGTGCTAACACTTGTATCAAATTCTGTAGGAAGAGAATTTGCTATCTCTTTATTAACTTCTTCCATTTCTTCACTAAATCCCTCTCCAATACCTAGAGCTAGGTTATTACCTATTTCATCTCTAAATAATTTAGATGGAGAACTAATTCCGAAGAATGATTTTAATCCATTAAGAATTGATTTACCAAATCCCTTTATTTTATCTAATACCCATTGTTTTGCATTATTAATACCATTCCATAATCCCTGTACTAGGTTTTTACCAACATCTAGCATTCCAGATATTCCATTTGTAATACCCTCTTTTACTTTTCCTAGTAAATCGCCACCCATAGATAGCATTTTACCGAAATAACTCTTAATTCCATTAAGTAAAGATGTTATTATTTGTGGTATTTTAGATACTAACTGTGGAATCGCTTTTATTAATCCCTCTGCTAGTTTAATAATAAGAGTGATACCCATTTCAATAATCTTTGGTAGATTATCAACAATGGCTGTTATCAATTTATCTATTATTATCGGTATTTTATCGATTAGTATTGGTAATGCTTCAATTAATCCATCAGCTAATCCCATTATTAATTGAATGCCAGCATCAATTATCAAATCAATGTTATCTATTAATGTTTCTACCATTAATATTACAGCTTCAATAATCTGTGGAATTAATGTAGGTAATTGTTGAGCTATTCCCTGTACTAATGAAACGATTATTTGAATACCCATTTGTAGGATTGTTGGTAAGTTTTGGATCAATGTATTAACACATGTAGTTACAATTGTCATTACTGCTTCTATAATGGCTGGTAAGTTTGTTTGAATACCCTCTATTAATTTAGTGATTATTCCGACACCTGCCTCTAGGAATGCTGGTAATTGAGCTACTATGTTTTCTAAAATCATAGGTAATACTTCTACTATTTGTTCAGCTATAGTTTGAATCGCTGGGAGAATATTTCCTAGAACACCCATATTTTCTGGTGTTCCATCTCCAACTATTGTATCTACTAGATTAGTTACTAATGCTCCAATATCGGCATTACCATTAGCTAATCCAGTCAACAAATTAGTCCATGCTGATTTCATAGAATTAACAGAACCCTGAATAGTTGTTCCTGCTTCTTTAGCAGTTGTACCAGTGATACCTAATTCTCCCTGGATAACATGAATTGCACTATATACATCGTTAAGATTCTTGATATCATATTTAACACCACTAATCTTTTCAGCATCGGCAAGTAATCTTTCCATTTCGGTTTTAGTACCACCATATCCTAATTTTAAGTTATCTAACATTGTGTAGTTCTGTTTAGCAAATCCTTGATATGCTGATTGAATCATACTTATATCAGTACCCATCTTATTAGCATTATCTGACATGTCTATAATTGCTTGATTGGCTGATTCAGTCGCTTGTGCAGTATCTCCATCTAATGATTGAAGTAAAGATGCACTAAATGATGTTACTGTTTCCATATATTCATTAGCACTCATACCAGCAGTCTTATATGCATTATTTGCATACTCTTCTACTTGACCAGCACTTTCTTTGAATAATGTTTCAACACCACCAACTAACTGCTCATATTCAGCAAAACTACTTAATGCCTGTTTACCAACATCTAACATAGCACTACCTAATTCCTTAATAGCACTACCAAGCATTTTAACTCCACCAATAACTGCTTCGCTAATGATATTAGCTTTTAATATATCTCCAAATTTCAAACCACTTGTACCAGCATCATCAAATCGGTCTTTCATTTCTTTTAGATCCTTATTTGATTTATCTGTAGAGTTATCCATTTGAACCAATTGAGCTTCGGCATTGTTCAATTGTGTTTTAAATTGCTTAACCTGTTCATTATCTTCGCCATACTTTTTAGTCATTTCGGCTATAGTTTCTTTTAATGTTGCTATTTTCTCTTTTTGTTCTTGAACAGCACCATTCATACTATTAAATGAGTTTTTAGTTTCTTTAATACTCTTATCGCCATTTTGGAACTCTGCTGATGTTAGTTTTAACTCACTTGATACAAGTTTTAAACTAGAATTAATATCTTTTAGAGCACTTCTGAACTCACTTTCTCCCTCTAGCTTAACCTTTGCACCAAATCCATTAGCCATATTCTCACTCCTTTCTTTTAATCTCTAATAAATTCTCCATCGTGATCCATTTCTTCTTCTAGTTCACGATAGCTTTTCTGACTTAATTTAAAGTCATAATTATTTTTATAGTGTCTATATTGAGTTAATAATTGAGCTAGAGTCATCCTACCTACCTCTTTAACTGAATACATTAACAAATTATGACCTATAAATAATATCCACGAGAAATCAATCTCATCATCATATTCCTCGTGGATTACTCGTTTTTTGTATCGCCATCTACTTTAGTTGAATCAATAGTTATCTTTTTGATTGCTTCTACTAAATTAGCCATACCTATTTGACCAATAATCCTACCAATTTGTTTAGATGTAAGTGGTTCTTTATTAGTTCCGTTCTTTTCGTTATCAATATCGATAGCTTCATTTACCATTGCTAATAATCCACACTTTAAATCTTTAATGTTTGGCTCTCCATCCTCGTGTTTTTCAACAACATCGCCCCATTTTTGTAATGAGCCGTATTTTTCTTGAATTTCTTCCAATACATTTAGATTAAAACAAATAGGTAGCTTATTATTTTCGTCAATATCTAAATAAGCGAATTTCTCTTTCATAATATTTTCCTCCTAATAAAAAAATGGGATGAGATTTAAAAATCCCACCCCTAGTCTTTTTTAAACTGATCCATTTGATGGTGTTAATAAACCATTTAGATATGTTTCTGCATCTGATAGAGATGAGAATGTTTCATGTTTCTCCCAAGTTCCTGCAGGAAGTCCATTAATAGCTTTACTTAATGGGAATACTGTAGCTTCCACAGAAGTTGTACTAAATTCAACACTTGAACCTCTAGATTTGTTATCAGAAGTTACTTTTGTGAATTTAATTCTAGGGAAGAACTCAACTTTGAATTTCTTTGTTCCATTAACTACCTTTGGAATGATATGACCATAGCCAAACTCTGGAGCTACATCATCTATTGTAGAAGTTACTTCATCAGTAGATAATGTATTACCGAATAATTGAGCTAATAGTTTATCATTATCATCAGCTATTGTTAATGATAAAGTCCCCTTATTGAATGAATAATCACTCTCTGCTAGACTATCATTAGCATATAGTTCTGCACTGTTAAATTCTGGTGCGAACTTTTCATCAACTACTTTTTCAAACTCTGGTACTGTTCCACCAGTAAGAGCTTTATATTTATTAGTAGCTGTATCGATTTCATTATATTTACCTTTTCTATATCCGATTCTTGCCATTTCTTATATCATCCTTTCTTTTCCGAATGTGCAGGTCTTATGGTATAGCCCTGTATCATCTTCATGCATTTCAGTGCTATCCTCTGTCCATACAAAATCGTTGGTTTTCATTAAATCTTTAATATGCTTCTCTATATCTAAATAGTTGCCATCACTATATATATCAATATCTACTAGGTATTCACTATATAGATCCTCATCATTTGCCCATAATAAAGGACTATTCTTAATAATAGTCCATGTAATATAGGTTTTTGAATTACCTTTATATTTTAGATGTGCTACGGGAATATCAACTTGTTTACCAGCTCTAGTAATAGTTATTTTATCCCCTAGAATTGTCTTTAATTCCTGATTCATATCTACTCCTTTGGTAAGTATTTCTCTTGAACTTTGAGCATTGCTGATTCAATTTCAGATTTATGAACTGATGTCCTCACGAATGGTCTTTTTGCTTCCCCTCTGGATGTGCCATATTCACGAGCCATTGCTATTAAAGGTATAGGTGTTCCATCTTCGGTATATCCGTCAAATCCTACCCAACCACCATATCCATCGTTTCTTTTCAGTTTCTTTGGTCTAGCGATTCGTAATCCTTTTTCTAAAGATTTCGTACTTTTAAAAGCTCTCCTCATATTGTTATGAATATTTGAATATATTACATTTTCTCCAGCTTCTACCATTTCATTAAACATATCATCGGAATTAATATCCAATTTTTCAAATTCTTTAATTAAATCATTAGGAAGTTCTGCATCAAATTTAGCCATTATTTAACAACTACTTTCGCTTGAATTTCCAACTCAACATTCTTTTCATCTACATTATTAAGATATTCAATTGTATAGGTTTTACCATTAAACTCTATTAACATATCCCTAGTAATATTTACTTTAGGATACCTGATAGTGAAATTGGTATATGCCTTTTCAAAATCAGAGTCATTTACTATTAATGTATACCCTCTAGTAGTTTTAACATTAGCATATGGTTCTAGAACGATGCTTTGAGTTCTAGTTTTGAACCCTGCATCGTCCTCGACTTCCACTATGCTATATATTTTTATTTTTTTATTATACTTTCCAGCATTTATCATAAGTTATTCGTACAATGCATATCTAGGATAGATTGCACTACCTTATTCAAATTCTTGGCATCCACATACATACTTCTATTGTCGTACATATCTTGACATAACACATAAATGGCAATAACAAAGTCTGGATAATTATCCAATGTCTTTGCATGTTCTTCGGTGCTACTAATTGGGATGCCAGTATAATTAGATATATATTCTTTGGCTATTTTTAGATATGTTTGCAACTCATGTTGCTCTTCTTGAGTGGTTACATCTAATCTGATGTAATTAGCTATATTCGTATAAGTTATATCACTCACTTTTTCAATCATTATTTTCCCTCCTTTTATGTGAGGTTACCCTAAACAACAATAATTGATGGTTTTATCTATTAAACAGATCCGTTTGGAGTTACAGCTACAGCGATAGCTTGAGTGTTTTCAACTTTAGCATCTAATTCAGCATAACCACATACACCGATTGCATGTTGAGCAGCATATAATTCGTTTAATACATTGATTTCTACTGTTTCAGATTCTTTAACAGCTAAAGCACTGAAATCTCCATAGAAGATAACCATTTTTCCGTTAGCTCCTAATTGTTCGCAATTTTCAGAACATTTAACTGGTTTTCCTAAAAGTTCATAATCCCATGCTTTACCAAATACTTGGTTAAGAATGTAATTTTGTTGACCATCTTTTAACTTTCTAACATAATTTCTAGTGCTTCTATTCATAATCCAATATGCATCTGCTTGATAAGCATCTGGTATTAAATCTTGGATATCAATTAACTCATCAGTAGTAATTGCATTGTTAGCAGTTAATACTTTCTTCATGTTAGTTGAATCATATGTTCCTTTGATACCAGCAATTTTATCAGCTGTTCCATATAACATTTCCTTTTCATAGAAAATAGCGAATTTTTTTGCCATTCTATCAATTACGAAGTTAACTAAATCAAAATCACTATTATTAACTAATGATTTAGAGATTTTAGTTAATGCTCCAATTAAGAATCCTGTTAATGATACAGTAGCGAATTTATTTGAACGGCTAGTTAAGTCGCTAAATTCTTCTGCATAAGCAACTGTAACATCATCTGATGATGTATCAACTTTAGGAATATATAATGTTCCTTTTGAATTATATTTTGTTGCTGATGCATATAGAGGAGATATTTCAATAACTTTATCTATAATCTTTCTAGCAATTGTAGCAGGAATAACTGCTCCATTATCGCCTTTAGTCATATGAGATGGGTCAGTATTTACATAACCTCTAATTAAATCAGCCATAGCTTTATAGTCTTTTTCTTCTGTAGATATATTTTCTACCTTAATTTCTTTGTTTTCCATTTTATCAATCCTTTCTTTCATTTCAATGGTATTTTGAATGTCATCGATTTCATCCATGACACTATCAAATTCTTTTTTTTCTTCAACTGTTACTGCTCTATTTTCTTCTTTAGCAGTGTTTAAGATGTTTTCAGCTTTTTCCTTTAGGTCATTTTGCTTTTCGATTAAATCTTTCATCCTACTTTTCTCCTTTCAGTTTATTTAATCTATCCTCAAAGTACGAATAATCGATATCTTGAGGTTTTTCAACAACTTTTTGTTGTTTAAGGTCGTCATCATCTTCCTCTTCTTTCTCATCAGGGCTTTCTTTTGGCTCTTCTGGAGCATTTTCTTCTTCATCAGGAGAATTAGGTTCTTCTTCCTCTTTTTGTTCTTCCTGTGGCTCCTTTTCTTCCTCTTCTGGCTCTTCTTTAGGTTCAGATTCAGGTTCCTGTTCTTTCGCAGGTTCAACTTCTGGTGTTTCTTCTTCTTTTGGTGCTTCTTCCTCTTTAGGAATCTCTTTTGTTTCCTCTTCTTCTGTTTCTTCTTCCTCTTCTTCCTTTAGTTCTTCTGGAACATTCTTATATCTCTTGAACAACTCGGAATCTACACATGCATTACACTCTTTTGCTGTGTCTAGCAATGAAACATTAAAATAGTTATCTACTTCTTTAGCAGATAACCAACTTTCTTTATCTATTAAGTCTTTAATAGTATCTTCACTACATTTAGCTTTCTGCATATATAGTGGAAGCATTACATTTTGCTCGATAGAATTTAATGTTTCTATTTCTTTTTGCATATCATCAGCATTACCAATTGCTATACTCATTGGTTTATGAACCATTAACATTGAATTTGTATATAATTTAATTTCATCACTTACCATTATTAAGAATGATGTGGCACTAGCACATAAACCATCAATATAAGAAACTATTTTTATTCCTTTTGTTTCTTTGGCTCTTTGTAACATTGATGCCATCGTAGATGAAGCAAATACAGATCCACCAGGACTGTTGACATACATATTCAAAGTTGAGTTCTTATTGATTTTAGCAAGAGCATCTTTGAAATCGGTTAAGTCCACATCTTGACTTGTAGCGAACCAATCAGATTCTTTATCATCAGTTAATGCTCCATAGATATACAATCCGTAGCTCTCTTCTCCCTCATTCTTAAACTCATAGAATTTGTTCTTCTTCATTCTCTTCACCTCCTTTACTCATAGATTTACTGCTGTCTGTGTTAGGTGTGTAGTATTCTTGAGTGTTAACATCGTATATTACATTTCCTAAACTCATAGCGATGATATCTAATCCCTCTATTTTGTCATAATTTTCAAGATATCTTATTTCATTAGGAGTAATCCATCCTGTTTCTTTAGCAGTTTTATATGCTTCGAATCTTTCTTTCATATCTCCTTTTAAGATTTCTTTTAAATCAAATGCATAAAAGTGATTAGTTTTTTCACTTTCTAGCAATAAATCTCTATTTAATGAGCACTCTATTTCGGCAATTATTGGTTGAATTGCTGTCTTAAAGGTGTCTTTCCAGTTATCTTTGATGTGAAATACATCATGGATATCCTGTTTTAATGACTTTTTAGTGTTATCTAATTGCATTTCCACACTAGAATTAGAACATTCTTTGAAATCCATGCCATTATTTAGCACAATGCACTTATTTTCATTATCATTGGCATATAAATTGTTCCATGCTTCCTTTAATTTGTTCATGGCTTCTTCTGTTAGCTTATTATCTGATTTTAAGAATCCTCTTTTATTTCCACCACTCTTTAATAATGAATATTGATATTTCAATTCTTGGAAAGCTGTTTCCAATGCCTTTGATACTTGGCTTATTACACTGGTTCCACTTGCTCCATCCTTTGTATTTCTTAATATCTTTAAGAAGTCAAAGTCTTTATAAGTAGTACCATTAACCATGATGTCATAACTCTTAAATATTGGATCTGTGTTCTTTGATATAGATATTTGAGCTGATTCTACATAATGTAAAGATAATACTTTGTTTCTACTTTTTTTAATGAATGCATATCCACCTTTATCTAGTAGATAATCTTCAACAAGTGCCTTTTTGAATTGAACACCTGTTAATGTATCTTTTGTATTATCATTTAATAGGTCAACTCTTGGATCATCTATCTCTTTGATACCATCTTTTTCTTCTTTATAGAGTTTTATCGGAATCATTGCGATAGTATTACATATAAAGTCAACATCATCTGCTACTGCAGGTATTGACATAGCCATTTTTCTATCAATTGGTTCTCCTTTTAATAGAGCATTTAGTAATACCTCATCTGTTTGAATTATTGTTTCAACCTCATTTTTAACTTTTTTTCTATTAAATAATCCCATATTTATCCACCTCCTTTATATAATTTGAACTACAAAATCACATTGATTAAATATGACATCTTTTTCCAATAAATAAATCGCATTAATTAATGCGACTACCATATCTACTTTCCCATTAGATTTCTTTTTAGTTACATATCGATTCATATTCGTATCGTATGTACATCTAGCATTCTCGAAGTTAAGTTCCAACAATCTATTTTCTTCATATTGAAACTCTCCATTTTGTATTTTCTCTGATAGAAGTTTAGTAGGACTATGTAATGTATCACTATGCTGTCTAATTTCAACACAGTTATACTCTTGATTCCACTTCTGTGCTGATGATAAAGCATTGTATCGGTCATAGCCGATAGCCATAATCTTTACATCATACTTTGATTCTATCTCAAATACAAATTTTTCTATTACTGCATAATCTACAGTCTTATATCCACAAGCAATACATTTCATTGCTTTAATGAAATCATAATAATTAATTCTTTCGAATTGATTCTTTTCTTCAATTCTTCCCTCTGGAATAAATGCTATTACATCAGCAAGTATATTGTTATCATCATCTACCGATGTCATAGCTACAGCACAGTTATCATTAGTCATTGATAAGTCAACTCCTACATATACCTGTCTACCACTCCAGTCTATATGTGCTACTTTGCACTTTTGAACATCATTTATGTCTATATAACTTTCAGTTCCTAAACCCTGATAGATAATATTACAATGTTTTGTTAAGAAATTTTCTCTTGAACTCTCAATTGCAATTGCACGAGCTCTTTTCTTAACTAAATCTTCCCATATTTCTGGAATCTCTAATGCTACTGGATTAGCTTGTTTCAATATTAAGTCATCATCAGTCCAATTCTTTATATTATCTGGTTCATAAAGCAAAGAAAAAATGGTTTCGTCTGTTTCGATACCATCTAGTACTCTTTTAGCATATTTAACCTCATCTTCGAATGGATTATTGATTGTTGGATACTTCGTAGAAATAATACATCCGAGTTTATTTAATATATTTAATTGTCCTGACCTCATGGCTTCAATTGGATAAGGATTAGGTAATGCCCCAACTTCATCTGCTAGAAATACATTCGGAAGTTTACCATCCATTCTACTATTAGAATAATTTAAAGGAATATATTTACTCTCTTTAAGTTTAAATGTTATATCATCTCTTAATATTTTGAATCTAGGTTCTTCTTTATGCTTATAAATCAGAGGACTAGATTTCAAAGTTTCTTCTATAGCATTTTTAACTTCTCTAGATAGTGAACCATCTGGAGCTACTGAATAGAATTTTGAGAACTTCGGCTCCATCAGTAATAGTAGAATGAACAATGTCGCTATTGTATAAGTTTTAAAGTTCTTTCTGGCTATTTCTAATATAGCAGTTTCATATTTCCTTTTATCTGGATTATCTCTATATACGATTGCTAGAATCGAAATATAAAATAACCACTGATAATCAGTAGTACATTCCTTTAATGTCTTACCAGCTTTTAATCCTTTTGGCATTATTAGAATATTGAGGATATTTTCAATTTGTTTTATTTTATCTTCATTTAAGAAATACTTTGGATCTTTACCATTAGCAATTCTTAAAAACTCTTTGCACTGTTTTTTTACATATTTAGGTACATTCTTTGAACGAATACTTGCTTTGGCATAGACATATGCCTTATTATCCATTATTTAACACCCAATGCATTTAACAATTCATCTTCTTGCTCATCATCATCGCCGTTTCTCAAACTCTTAATAATTTTAATTAAGATTGAAACGGTAGCATTGGCTGATGTACATGTGTTGTTGTATTCTCTGATAGCAGGATTAGTATAAAGGTTTTCTCTACCTTTAACATATTCCTTTGTTACTAATGCTCCACTTTCATCAATTTTCTTTTCTAATTCATTTAAAATTGATAATTGTACTTGATACCTTTTAAATGTTGTTAAAAAAAGGAAATTTTGTTCAACACCATATTGTTCAGCTATAGCAAGAATCTCTTTCGCTTGTTTCTCTAGCATTTTTGCATTCGTTTCAGCTCCAGCTTCTTTTTTAACAGTTTTAACAACTGTTTTAGTAGCTTTAGTACCTGTTTTTTTTGTTGCTTTTGCCTTTTCTTTACTAGGTTCTTTCGTACTTGATTTAGTGCTCATTTTTATTTCCTCCTTTCCAAAAAATATTAGGAATTTTATTTTTTTCGTGGATTTAGGTGCGAGGTGGGGTCTTTAAGACTGAAATAAAAATCACTCAATTACCAGGGGGGGATACTATATCTAAAAGCTCTTGTCTAGGTATCTCGCCTTTATCTGCCATCTTATGATGCATCTGGCACAGAGTAATTAAATTATCGTCATCAAGTCGCCTATCATAGTCCTCATTGATTGGTATGATATGGTGTACCTCTACTCCTTTATATGTATATAGATTAAAGGTGTTATATAAGTTCCTGATACATAACTGACACAGATACTTATCTCTCTCTCTTATCTTTATACTCTTATTAGTCCAGGTTGTACTCTTTCTGAACTTATCAGCATTCTCATATCGGTCTTTCTTATATGTCTTTTTATAAGGACATACATGGTTTTCTGGTACTATTCCACATCTGCTACATGTCTTTAGCATAGTTAATCGTAGTATCCTCTCTTATCATAATCCATTGTTATACCCTCTTGTTCAAAGAAAGGTATTGTATTCCTGCACCATTTACCTTTGAATAGACCTGTAGGTATCCATGTAACATATCCCCAATCAATTATGTATTCTCCACTATTTATATAGTAGTCATAACCTCTATTATCTTGATTGAGTTCTACATCCCACGGATCACTATCTCTTTCTAGTACATCTATTAGCTTATCTCTTTGCCATAGACCACAATTTATACATACTTCATAATCAGAACCATGCTGTCTTTTTTTCATACCAACTATATCAGTATCTACATCATTAATATCATAGCTCTTTTCAAAACAGAATGTTGCTATGTTACCTTTTAATTCTTTAGATAGATACTCAATTCTTTTGGTATCAACTGGTTGTCTTATGAAGAAATCATCCATTATAATTAACACTTGCTCATCATCTATATCAGCTAGTGTTTCTCTAATTCTTTTAGTCCATCTTTCTAATGGCTCATTATGACATATTGTTTTATAGTATGGATTCTTTATTGTTTCCATCGCATATATTACTTCTGGATGGTTTTTCCAATACTTTTCTATACAATGATGAAATGCATCGAATATATCGACATTTTTATCACAACTTAACACTAATATCTTCAACTGCAATCTCCCCTTTCTTTTTCCCAGGTTAGACTACCAACTCTATTAGAGTTATAAATATATAACACTTTATCAATGTAATATTTACTTTTATTATCTTCATCTAGTGCTTTTCTAAATGGTACATCACTAGAATGCCTTATATTTTCATCAAATAAAACCATTATGTCATTTCTATATAAGGATCTCCACGGAGCAATATTACTAGGTCTATGAATTATATCCCCTGAATGCATATCTTTCCAATCTAGTACAATTAATTCATCATTGGTATTATCAATGGCTTTCAATAATTCTTCAATATAATCATCGGTAATCATATCATCACTATCAATTATTCCAATATATTTACCTTTAGCTCTCTTAATACCAGTATTTAAAGCAGTAGAATTGCCTTTATTCTCTTCTAGATGGATGATATTTATTTTTTTATACTTATCTAGTCTTTCCTCATGACATCCATCATCTATTAGATATACTTCAACATCATCTGTTAATTGTGGTACTAAAACTTCTAATAATTTCTCGGTTAATTCATATGTATTGTAATATGGAATTATTATTGATAGTTTTACCATTGACTATCTCCTCCGTTCTTTATTTCTTGCTCCATTGTAAGCACTCTATTTTTTAATATTTTATCTATTCTAGGATCCTTACCTAGATAGGTTAAATATAGCTCTTTTGTATCAGCATAATGTCTAATTGTACTCGTTTGCCATATGATACTATCTCGTTTAGTAGTTACCGACTTCTTATTAGTACGATTCCATACATAAACGGCAGATGGTAAGCAATCAAACGAGTTCATATTAATACATATCTTACAATGATGGTTTTTATCTTCTTTTAGAGTTCCCTCATTGTATAGACACTCTTGTTTTATTGCTAATTCTTTCTTGATAACCTTTCCACAGCTTCCACTCCATCCCATTAAAGCATCATACCTATCTCTATAGTTAGGTAAATCTACTCCAATGTCTTTATCTTTGCCGTGATATGTTTCATATCCTACGAATAGAACATCTGGCTGATTATATAACTTTGTATTAATAATTTCTAATACATTGTTGTTTTTTAACCAGTCATCTGAATCTACATACCAAACATAATCAACATCATCACTTAAATGTAGATATGCTTCGTTTCTAGCTCCACCATTTAACCTTTTTTGCTTTAATTCTATAACCTTATGAGGTTTTTTTAGTAAAGACTTGGCTATTTGAACGGAATTATCGGTTGATACATCATCCACAAAAACGATTTCGAAGTTTTTATATGTTTGGTTCAAAATACTTATCAAACACTTTTGAATCCATTCTGCATAATTGCAGTTTGGCACTATTATGGCTATCTTGTTACTTTTTTTTTAAATGGTTTAGCAGGTTTAACTTCTTTTTCTTTTTTAACCTCTTCTGTAGCTTCTTCTGTTTCTTCAACTGGTGTTTCATTTTCTACTAGCTTAACGAATGCTACATTATGGTCATTCTTACCTAATAAAACCTCTAATCTGTCTTTAGATACTTCAAATAGTTCTCCAGTTAATGGAACTCTACCTAATTCTTTATCAGATATATCTAATTTTTCGTAAGTATCTAATGCCTCTACTAAATACTTCATAGTTTACCTCCTTATAGATTTTAAGCAATAAACAAACCCTCACACTGACCTTTTAATTGCTTCCAGTTTCCCTACCATAACGGTACACCCTTTTTAGTAATAAAAAAATGACCTCTCTTTCGAGCAGTCATTCTCTACTATTAGTTTATGTAAAAAAAATGGGAAATGTGGGAAACTTTATTCATCATCACTCCAACTGGCTACAATACAGCAACAAATAATGAATAATAATAGCATTATTAAGAAAAGTATTCCTAGTATTATTAATATTATAGCTTCTGTCATATTACCTCCTAAAATAATCTCATTTGCATATCTTTTTTAAATCCCCAATCATTCATTATTTTATCTACAGTCTTTATTCCCTCATCTACAATTGCAGAACCACTACCATGCCACTTTTCATAATCCATATAATCCTCAAATATACTCCAATATTCATTATAAGGATCTTCTCTATTGCTTTGAGCATATCCACACGATAATGTATATTCTTTTTTGCCTTTTTTATATTCTAGCCATCGTTCTGCTCTATTTCCTGGATAATGGACTAATTTAAACTCTATTCCATATTCAGATAATATATAATCTCTTATTCTTTCTACTGTACTATTCATTTCTTTTTATTTTTTTTACTTCTAGCTTGAATTATTTCTTTTCGTCTTTCGTTAAACATCTTCATTTTTGCTGGAGTCCACTTTTTAGTACACATTCCACATTCCTTAATTAAATTAATATATTCAATTTTAGTTAATCCATAATAATTTTCATTCATAATCTCACTCTCCTACCATTTTATTTTATTTTTTAGATAACTATCTTCAAATTCTCTACCTTTTACCATTTGAGTAAATATATCTATTGTATCTCGTAATAATTGATATAGATGAATACTATCACTATCTTTCAGTTCTCCATATTTATCATATAGTATTTCTCTATATAATTTGCTTATCTCTTCAAAGGTTAAATCCTTTTCTAATTGTTCTTTATAATTAAATATTTTATTTAAGTCCATCATTTTTCTCCTTATCTTTTTTTACCCATTTTGTAAACTAAATATAAACATAAAAAATCTAATATTAATGAAATAAATTGGTATATATTCATCTTATCTATCCATTTCGTTTTTAATCGTATGTATTACTATTTGAGGTATAATCTTTGTATCTGTATATGTTCTAGTTAATGTTGCTGGATCATAACTCATACTTGATTGTTTCCATACTGGAATCTTAACAGGACTTGTATCATAGACATCAAATGTTCCAAAATTCTCTAATATTTGCTTTATCCATTCTATTAATTTTTCGTTTTCTTCATATAATTGTTTACATCTGTTTTCACTTCTAGTTAGCTCGTTCAGTTTTTCTTTATAGTATTCTTTATCTTCATATCTTTCATGTAGCAGTTCTTCTAATTGTTTTATTCTTTTTTTATTAAATAAATCTATCATATTTATTCCTCCTATATATTCCATACTGATAATTCTTTCCATTTTGTTAAATCAGATATTGATTTTTCTAATAATAATGGTTTTGGTTTTTTAAAATTGAATCTATTACCATCAGCAAATGGAGATACATCAAGAATTATATCGGTTTCTATTCTTGTTATTCGTGAATACTCATCAATTAAAAACATAACATCATAACTTCCTATATATCTTAACCAATCGCTATATGCTCTTCTATTACCTTTATTTATAAATATTGCATATCCACATCCATCTGATTCGGATTTAAGTTTAAAAACAGATATATCGTTTATATTTTTTGTTTTTGTATACTTTTTTAAGTAATATCTAATATCCTTTTTTCTTTTAAAAAACATCTTTATTTCTCCTTTCTAAATTCCACATCTAATATACGGATATCTAAATGCTTTAAATAATTTCTTAACATCTTCATCAAATATTAATTCTTTATCATCAATTCTAATAAAGTATTCTTTTACTTTATATTTATTCCCTTTAGGACTAATCTTTTGTTTCTTTCTAACCAATATTTGATGTATAGTTTCGTCTTTTAATTTTAGTTGCCAATAGAAACATCCATTTTTTATTTCAATAGTGAAAGTTTGAATATCTTCTTTTGTTAACACTTTGCACCTCCATCGCCCACCTATATGAATTTAACTAAATGACATAAGACGGTTAAATTCGTTATGGTGTATTATATTTCGTGTTTTTCCTAGATTTTATAATGCTTTGCACTATATTTTATCTATATTTGTATTTATACCAATTTACATATTTTCATTATGTAAAATTGTATATTTTTAATTAAATTGATATGTTTCCATATCATTTAACTTCCTAAATAGAAATTCTTTCTTTTTTCATTTTTATCATCGTTATCCCAACATATATATAATAGTGTTACTCTCTCGTTTGAGTGGTTTAACATTTCTTTTAGTCCAATAATATCTCCAGTAGATTCATAATAGGATCTAGCAAAGTATTTTCTTAATGAGTGGCATCCTACTGGATATCCTACCTTAACCTCATCAGATAACTGTTTTATTACTTGCCATGCTCTTTGTCTAGTTATTGGCTTATTTACACCCTTTCTACTTCTGAATAGATATTCTCCCTCTATCAGCTCGTTTCGATTGATATAGTCGCTAATATCCTTTGCTAATGATGGATGTAATTCAAATGATTGCTCTTTATTTGTTTTGAACTCTCTAGTATATACAGAACCATTTTTAAAATTATCTACTTTTAATTGAAGAATATCTTCTATTCTGAAAGCTAAATTCATTCCGATAACTAATATCATGTAATTTCTATCCCATAGATATTGTTGCTCTACTTCATTGTGTAGTTCAGCTTGATTTCTTCTTTTCTTACAATTAATTATCATATTTTCGATATCTGCTTTTCTAAATGGTTGAACTGTCTTTCTACCAAACTTAATTCTAAACATTCTGCTCATTTTTTTCATCATCTCCATTCTTTTTAAAATATAAATCTATTTCTTTGATTAATTCCTGTTTTAATATTAGTATTGCTTTATTTCTTTTATTGCTTTTAATTATTTCAATGTCAGTTTCTAATTCTTCGATTCTTTTTTTTAGTTTCTTTATTTCATATTGTGAATCATAATATAACTGCTCATAATCTTTCATTTTTAACCTTATTAGTTTTATCCATAACTTTAGCAATAATAGAACCAGTCTTTGTCAATTCTTTATCATCAAATCGTAGATTGTGCTGATTCATAATTAACTCTTCTGAATTAGATACTAATATTAAGTTATCTATATCAAAGTTGAATCTATTACCATCAGCAAATATAACTTTGTGCCCTGATGGTATCTTTCCATGATGTTGTTCATAAATGTATTTATGTTTTGGCATCCAATTCTTATTTCCTTTACCATCACATACTTTAATATTCAAATAACCTATATCATCAGGTTTAGATCCAGAATATCTCATATGTTCTGTACCTACTTCTACAGCATTAGATGGTTTATTACCTTTTTTAAAACAAGTTACTCTAGCTCTTTCTTGTTGTTCTTTAGTTAGATATTCATCCCATTTTTTCCCTTTATTAGCTGGAGCTTGTCCTTTTCGATATCTGCCATCATTTGGTGCTGGTTCTAAATAAATTCCTTTTCTTCGTTTTAACCTACTTTTTAGATTACCTACATCTTTATTAGTAATCTTTAAATTAAATTCTTTATTAATCATATCGGCTAGTTCAATCAATGTTTTACCTCTATGATTTAATATCAAGTAATCTACTACTTCTTTAGAATAGGTATTATATTTAATTCTTGTTTGGTTCTTTTTCATCTTGACTGGCTCCTAATAACATCTTCGGAACATCTTTAGAAAAGGATCCGTATTCATTTTGCTCATGGATTGCTTTTAACATTAAACTAGCATTATCTATTATTTTTGAACTAACATCTGATAGTGCTTTAGCTCTATCTAACTCTTCCTTTAGTTCTTCGCCTTTAAGTTCTTCATCGCCTAATCTTTCTAATTCAGCAAATAAATGGTCATTCAAATCTAATAATTTATTCTTCGCCACAGATTTCCTCCTGCTTGATATTTTCTTCCTTTAATAATTGTTTAATTTTAGGAATCAATCCATTAATATCTTTTTTAGTTACCATTTCATAATCGAAGAACTCTTCGCATAACTTATCACAATAATAAGCTACACCTTTATCTGATATAATTATTTCTTTAACTACATCTTCCATAATCTTTACATATGGTTCGTTTTCTTCTTTGAAGATAATATATACTTCTTGACCTAGCTTAAATTTAGTATTTATATTCATAATATTTCCTCACTTTCAAAATCTTTCATCAATGTCATCTAACATCTTATACAAATCTTTATTTCTACTTGCTCTACTATTAGTTTGTTTTAAGTTCCATTCTATTAGTTTTAAAATAAACTTTACAATGTCATATAGTAAAATCATACCTATTAGTATTAATAAAAATAATCCTGCACTCATCTATCAATTACCTCCACTTGATTTCCTTTGATTTTATTAGTCAATACTATCCAATAGAATTTCATTGACTTTTTATGCCCCCTATATAAGTATTTAGCTCCTTTTTTATCAGTTACCATTATATAGACCATATTTACCTCTAAACGAACATCTTTGGTGGTGTTGGTATATTCTCGTTAATTGGTTTCCATATATGTAGACAGTGTTCATGCATATTAACATAATCACATCTTCTAGGATGATATTGAACACACACTTCATCATCACTCCAGAATATATCTTTCATTCGACACATTGTATCCCAGTCAGGTGTCTTTCTTGGTAAAGATACACTTAAATGCTCCCATCCTCCACCATAACTAAACACATATGTATACATCTTGTTATTATTCTTGTTATAGTATCTTCCTAAAAATCCATCTGTTCCCTCCTGGTCTACAAATAAATTCATAGTTTCCTTAATCTTCTTTATTTCCCTCATCTTTGTTACCTCTTAACATTGATTGGATTATTTGAAGTTCTATAACTGTTTCGGTCATCAATCTATCTGCTCTATTTTCAGATAAACCCCAATCAGCTTTAAAACTCTTCTCAATTTTGTCATCAATGTATTTTATTACTTTATCTATTCTTTGCAATTTCTCTGCAGTTTCCATTGAGAGTATTTCAGCATTCATCTTTCATACCTCATACAATTATGTTCTACATACCATTCTGGATCAGTAGTAGTTGCACAATCATAATCGTTTTTAAAATCTATCATTATGAATATAAATGCTGTGATTAATGCTAAAAAGAATACGGCAAATATTGATACTAAAATTATTTCTAATTTTTCACTCATCTTACTTTCGACCTCATTTCTTTTATTAATTTTTCTATTCTTCTACTAATTTGAGTTTGAGATTGTTTCATACATTTTGCTAATTCTAATTGAGTCATTTTTTCTCTACCTATTCCATAGTAGTTTTTAATTAATTCTTTATCACTTGCTTTAAGCTCATCTATGAGTTTATACATAATTCTATATTGTTCTTCTTCAATAATCTTCTCTTCTATACATTCATTAGAGCTAATAGTATCTTCAATTGTTATGCTCCCTGAATCATCAGAATAGATTACTTTATTTATTGATATTACTTCGGCATTTCTCTTGCCTGATTTTTGTTTTCTTACTTCGAGTAGTATTTCGTTGGCTATACATGTACATGCATAGGTACTAAACTTACCTTTTTCTTCTGTATATTTTTTACTAGCTTTTACTAATCCTATCATTCCGACATCATAGTATTCTTCTAGTAAATGATACATATTTAGTTTTTTTAATGTGTGATAGATTAAATTTACATTATCAATTACTAATTCATCCATTATTCGTACCTAAAGATGTATCACTCCCCCCAGATTAAGCTACACCTCTTTCCTTTCTTTAAGATATAAATTGACTTTTTTTCTAGGTGTTGAACCATCGCAGTTTTTTTTGTAATATACTCTAGCTATTTCGTTCCAACTCATTCCATCGATGTAATACTTTCTCATAATTGTTCTTATTTCTGGATCATCAATACCATTGATATATTTTTCTGTTTCAGTTTCTACTTCTATACTCTTAAATATTAGATTTTGTCTTTTAGCTTTTAAATCTAGTAATTTAGTTACATATTTTTCAGTAGGATTACCTACAGCATTACCTCTTGGCATATCAGTAATAGGAGCAGAACCGAGATTAGTTAATTCTTCGATTTTTTCATTATAATCTTGGATTCTTTTTAATAGATCCTTTTTTTCAGTTCTTAACCAATATAATTTTGTCAGAGCTTTCATATTGGTTATTCCTCAACGATATCTTCTGATGTAGGTTCTTGAATATCTTCTGATTGGTTATTACTGTTCCTGTTATCTAAAAAATCGAAATTATCAATAATTATTTCCGTTGAATATTTCTTAACTCCCTCTTTTGTTTCATAAGTAGATGTACTTATTGAGCCAGTAATTGCTATTTGATTACCTTTTTTAAAGTATTTATTAATATTAACTGCTCTTTTATCAAATGCTTTACAATTAATAAAATCAGTTCCATATTCGCCATCTTTATTAGGTTTATCTTTACTAACTGCTAGTACAAAGCTACAAACATTTTTACCACCAGGTGTTACTCTTAATTCACTATCTCTAGTTAATCTCCCAACTAATTCTACTCTGTTCATATTTCCTCCTCTTTTTTATTTCTTAAGTTAATAGTTCTATAAATTTATATTTTTTTGATGGATATACTTTATAGCCACACCAATTACATATCAGATAATGATTTCTTAAAAATGTAACTGAATGACCACAGTGTTCACAATATGTTTTCATTTTTTCTTCCCCTTTTTGTTCTTACTTTCTTCTAAAATTAATTCTTTATATGCTTTTATTTTTTTTCTTGCCATTCTTAACTCATGTTTAAGTCTTGCATTTTCTTGAGGTTCTCCTAGTTTTTCCATAAATGTTTTATATAATTCATCTTTAATAGTTTCTTTTAATAGTTCATTTTCAGCTTCTAAAGTATTAATTCTTTTTCTCATCTTTCTTTTACTAGGTTCGTTTTCTTTAAATGCATAATTTAATTTAACTGGTTGTTCTGGATCATAATCTTTTGAATTAAAGTTAATCTCCCACCATGCTTTTATTTTATCTATCATCTTCGCCCTCCCATGAGTCATCATTTAACCAGTCATAATCGAATATCTCGTTAAGAGCTTCTTTTTGTTCTTCTGACATTGGTTCTGGTTTCTTTGGCTCCTCATTCTCTTTTATTTCTTGTAGAGTTTTATATCCTGCTGTTTTCCAATTCTTTAAAATACCATTAACATAATTAAATGTTCTTTTATTATTTAAAGTAGCTATTGAAATAGCATATTTAATGATTTCTTCATTAAACGACAACGACCAATCATTAATCTTCTCTATTTCTATTGGACTTAATGTTCTTCCAAAGTTCTGCTCTACTATGTTATATAAATTATTAGTTGTAGTAGTATAAACTAAACTATTCTTATCTATACTAATCTTATCTAATCTATTCTTATCTATACTGTGTATACCATTGGTATCCAGTTGGTATACCATATTTTCATCAAGCACTAAACTGCTCTTTTCATCTTTGAATTTTGTTTCAACATATCTATCACTTCGTAGATAATTATTTATTCTCCAATGCTTAATAACTACGACTCCACTTTCGAATGGAATAATGAAACTTTTTGCTATTAATACTTTTAAATCATCCTCTTTATGACCTGTCATTCTTAAAATTGACTTCCAATTATTAATGAATCCATCATCATCAGCATTCATGGATAAATGAAAGTATAAATTTTGAGAACTATCTGGCATTTCTAGAAAATCATCTGAATTAGTTATCATCTTGCTGAACATTCTTTTTTGTGCCATTATTTTTTAAATTCCTTTATGATTGCTCTTATTAGAACTGCCAGAGTATAAATAGCTATTAATGATATAAATGCTATAAAGAAGATACCTAGTATAGTTAGTAATATTCCTCGCATTATTCCACCTCCAATATATATCGTTTGAATTTTATCTTGTCGCCGTACCTATTAGTGGTATGGATCCATTCATCTTTAATGTCATAGTTTTCATTTCTTAATACCCAGATATAATGACTTAATCTGGTACATCCATATTCTTTAATTGCTTCCCATGATGTAATACTTCCAAATGTAAGTAAGTGATTTAATATCCTATCTTCCATACTTACACCCCTAAATAATCTGCTACTTCTTTACTAGAAGTGCATACTTGAATAATACCCCCATGACAAGTTGCATTTCCTACTGGTGTAGTTTTAATAGTTGTTACTGTAAATAATTGATATATTGCAATACCTAGTAATGCTCCTAACATTACCCATAATGTGTTTTTAACCCATCTCTTTAAGACTAATTTTGTTTTTGGCTTGTTTTCCATTTTCTTTTACCTCTTTCTTTTTTATTTGAACCATTACCCTGATATTTTCTTGTTTTTCATATAACTGAATAAGTTTCGTTAAGAGGTTTTTTTCATCTTTCATAAAAATCCTCCGTTCTTATTTTGTACTTTAGTTTGTCGATTATGTTGTGATTTCCTAACATTCTGGTTTAAAAAAAACTTCTTTAATTTCATTATCACTTATTCCTAGTAAGCTAATTAACTTATAAATTTCATCATAACTAAATGGTGTTCTATTATTAAGTTTATTACTTAATGAAGTTAAAGTTATATTCAGTTCCTTTGCTAATTCCTCTTGTTTTTCGTATTTTGTTTTGATTAGATATTTTAGTTTAAGAAAGTCAAATTTCATATTACTCCTCCTCTCTTATAATTTTGTTAGGTTATCCTAACTTGATTTAAGTTTAGCAAATTCAAATCATTTAGTCAATACATTTTTTAAAATATTTTAAACTTTGTTTACATTTTCCTAACTTTTGAGTATAATATAAGTAGATATAAAGGAGGTTATTATGGCTAATGAAGATTTTAGTGTTAGACTGAAAAAAGGGCTAAATATAAGAAATATGAAGCCAATTGAACTAGCTGAAAAGCTCGGAATCAATAGAGGTATAATCTCTCAATATTTAAGTGGTAGATATAAACCGAATCATCACAGATTTTACGATATAGCTAAAGCATTAAATGTTAGTGAAGCATGGCTTTTAGGTTTTGATGTACCTATTGACGATGATGATTCCGATGAAGTTGACAAGTTGTACAATAACAACCGTAAAATACTTACCAAAGATGATAAAACAATTATTAAGTCAATTATCACAAACAGATTAAATGAAAGGAACGAATCAAATGAGCATGAGAGTTAGAAGAATCCATAAAGTAAAAAAAGGCACTTACATTACATCTTCCCATAAAGTAAGCACCATAATATGGATTAATGTATTATATTATATTTTCATATTCCCATTTGTTTTATTAATAAAATACGGAATTATATTTCCAATTAAATGGATCATAAACAAAGTACAGTCTAACAAAGATAAATCTATCTAACAAAAAAAGACCTACTACTAGGAATAGTAAGTCTATATTTGAAAAATCACAATTAGTCGACAAACTAAAAAACAAAATAAGAACTTATAATGTTATAGGATTTTTCTATTTCATTATAGCAGATTTTCTTAAAAAAGAAAAGAGGTTATTATATGAATAAAGTAATTAGAGCAGGTATTTATATCCGTGTATCTACCGAAGAACAAGCTAAACACGGATATTCTATTGAAAGCCAACGAACTAGATTAGTTGACTGGGCTAAATCCCACAATTATCAGGTCGTAGATATATATGCTGATGAGGGAAAGTCAGCTAGAACTAAAATATCCAATCGTAAAGAATTATTAAGACTATTAGAAGATGTCAAAAACGATAGAATTGATAGGATTATCATCTGGCGACTTGATAGATGGTTTCGTAATGTAGCAGATTATTATCGTATTCAGGATCTATTAGATAAATTTAATGTAGATTGGGAATGTTCTGATGAAGAATTTAACACCTCTACCTCCAATGGTCGTTTATATCTAAATATTAAGCTATCTATAGCACAAAATGAATCAGACCAGACATCTGATAGGATTAAGTTTAATTTTGAAAACATGGTACGAAATAAGCGACCTATTTCGGGAGCTTTACCTATCGGATATATGGTTGCTGGAGAAAAGCAAAATAAAAGAGTTGTTAAGGATCCAAATTTATCACAAATGGCTATTGATATGTTTGATAAATTTGAAGAAACCCTATCATTAAATGCTACAACTAGATATTTACACGATAATTACCCACAAAGACCTATTCGTTATGAAAGTGTTAAGAAAATGCTCCAGAATACACTCTATTGTGGCAAATATAGAGATGTTGATGACTACTGTGAGCCATATATTAGCAAAGAAAGACACGAAAAGATAAAATCTATCATAAAAAAGAACCATAGAGTCAATAAAAGAAGTAATCATGTGTTTATTTTTAGTGGATTAGTGAAATGTTATGGATGTGGAATCAGAATGTCTGGTTGTAATTCATATAGAAAACATGCAGATGGCGAAAAAATCTATTTTGGTACTTATAGATGTGCCAATCACTTTTTAGATTGCCGTTGTGACAATAATCATGTCATTATGGAATATATTTTAGAGGATTGGATGGTAAATCACTTCCTAACTAAACTAGAAAGTTATGTTTTCGAGGTTGAAGAGGTTCTTGATAAACGAGAAGTTAAATCAAATGCTAGAAGAATCAAAGATTTACAAGATAGACTTAATAGAATTAATGAATTATACATAGATGGTAGAATAGACAAAGAAAAATATGATTCAGATTATATTAAAACTAAAGAAAAAATATCAGAATTAAGTAAAGAACCTACTATTGAACTTCGTAATCTAGAAAAGTATAAAAAGGCACTTAATAAATCTAATGGATTAGCTCTATATAAGAAATTAACTAATGAGAATAAAAGATTATTCTGGTATGAATACATTGAAAAGATTGAACAAAACCCTAATAATCCTACTAGAGATTTCGTTATTTTTTTTAAATAATTCGTGTGTTTAACTACACCCCTCCATGTGGGGATAGTTGGTAAAACACACGGATAAAATTGCACAAAAAAAGAGGTATCGGTTATCCGATACCCATTTTATTAGGAGGCACTATAATTTAGTACAATATTTCGTACCTGATGCACCCTGAATACATACATATCCACTAGGTGTTTTAGCCCATACACCATTTTGATTAATGATTTGTTGAGCTGTAAATACTGTACCTGCTCTATATACTGCATTAGCTTCTGGATTAGTGCTAGTAGCATTTCTCTTGCCATCAGCAGTTAAATCCTTAACTTTTTTAATAGCATAATTAGTACCTGCACCTGTTCTGACATTCATATTCCCATTTGTTTTATAATTTCCAGTAGGATAATTATTTACTAATGTTACAGAACTAGCATCCATCCATCCTAAATCTCCAGTAGTGTTGTATGGATGTTTTGCACCACTAGCGATTCTTGTTACATGTGTCTTTTTATTAGATACACTTCCTGATGGACTAGAAGCATTAGATGAAACATATAGAGCCCCGTTTATTATGACTTCATCTCCAATTTTAATATTACCTGGTGTAGGTGTTGGTTGTGGTTGCCCCTCATCTACTATCTTTTGAACATCATCTGGTAGATAAATGAAACATCTAAAGTAATAATAACTACTTAATCCCCATCTGCCATTATTATTTGTTCTAATTTGATTCCAGAATGCTGTACTAGAACCCCATCCTGATTCAGATGTGTATACTTGATTATTGCTATCAACTCTTTCAACTATAGCTACATGACCTGCTCCCTCATTACCCCAGCACATAATAGCACCTACTTTAGGAGTAGATCCAGTTTTTAATCCTGCAGATTCAGCTCTTTCTTTAAAGTTTTTAGCATTACAGTTTAATGTTTTATAAGTACATCCACTTGTACCTCTAATAATATTAATGATTTCATTAAATCTACCACTAGCATATCCTACACAATTGGCTAATACATTAGCATTAGAATCCATAGGATTACCTTTAATACATGTACTCCATCCTCCTGAACCAGTAGTAATGAAGTTTTTATTGTTGCTAGGTTTAGTTACTCTCATCGAAAACCCAGCCCCGATACCATCTTCTGGCTCTTCGGCATTTAAGTTTTCTATTTCAGTATGTTCTTCTGGATCATTCATTTCTTCTGGTGTTTCAGAATTGAACTCATATTGAACATCTTCATCTGGGATATCATCTCTAATAAATGCTTTAGCTACCATTATTTGAACTTCTTTTGGTGCTTTTTCAATTCTAGCGATTTTTTCTTCCCAAGTTAGTCTTTTTTCTTCATTTTCCATTTTATCAATCCTTTCTTCATACTCTAGTTAGTTAAAAAGAGCCCCGTAGAGCTCTTTTTTTACTATTTAGGTATTATTTACTATCTTTCTTATAATTAATTGTAGATACACCGATTAAGGCACCAATTAGAGTACCTACGGCATTGATTGTGATTACTATTTCTTGTACATAAGGTAGATGCCATGTATCAGCAAGAACTCCGTAGAATACGGCAAATGCTGGTAAGCATATTAAAGCAACCCATTTTAGTACATCATATAGCTTATCAGGTAGTTTCATATTATATCTTGCCCTCCTTTACTAATTTTTCCCACCAGTCATGGATGTAGCTATTACCTCCATTAGATGAGTATTCATCATATAACTCATGAGCATTTATTTTTTGCTCTTTAGTAATTGTTTCTGCCTCGGCTAGACTCATTAGATTAACCAAGTCAGTTTTTAATGAATTTAGTCGATTCTGTTTTGCATCTTTCTTTATTTCTTGCATTTCGTTTTTTATAGGGGATATTTCGTCTTTTATTTCTTTTCTTATGGCTGTTTTTAGCTCATTAAATAAATACTTAACAGAACCTATTACACCAACAAAAAAAGACAATGCTACAGCAATTTGTCCTATTGTTATGTTTTCCATTAATTATTATTCCTCTGGCTTTTCTGGGAACTTAACATTATAAGGAAATCCCTCTTGTTGAGTGATATCTCTTAATTCCTGTCTATATGTAGCCCAATCCCCATTTTTAATATCCTTTAGTGTATTAAAGAAATTCTTTATTACTGTTATGATAGTAGTCATTGAAATTGTTGCAGGGATTTCAAATCCTAATCTATCAAATGCCATCTTGCAATCACTTTCTTCAAGCAATTTGTTTCTTTTAGCTCTAACTTCTTCTGCATACTTGTTGTAATCTCTTTGTTTTACCTTTTCAAGTATATCAGAATAGTTTTCATCTAGGTATTCATCTAAATGTTCATTAAAAGCCATTTTCTCTCTGTAATCATTGAATAGATATACAGTCTTTTCGTTGCCCTCTTCATCGATTCTTGTTTCTTCTTCAATGCTTTCTAGGTCAAAAAAAACAACCTCACAACGGTCGCTCTCAATGTTTTCGATTTCATACCTATTTGTTGGTCTGATTTCGCTTTCGTGTTTCATTTCTTATAACCTCCTTACATTCAGCAAAGTCTATATAAGGTTTTATATACTTTTGAGTATAATTAAAACCATTGCTATGAACGATCCATCCGTTATAGCTTAATACTGCACATGCATCGTGGTAATTAAGCTCTGGCTTCTTGTATATCTTTTTAATTCTTCTTTTGATTCTCAAGAAGTTGCTTTTTCTTAATGTAGTATAGCCACGATAAAATCTATATCCGAGGAAATCAATAGGTCTACTATCAGTTTTAAATAACTGCCAATTCTCTTTTATTTTTAAGTGTTCTGGTTCTAGAAACTCATCGATTTTCTTTTTTATCTTATGTAGTTCCTTTTTATTATTAGAGAACAACACCATATCATCCATATATCTGATATAGTATTTCACTTTAAGTTCTTCTTTTATGTAATGATCCAAGTCAGTCAAATAAAAGTTAGCGAACCATTGACTAGTATAGTTCCCTATAGGCACACCATTTTCGGAACTATCTATTATTTTCCCGATTAACCATAGGACATCTTTGTCCTTAATAATTCTTTCAAATTTGTTTTTTAATACTTCTTTGTCGATATTCGGATAAAATTTCTTTACATCTAACTTTAAACAATATTTAGTATACTTTCTATCTTCTATGAGAAGTTTTTTCATCTTTCTCATTCCGTGATGTATACCCCTATTTCTAATTGAAGCACAATTCCAGTGATACATCTTTTTATTAAGTATTGGTTCTAGATATAACATTAATGACCAGTGAATACATTGGTCTGGATAGAATTGAGGTTTAAATATCTCTCTTTCCTTTTTCCTAACACCATCGTGAATTATCATTTTGATATATGGCGATGGTTCATATGTCTTTTCTTTTAACATTTTTTGTATCTGCATAGCATAGTATGTAGGACTATCTAGAACTTTTATTACACTTTTTCTTCTTGTTTTACCTTTAGATGCTTTCATAATAGCTAACTCGATATTTTCTAATCGTGTTATCTTTTCATAAATATTACCCTTTCTCTTCATATGGTTACCTTCTTATATTTATCTACCGAGCTTTCGCTTTCGCTACTAGCACAGCCCATAACGATTAATTTTCAGCAAGTGCTGTGGAAGATGGTGTGTAATGAAAAAATACATATAAGTAGTCGAGCCCCGATATTCCAATTAGTATTACTTGAGTCATTGTTCAGATTCCAATACCACAAGCCATCATTAGTACCATTGTTCATATTACCACCGACACGAGCAACCCTAAAGACAGCTAAACAGTCGACCGAGGCACACACCAAATCCCATAAAAAAACAAATTGAATAGCTCCGACTTGTTGTCGGGCTTTAATATTGGGGGCTGGTCGCCCCCATTCCCCCACATACTACTGGTATCTAAGAAGTCGAGCCCCGATATTCCAATTAGTATTACTAGAGTCAACGTTCAGATACCAATACCACAAGCCATCACTAGCACCACTGTACATAGCACCACCGACACGAGCAACCCTGTTACCTGTGTTTCTATAATAATAGTCAGTCATATAGGCATTACTTCCTGCACCTGTTCCTCCAGCAGAGGTTGGTAAAG
>Ga0265301_10001246_pt1 | contig 34217 bp, 65 predicted proteins | sample AusTroGonzalo_MG_2_FD_193488 | JGI IMG/M metagenome (GOLD analysis project Ga0265301, IMG submission 193488) | Bovine rumen microbial communities from tropical cattle in Woodstock, Queensland, Australia - Gonzalo_04 | ecosystem: Host-associated > Mammals > Digestive system > Stomach > Rumen ... | reverse complement strand
AACCGATTGGGGTACAGTGATGTGTCCCTTATGGAACTCAACTGAATCCCGTTTGATTTCCTGAAAGATGTTGATGTTGTCATGGAATCCCGTAGCAACGATGTTAGCCACCTTGTATGCATCGATGATGTTGGGAGTCTTTTGGGAAAGGAGTTGATGGACAATGTTACAGACCGCCTGCAAGTTTTGGGTCGCAGAGCGAAGGCCGCTGAGCGTGAGCTGCTCAGAGATGTAATCCATTGCATCGTTCCTGTCTTCGGCGAGCATGGTCTTGACAAGTGTTTCGGACTTTGGTTTCGGTTTCTGTGTGAACATCGGGTGTCCTCCTTATACTACAAATATACATAATTAAATCGTCGGTGGCAAAAAATCATAAAAAATTTTTAAGAAAAATGAAAAATTAAAAATTAAAAATTAAAAATTTATTTCAGTTTGGAAACGAGGTTCACGGCAAACTTTTCGATGTCCATGAATCGCCTGTTGATGGCTTCGGCTGTCCGCATGGTGATGCTAGCGGAGGTTGTGAACCTGATGTGACCCTTGGGCTTGGTGAGGTAGGCAACGGTTCGCAACGAGGTGTCTATGACGATGGGTTCGCCATTGGGTTCGAAGGGGGAGAGTTCGATGCGTCTGCTCCCGCCTATCTTACGGACGATGGATGCGGCCCTGTTGGCAACTTGGTCGAAGTAGGTGGTTGAGCCGTCCTGTTCCATTCGCTTTGCTGCGTCGTTGAGTTGTGCTGCGATGAATGCTGGTGTTTCGTTCATGATGATATCCTCGTTGTTTCAATGCTTGGGTTCGGGCAGGGTTTGCCAACCCGTAATATAAATATAGTTAATTAAAAGCAAGATGGGTAGGGGTTGTTTGTGTAAAGTTTTGTTTACATAGAGGGGAAGTGGGTATAGGGTGGTATGGGGTCACCGGGAGATGAATCGCAGGGGTGATAACCCAAGTTGGAAATGTTTTTGTGAAATGGTGAAAAAGCCTGTAACAGGCTTATTACTTCTTGGACTGGAAGTGGAGATGTTCATTGGGGGAGAACTGGTTCTCCCAACGGATAGAGTAATCCTTGGGGAGTGTCTTTTCTAGGATAGAGACTACTTCCCTTCTTTTGTAGTAGGAGATATCGACCATGCTGATATCGACGGCTTTCCCAACCCTGTGTTTGGACCATTGGTCATGTCTATCGAAGGAATCATGGGCGGAGATGATTGTGGGAGTGAAGTCGGGTCCGAACTGGCTTTTGAACACCTTGATAACGTATACTAGGCCAGCTTCTAGCTGAGGAGTCAGCTCCATGACTACATAACCTTTTTGGAATGTGTTCTCCATTATGTAGTCATGGTTGGAGCCAGTTTGGACGGGGACATCGTAATCATCATTGGATTGAGCAGTCTTGTACTCCTCTGAGGGCTGATAGTATTCAGCGGTGTTATGTTTCTCAGGCACATAGGGGTCGAACACGAGCTTGACACCTACGATGAGCATGATGATAATCATGATGAGACCGAGAATGATTTTGATTAGGTTTACAAGGCATCCCATAATGGGCCTCCAATTGGATTAGATTTCACGAGTGGCAGCGACTTTCCAAGCGAGGAGATTCGGGTAGAGCTTACGGGCCTCTTCCTTCGCCTTGGTATCGTAGAGCTTGAAGTTAGCGATAACGAATTCGGCTTCGTTGAAGTCATCCTGCGGCAGCAGGTGGAACGGCTTGGCCGAGCAGGTCTTGAAGGTGCCAGGGCAGGGAGCAGCTTTGCAGCATCTTGTGAACCAGATGTTGTCCTTGTTGTGGCGGGACTCGTTGGTTCCTTTGCAGAATGTGTTGAACTGACTGACGGCCTGACCGTAGGACGGTGCCAGAATGATTCCGTTGACGACGATGATGCGCTTATCCATGATTAGTCCTCCTTGAGGTTGATGTTGAGGTATGTGGTGAACTGAGTGTTGTTGACCCTGAATATAGTAGAGTGGAACGAGGATGGAATCAGGTTATTGCATTTGAGGTCTGCAACGATGTATTCGACCATGTTGCTAATCAAATCTGTTTCAAGCGGCTGATTCTTCTTTCCTTTTCGTTTGAACGTGATGCCGAGGGTCAGGATAGCGTGGTTGACCTTGTGTTTGACCTTACCGACGGAGTAGATGTGGTCCGAGAATTTGGTTTGCAAATCGGTTCGAACGAGGGCGCAAACCTTGTTGAACTCAATTGGTTCAATCCCTGTTTTAGCCTTAGTGGTAATCATGTGTGGTTCCTCCTAGATGTTTCGGTTGCCTGCAACTGTGGTAAGGTCGGTGATTGTTTTCCGAGTGTTCAGGGTATAGAGGAACAGGGAGAAGTAGAGCTTGATGGCCTTTAACAGCTTTTGCTCATCATAACGCACGGTCTTTTTGTCAAATGTGATTACGTGGCCGAATACAACCTTGCGCCTGTCAATAACGCCAATGGAGAGTTCACCCTTGTAGTATTCTGCGGCGAACAACTTGACACCATTGTAGTCAGCAAGCATCAATTCATCCCTGTTCTCACAGTCTTCCAACTTGGAGATGCTCAACTGAAAACGATACTGGGTTTTGTAGATATAGGTAATCCCGTCACGGAGAGCTTTGGAGATTTCTTCGCTAAAGATTACCTTGTTGGACTTGCAGAAGGATTCGATTTCTTTCGAGAACTCGGATACGAACTTTGCATTCCATTGTTTCTCTGTCAGTTTCTTTGCCATAGGGTTCCTCAAAAATTATAAAATTTTTTGTTTACAGAAAAAAATATAGAAAATTAAATCTAAAAGCGGGTCAGAAAAAATGTAAAATTTTATTTCCAGTCCCTGATTTTGAAGTAGTTGATAGTGTTTACGAAGGCCTCGGTCACACGGTGGTTATCCACCTTGTCGAACCCCGGCTGGCCGAGGTTGTAGAGGCACAGGGCGGAGTCCCAGAGGCCTTCAACGATGAGCGGCCCATAGTTCTCCCAGCACTTGCGGTAGATGGCCAGTTCATCACCTCGTCCTGCCCAACGGCCTTCGTCGTTCAGCCATTCTTCCACCTGAGCCTTAACGTCTTCCAGCTCGACGGTCTCAATCAGGATGCTGCCGCTTCGTCTGGCAAGCTCGTCGAGAAGGTCGGCGGTTGGAACCTGTCGGAGCTTGTACTCCTTGTTAGGGTCATGGATGTAGGTATGTCTTTTCACTGGGTTCCCTCCCTGGGTTGAATCTATGTCTTTAATATACCTAATTAAAAGGTGGGTGTCAATAGGAGTTGGCAACTTTTTGTGTAAAAATTAGTTTACACCCCCTGTGAAGGACGGCGGGCTTCCAGGGCAGGGGTGATAACCCAAGTTGAACATTTTTGGGAGAAAAAAAGAAAGACCCCCGTCAGGCTAGAAACAACGGAGGTATTGGAGTCTATGACCACAACAAAACGCCTGACGGGGGAGGAGAAAAAGGTTAGTTAAATTCAGGGAACAGTTCAAGCTGGTCGGAGTTTCGTTTCACCTTGGGCTTAACCTGTTTCTTTTTGGCTTTCTTCTTTCGGGTCTTGCCAGCGAGGGTTTTAAGCCTGTTGACAACTTCCTTACGGGTAACGCCTTTGAGGGAAGCATTGATAGCATCACGGTCTTCGACAGAGGTTCTGCGAACTGTGACACGAACCTTGGTGGTTTCAGTCGGTTGGTAGGTGACTGTGGAAATCTTGGGGTTCGGGCGGCGACCACGAGCCAGATAGTATTCGGCGAACGTGGTTTTGCCGTACATGGTGTCCACTTCTACATCACGAGTCTTGATGTTGAAACCTTCTTCACGCAGGTTGAAGATACAGGCGGAGAGGCGGGTGATGTGGAGTTTGGTGAACGCATCAAGGGAAGTGATTTTTCCGTTCTTCTTGATGTATTGCAGGACTCTGTTCTTTTGGTTGTTTCTGTGTTCGGCACTCATGGTTATTTCCCCTTTCTTTCTAATTCAATTTCTTTAAGAGTTTCTTCAATGGCTTCAATAATGATGAAGTCGCAGATAGCGAAGCCGAAAGAGTTTTCGTCACGGATTGCGAGGTGTCCATCATCGTAGACTTCAATGGGAGCAACCCCATCTTCGTCATCGTCAGGTGTACGCCACGCATCAATAGTCCAACATCCTGCTTCGTCATCGTGGTAATCGTGACGGACTTCGGTGTAGAACGGATTTCCTTCGCCTTGCGATTGCTTGTACCACTTGTACATAAGGTCAACACAATCATTGACGAAACGCCTTGCACCACTAATGGGAGTTCCGATGAAGCGGAGTGCTTCGAGTTTGAGCAGGGTTTCAAGATGTTTGTTGATGAACTCTTTGTCAATCCCGTTTTCAAGGAGGGTTGCAACGAGTTCCTTTTTCGTGACTACCACCGTGTTGTACTTGGCTATGACAGAGGCATAGACAATATCGTCAAAGCCGTTATCGATGAAGTCGGTAATGGTCTCTTTCGAAACATGGGGGTTCTTTCTGAGGAATGGGTTGATTTTCGTTTTAAGAAAATCCATAAGTGTTTTTGGTGTTGTTGCCATGATTGACTCCGTTTTGTTGTTTCTGTTTATAATATAGATAATTAAATCATAATTGTCAAGAGAAAAAATAAAAAATTTTTAAACTTCTGGCGGGTTGAGGTATTTAAGTTCGGCAATAACCTCGTTGTTTCCAATCATTCTTAATTGGATTATTTCAACCGCTTGGATTCGGAGGATTTTTTCCTCGTTTTCGTCATGGCGTTTGCTTTCCCTTTCACGCTCCATAGGACTCAAATAATGAGGGGCATCGTAAGGGGCGAGCAGGTTTGGGTTCCAGTCAGAAAAACGAACAGACCAGAAACGGCCTCGGGAGCTGTCCGAGCGGTTGAGGAACGGGGTTTCGTAAAACAGACCTTTCCAAATGTCATCGTTCTTCTCGAAGTGAACAAAGACGGTTCCTTGTTCTTTTCTGTTGATGGTGATGTCCTGTTGCGGTTTGGGCATCACCACCTTGTTTACTGTTTTATGATTGCTTACAACTGTTGTGTTAAACATTATAACCTCAAAAAAGAAAGATTTTTTAGTCTTCGCCCCAACCCTGATTTCTGTCATCGAGGGCGATACCCGCCTGTTCGTACTTCATGGGGTGTTCTGTGATTTTCATGGGGTACTTCAAGATTTCGGGGGAGTTGTAGTTTCCATCCTGATAGGGTGAAACATTCGGGTCTTCGGGGGTGTAATACTTTTCGATAGCATTTCCACGAGCCTTGTCAACCATGTTGGAATCTTTCTCTTTGAACCCCTCGGGAAGCAACCCGTTCCAACGGGCGAGTTCGAGGTAGGCATCATGCTTCTTGCCATTCTCGTCAAAGAAGTTGCCGTACCCATCGTATTCACGGCCACGCTTGTTGTTATCAACATAGAAGTAACCGCCCCCAAATTCCTTGGGGATAAGAAGATAGGCCTTGGTAGTGCAGTGCTTTTGCGGTCTAATGCCCTCGTCAAGCAGTGCATTTTTAGTGTCGGCGCAACGCCAAGAGAATTGTCCCATGATTATGTCTCCTTAAATTGAATTAGATTGTGAAAGAGTTGATGTGGAAAACATCTTTGCGTTCATTTATGAGAACATTGCAAAGATTAACATATTCGGGAACAGTCACCATGACCGTGATGATAGAGCCGTCAGCAAGCCCCTGTTCAAGCATGGTTAGGAACTTCTTGTTACGGTTCCAATTCTTGATGACCTTGCTATCCCACGAGATGTTGTCATCGGTGTTGTGACGGAACTCAATCGTGATGCTTTCGGGGCCGAATTTTGTCATGCAGGCGAAGGTCTGTTCAATTTCAGTCATGATTTCGCTAGCGGCTTCCTTGCGGTCTTTGGTAGGGTTCCAAAACGAGGGTGCAATCAAGTCATCATCGCAGTGGTCTGTGGTGTAGCAAACGGCCTGATAGTAGGTAGTCTTTTTCTTTGCCATATAGGTCTCCGTTGTTTATGATATAAATATACCTAATTAAAACAGGAATGTCAAGGGATTTCCTGTAAAGTTTTGGTTACGATGGGTTAATTCATTCGTTTCTCGGTGTCTTGTGCATCTTCGCCGAAATACATAGTGCCGAGCCATCGTGCGGTTTCCCACGCATCCATTACGAACAGGTTGTAATTCCCATCGTTTGTATCGTCGGCGGGGTCAACAAAGCCGTCAAACTCAGGGATATAACGAGCGGTCGTAATATGGTTTGGCCCGATGGTTACTTCCTTGGTGTAGGTTGCCTTTTTCTCGCCTGCATCGTCGGTGTAGTCCATAGTTCCAGACTTGTCTTTGGCGGTGTAGTCAACGCCCATCTTGTTCAAGTAGGATATGAGTTCGTCAAATTGGTTGCGTTCGGTGTCCATTAGAGGCTCCTTTGTTTCTTCCTTTATAATATACCTAATTAAATTGGTTTCGTCAATAGAGTTTCCAACATTTTTTGTGTAAAGTTTTCGTTACAACCACTGGCGGAAACCGTCGGGGACAGCTGCAGTCGAGGCTAGGGTGATAACCTAAGTTGGAAATCCAGGTGAAATAAATGGAAACCCCCTTTCGGGGGCGAGGGTTATTGGTTAACTATTACTGGTGTCAACATTGAGGGTCAGAACCGTGGTTGCTTCATGGAGGGTGTCGATGGAGCAGATTTCGAGTTCTAACATATCGTCGTGCATTTCATCACGAGTGCCACGGTAGATTTCCGTGTCTGTGTTGATGTCGTAGAGTGCCACCTGTTGGTCGTCAGCGTCGGCGAACAAATCGAGGAAGTCATTGATGGTAAGGTTCATGGGTTGTCTCCTTTTTGTTAAACGGTAAATTCTTCGATTTCGAGTTTCACTTCTTCATCGGCTTCGTTGCAGAAGTTATTGCCATACATACAGCCGTCGATAGTAAAGTCATCAGCATCATCGGGGAAGGTGTCAGTCAAGATGTCGAAGATGCACTTTGCGGCTTTTTCACGGGTATCGAACACTTCCGTGATAATATCATGTTCGTGTTCGTAAGGGTGAAAGTGAAAGCCAGAAACGACAAAAATCTTTTTCTTTTTCTTTTCAGCCATGTTAATCCTGCTTTTCGTTGCTCACGATTTCGACAAATTCGGACCTATCGTCAAGTTCTCGTTTGCCCATGTTTCGGAAAATCTCTTCGGCTTCCTCTTTGGTTTTAGCCTTGATGTAGATTTCGTTGCGGTAGGTGATGCGGAAAGTGGGGCAACCCTCGTTGAGACCATCGACAACATTGCCGTCAATAATGTCTGCGAGTTCCTTTGCATCTTCGTCAGTCGGAAGCCATACTTCGATATGCAGGATAGTCTTGTAGGAGTCGTCGCAGATTTCATCTTCGAACTCTGCACGGATTTCGTACTCGTGGTAGGTGTCGGGGTGTTCCTCGTCGAACTCCTCGCATTCTTCATCCCACTTGTAATACTTGGACAGCAATTCCTTGATGTCATCCTTGTACTGTTCGGTGTTCTCGTTTGTGAGAAGCCCGTTCATGTTGAGCCAATCTTCATCGCCATGAAAACTCATAGTATATCTCCTGTTGTTTCTATTCTAAATATACCTAATTAAAAGAGATTTGTCAAGGAATTTTTTGTAAAGTTTTTTAAACAACCTTGTAAAGGTCGATGTAGTTGTCGCATCCATCGAGATTCTTGCGGTCGATGGACTTCTTTACATACCACTTTTGCTTGCCAACCATAACAGGGCGGCAACCCTGAATGGGAGCATAGTCAGGGTCAGAGGAAGACAGGGAAGCACCCATGCCTTTCTTGAAATACTTTACGATGCTTTTGGCATCTTTGTCCATCAGTTCCTTGATGTCTTCTGGGTCATTGTAGTAAGCGATGTGTCGAACCATAATGTTGTCTCCAAAAAAGAAAAAAAATTATTCTTCTGCCAATTCGGCAACGATTTTGTCGATTTCTTCCTGCTTGAATTTGCAGGACTTGGTATAGATGCCGTCATCGGTGTTCTTCGTAACCATGACTGAACCCACGACATTACCCACACGGTCGGTTCTGAACATGAAGGTGAAGTACCATGTTCCGTGGGCAGGGATGTTGTGCAATATATACCCGAGGTCTACTTGCAGGTAGCCATCGCTGTTCAAAGCTGCATTGGTGCGGACAGTTTCGACATCGAAGGAGCAACCTTGGGGAATGACCTTGACAATAGCCGAGCGTGCGTAAAGAGCCATATCACGGATGGCGTGCTTGTTAGCATCAAATGCGGCTAGAAGTTCTTTGGTAATGTTAATCTTTGCTGGCATATTGCCCTCCATTGTTTCTATTATAAATATACCTAATTAAATGGGTTCAGTCAAGGGGTTTCCAACATTTTTTGTGTAAAGATTTCGTTACAAGCTCTGGGCGGAAACCGAGGAGACGGCGGGTTCCCAGAACAGGGGTGATAACCTAAGTTGAAAATTAAAAAATAAAAAATAAAACCCCCCTCTTGCGAGGGGGCTTGGAGACAAGGGAAACTTATGGTTCAAGGTCGGTTTCGACGATTTTGAGTTCCATACCAGAATGGGTCTCCGTTTCGACGAACACACGGCCCGCCTTACGGATAAGTTCGAGGATTTCTTCCTGACTCAAATCGTTTGGGTCGTTTTTCTTGTCGGCGGTAACGGCGAGCTTATCCCATTCGCCCCACATATAGTCATCGTGGTTATAACCGATGATGGCACGGTTGCAGTCATAGCAGGGGAGGTTGTCGATGGCAACTTCTATGAGAGCCTTTGTTGCCCCTTCCTTGGATTTGTACACCCCTATATTAGAGGTGTAGTCGAGGTCGCCACCTTCCTTTTGGTAAGCAGCCGTTACGAGATATACTTTTTCGTTCATGTGTTGTCTCCTGTTAGTCTTGGAAAATGACTTTCCATACATAATCGTGGTCGGGGTCTTCGTCAATGGGGGACTTGAACTCCTTACCATCCCTGATGTCATCTTCGGTGACCTTGATGGTGTTCCATTCGTGGGATTCAGCTTCGGCATTGAAATCCGATTCAATCCATTTAGCGGCTTCTTTCTTGGACTTACAAGCCCTTGCGTAAGCGGTCACGCCATCGCCAGAGGTGCAGTCAATTTGAGCAACAGCAATGAGAATAAGTTTGGGTGCTTTCTTCTTTTTAGCCTTGGGCTTCTTGGGGGTATAGGGAACATAGTCACCCAATTGTTCAAGGAACTCCTGCAAATCATCCACATCATCCTTTGACGGGATGTAGAACTCCATCTCGAACGACCTGCCCATCTTGTCGCCATCGGCATACTCACCCTTCTTACCACCGAAGCGTTCAACGAGGGTCACTCCCTGCGTTCCTGCATAGTAGTTGAAATGATGCTTACGCTTATTGCAAGTGATGGTGACTTCACAGAAGATGTATTCGTTACCATCTTCATCGCTCACACTCAATTCTTCAATCTTACAGGTTGTGCCTTTGGGTGCGTATTCTTCCACCTTTGTTTTGAGCCATTCTTCGTTCTCACGGCATTCCTTGATGGTTTCTTCGTTAAGGGTCTTTGTGTCAAGCATTCTTGTCTCCTTTGTTTCTATACCCTAAATATACCTAATTAAATGGGTTTCGTCAATAGGGTTTCCAACTTTTTTGTGTAAAGATTTCGTTACAACCACTGGGCGGAAACCGAGGGGACTGGCGTCGAAGGGGAAAAGGGTGATAACCTAAGTTGGAAATCCAGTTGAGGTAAACGGAAACCCCCTCTTGTGAGGGGGGCAGAATTAGATTTCTTTTAAATCCACTTTGTAGATGGGGTAGGTGCAAAAACCGCTAGACACACGGCGACCTGTCGGGATAAGCACACCTTTTGCAAACAGGGGGGCGACCGAGGTCAGTTCGAGATTGTTGAGGTCAAGAACGATGTGGTCTTTACCCTCAGCCTTTGTCAATGCACCAGGGATATTAACCGAGATGGTAGCAAAGGGCTTGCCGTGGTGATATGCTTCAAGGGCGAGGTTGCCATTGTCCTGATAGTGTTCAGCTTTCAGGTTGACTTTGTAGTTCTTTCCGTTCAGCGGAAAATCAAAAACTCTTTGAGCTGCTTTTACATTTCTTTTAGCCATTATTTGTCTCCTTTTGATACTTTTAATATACCTAATTAAAAGATTTTTGTCAAGTGATTTTTTGTAAAGTTTTTTAAACCTTTTGGGCAACAACCAGTTCGCCATCCTTGATTACAAGCATGGGTGCGGAAAAGCTGGGTTGAACCGTGGTTTCAACCGAGCTTCTATCTACAAAGTGGCGATTGAACCAATAAGAACGACATTCGTTCATAATATCTCCTTTTTAAAAAATAAATTTGTTTTAGTCGAGGGGGCTGCCCCAATAAGTTGCGTGCCATTCGTCAGGTTCCCATTTGGACTTGTCTTCTGCCGTGGCATTATCAAGGTCTTGACACTTGTTCGTAAGGAACGCATAGAACGCATCTCTCACACGAGAGCGAACATACTTGTTCTTGATTTGTTTCAAGTCATCAAAGAAGCCGTTGTCGCTTTCAATAGCGAACTTACCGTGTCCTACATAGTCGTTGTAGCAACAGTCTCTCCACCAAGTATCACAACTGAGAGAAACCTTGTAGGAACGCCTATACAGCGTGTCAAAGGGTTTCTTGTCCTTTTTGTCTTCGGGGTAGAAGCAGTCGATGTCAGCCCATTCTTCAAGGTTGAACACAACGCAGTCGCACACAAAGGTGATTGTGCCAAAGGTATCTTCGTAGGATTGCACGGCTTCGTCATATTTCTCGCCCGTAAGCTTATGCTTTTTCTTGTCGCCAAACCAGTATTCTTCAAGGGTGGGCGGTTCTACTGTTCCCGTTTCAAGTTTGAAAGGGAATTTTACCGTATTTGATGTTTTGGGTCTTCTTGCCATAGTCTTGTCTCCTTGTCTTTACGATATAAATATACCTAATTAAATCTTCTTTGTCAATAGGTTATAACCACTTTTTGTGTAAAGTTTTGTTATCTTCCTTGATTCATAATGTCTTGATTTTCTAGGTAAAGCCGTTCAAGAGCCGCATTGTATTTGGCTTCGTTTTCAGCCTCAATTTGCTGTCTCTGTTGCACCCTTGCAGGGTCGGGATTCTTGTTTGTTGCGATGTAAAGCAACACCACCGCAAGCACTATCATGACAAGCAGGATGACTTGCGAAATAAAGTGCGTGATGCTCTCAAAGAGGTTGCTAATGAAACTGAACATGGTTAGCTCCTTTTATTTGATTTCAAATTCCCTATTCCACTTCACGCCGCCACGGGTGGAAAGTTTGAACTTGACGGTAATACCCGAGCCGATAATACCATTTTCTTTTGCCCATCGTTCGGCTTCTGCCTTGAACTGGGCAAGACCATTGTCGTTATCGCACTCCTGGGTTTCCCAATCGACTTCTACGGTATTCTCGTCGGGGCGGTCAAGAAAATAATCCTTGAAACGCATATCGTAAGGGAAAGCCCCCTCACGAAACTTCTTTGCGTCGGTTGAATGCTCGCCATAGGGGCAAACGGAAAAGTGAATTTCATTTGATGTCATATTTTCTCCTATGCCCAAAATTCGGCTATGTAAGTGTTGCCATCAAACAAGGTGATGTGGTTAGGCTTGCTCTCATTGTCGGGCGAGCAGGTCAGTTCGCCATTAGCGTAACGCTTGACGAGGGCGACCGCTTCATCGACCTTTTCTTTGGGAACATTATCGTCAAGCACGGCGATGGAGTTGCGAGTGCGGTCAAAGCCAAGTGCCAAGTCAGTGCCGTTGATGGTAACATAGTCTAATTGCCCTTCCATTCCATCAAGGACATCATCGACCGAAAGCCCCTCGAACATCTCCCCGAGAGTCTCATAGTCATCTCCGAACACCTTGAATACAATCTGATTTGTTGGCTGTCTCATGTTAGCTCCTTTGTTTCTTATATAAATATACTTAATTAAATCGGTTTAGTCAATAGGGATTAGCAACTTTTTGTGTAAACTTTTCGTTACCAACTGGGCGGAAACCCGAGGGGACTGGCGGCCCCCTGAACAGGGGTGATAACCCAAGTTGAATATCTGGGGTAAAAACGTAGAAAGCCCCACCCTTTCGGGTGAGGCTTGATGGAATAACATTATGAAAGAAAACTTACTTGTTAGGGTCAGCCATCCCAAACTGGTCGAGAAATTCCCTTGATGCTTTCTTGCAGGGGAACGGCTTGCGGTTTCCCTTCCTGTCTTGCAGGAAGCACTTTACTGGAACGCCAACCCAAACGTCCAAATTGGGGTCGTAGGGGTCATCTTTCGTTCCTTTACCAAGCACTTCATAGAAGCACGCACCCATAGCCGTTTTAGCCTCGCCGAACACGGAAGAATCCATAAGGTTCAAGTCGAACATCTGTCCGTCAACCTTACCGCTGTGCCAAGTATCTTCCATGTCAGGGCATTCACCTATCTTTTCGGCTATTTCAGGATTCCACTTAATTGTTTCCTTATTAGGGCGAACAATCTCGTAGAAATACCTGTCCTTTCTTACACGGGTCTTAATGACGTGGAGTTCAGCACCCTTGAAAATGGGGGCATACCAAGGTTTTTTAGCCATACTTACCCCTCGTCGAGAACATCCTCGATTTGGTCGCCATAGCACCAATGACCGTTGTCAAGGTCAATGACGGCACAATCACGGTTATCAAAGTCGATGCTATCAACTTCATGCCCATATTTGTCGTGAGGTTCGTCGGTTTCTTCAATGCGTTTAACCTTTGCTTCAACAGCAGGGTCAGAACCCCACGAGCCACGCCACATAACTTTGCTACCGATTTTGATTTGTTTTGCCATTGTTTTTGTCTCCTGTAAAAAATAAATTTATTTTGCGGACTTGATAGCATCAAGTACAATAGAGTGAGTGTGTGTCTGATGCGTTAAATCGTCAATAAGGTCTCCAACATTGTCCTTATCTACGAGGGCATAGTATTCGCTATCCCAAGGATAATGATAAAACCCGTTATCCAAATCAACATCGCAATACTTGTCAACATCAAGGACTCCCGAACCACCACATTCGCAACAGGTTTCTTCATGGCTTTCGGTTTCGCCATCTTCGTTTTCTTCCTCATAAGTGGTGTAGCCAGCCCCATCACAATCGGGACAATTCTTTGTCATGGAAATTGCCTTCACGCCATTTGCGATGAACTTTGCGGCTTCAATAACCTTATCGGCATTTTCCTTGCCTGCAAGTTCTTTCGTGAGGGCATCAACCCATTCATCAAACGAGCCGTAGGCTTCAATCACATCATCAACATACCTATTGTAGCAAGCCTGTGCCATGCCACCGTTGCAAATCTGATAATGCAGATTTCCGAGCCAGTCCAATGCGGTCTTCTTTTGGGTTTCCTGTTCCATAATGTTATCTCCTATTTATATTATAAATATACCTAATTAAATTGCTTTCGTCAATAGGTTTACATCACTTTTTGTGTAAACTTTTCGTTACGCTGGATGAAGGAGACCGTCGGGGACGGCGGCCCCAGCGGAAAGGGTGATAACCCAAGTTGGAAATCCAGAGGGGAACAAGGAAAAGCCCCACCCTTTCGGGTGAGGCTCGGAGACAAGGGAAACTTATCCGTAGCAGGAGAAACGCTGGTCTGTGTCAATGTTTCCGTATTTCTTTTGGAACTCTTCGGCTTTCTTTGTGAGTTTCTTAGGAACCCAAACATCCTCGAAATTGAGTTCCCAATACCATTCGGAGCTGTCGAGGTCATCGTAGCAGTCGCCGTCGCCACTGAAGTAGATGAAATTGACGGTCATGCCTGTTTCTTTCTTAAAGGCTTCCGTAACCTTATTGTAGGCTTCCTTAACCTTTACCCACTTTTCATCTTCTTGGTCGAAATCGCAGCAACCATCGTTGAAGCCATCACCGCCGTCATTGAGGGCATCGCTCATTTCTGCGGCTCCCTCGTCTTCCAAAAACTTGTCAAACAGTTTATTGAAAGAGTTGAACAACTTTGCTCCAACCGCTTTCTTGACGAGTTTTTCATCCACAATTTGGTGGAACGATTCGATATTTCCCATTGACATAATGTTGTCTCCTTGTCTTGTTTTGATACCTTTAATATACCTAATTAAATAACGGTTGTCAAGTGATTTTTTGTAAACTTTTGCTTACATCACCTCGGCATCAGGTTCGCCAACCTCGTTATTATCCCAACGCTCCAATTCAGGGGTGAGGGAATCAGCGTCAACACCGCACTTGATAAAGCAATCCTTAATCTCGTCAAGTTCAGAACGGAGGAAGCCACAAAAGTTCTCTGCAAGGAAAGCACAGGAAGCATCATTCGCCTGCCCAGAGGTGATGTAGCCCCTATACTTATATTCAACCTCTTTACGGTGCTTTGTCTTTATCGCCTTTGTTGTTTCCTCAAAGAACCAATCCATTTTAGCCTTTGAGGTCAACTTGTCTAGCAACTCCCATTCCCTATGAGTTATCTTATGCCTGTCAACAAACGAGGTGCGTTCATAGTGTGCCGTGATGTAGTCCTTAATGACTTCCACATCAGCATCAGACAAACCAATCCAACGGTTATCACCGAACCATTCGCAACGACCGCTTACACAATCGCATACAGCCGTTCCCTTATAGTAGATTTCAAACCACTTGTCATAACCACCATTCCCGCAACTCCAATCGCCATAAGCGGCATAATGGGGGTCATTACAGAACTTTGCGAACATCTGCTTGAATTGGGTTAGAACCTTGTTTGTAGACATGATAGACTCCTTTTTGCTTCTACGGTAAATATACATAATTAAATAGATTTAGTCAATGGGTTATAACCACTTTTTGCGTAAAGATTTCGATACATAGGGCAGCCCCACGAGCGTCGCTGGGCAGCCGCTCGCAAGGGGTGATAACACAAGTTGGAAATCAACGCAGGAAAAATAAAAATGCCCCCCGAAGGGGGCGGAACTCCAATCTAGTGGGAACTGCAATAGATTACCTTCACACCTGGGCGGTAACACTTTTTGCATTTTTCACAGGTGATTTTATGGTTGAGTTTGGTTCCAACATATGCATGGCAATGGTCGGTTGCGTCTATGTAGGTTTCGCCGTCATCATACACGAATGCATGAACATTTGGGTAATTGGCTACCCTTAAATACTCATTTACCCCATGCTCATGCCACACAGAGAAATTGATATGGAAATTCTTTGGGAGCGGGTTATTCTCAATAAATTCCACAGCAAGATTAAACTGTTTTGTGTAGATGTAAAAAGTGAAATTTGGGTGAAGGGTCGCAAGCAAAGACCACATTTCCAATTCTTGCATATTTTCTAGGTCGCCACTTTGGTTTATCCTGACGACCCTGAAACGACGGGTAACGGACAGTTGACGGTGCAGGTCTTGGAACACCTTGTCAGGACAGGTGCGAAGCCCTATTGCATTGACAGCGTGCCCATACATGGCGGTCTTTGGGTATCTGTTGTAAGACTTGTTTACATAGCACTCTCTTGTGCAGAACTTGCTATTGCGACAAGTGCCACGCACCCGCTTATTGAGACGAGGGATATAAAGCAACTCATCGCCTTTAAGGGTAGACCAACTTGCTACCCCGTCGCCCAACTTGATGTTTTTACCGATATTGAAGTGATAAGTGTATTTTCTAGGGTTGAATGTTTTACTCATAATAACTCCGTTGCTATTGCTTACAATATAGATAATTAAAATAGATTAGTCAATATAAAACCCAAAGTTTTTGGGTTAATTTTCGTAAACATTATTTATCAAATCGCCTCCGCCTGCACTCCAGCTGGGAAAGGGTGATAACCCAAGTTGGAAATAAAAACAAAAAAAATTTTAAACCCCTCGGAGTCGAGGGGTTTGGAACTAGGTTAGTAAATGCAGACTTGGAACCAAGTTTCAGGTCTGTCTTCTACACTGCACATAAACACTTTGGGTCTGAACTTCTTTGGTAGGTTTTCATGAACACGCTCAAAGAACTGCGACCGAGAATTTGCGAAATGTGCATAAACATCAAATTCTTTTTTCGTATCCATGTCAGTAATGGTGATTTTCTTGTAATCTTCCCAACCACGTTTTTTCATGTGGTGCTGAACATAAACCAAAAAATTACAAATACTTGTTACAAGTTGATGCCTCGCCTTGCTCAAAAGGGATTTTTCCCCCTTGTAGTAATCAGGCAGTCGAACCCCAGAGTTGCCCGAAGTGTGGAACTCCGTGCGGAACATCTTGTGGTCGAACGTTTCCCCGATGGTAACGTGGGTAATGTAGCCGTTTTCGTTGGAAATCTTATCACTCATGGTTTACCACCTTGACTGCATTTTTTCTGTGTATTTGATGCCAGCAGATTGAAGCAACTTGACTGCATCCTTGTATTCGTCTTCGTCATGGTCTCCGTCGAAATGCCATTCCTCCAAATACCCTGCCGATTGCAGAACCATAAGCACCGCCTTGACCGCAGCATCGTAAGGCTCTCGGTCAGTCTTGCAGAACTCGTTGTCGCCCTCTTTGAAGTCGATGTAGAAGTCCTCTCCGCTGTCTTCCTTATTGACATTGAAGTGAATGGTAGTGTCGGTAACGGTAGGGGTCTTGTCTCTGTGAAAGAACCCCTTAACTACCTTTTCGCCACTCTGTTGTTCAAAGGTGGCAAGGATTTTATTCACCTGTCCGATGATAGCAGGAGCGATTTTCTTCTTGCTGTGTTTAGTCCAATAATTTGTGTAGCCCATTGTGTTGTCTCCGTTTAGTGTTTTACTATATATAATATAGATAATTAAATCTATTTGTCAATAGGGATTAAGCACTTTTTGTGTAAAGTTTAGGATACATTGTAAACCGACGCTCGAACTCCTGATGACGAGGCACGCGGGTCCCCGTTACAGGGGTGATAACCTAAGTTGGAAATCAAAAAATAAAAAATAAAAATGCCCCTTTCGGGGCGAGAATTAGATTTTTAACATTCCCTTTTGTTCGTTTTGTTCGTTTTGAGGCTTCGGGTAAACCTTATCTACGAGTTCCAACAACTTGTTATGGAGTTCGGCAGGTAAGTATTCCTGTGAGCAGATTTCAGCGGTCAGGATTTCTCTTTGTTCCTTATTGTCCGCTTTTTTCTTTTCAGCAATTTTCAAAAGTTTTCTGGTATATGCACGACCGAATTTTACAAATTCTTTTCGTTCATCTTCGGTCATAACCGACGCAGACTTATTGATTTCTTCAATGTTCTTTTTTGCTGTCGGGACAATTTCTTCAAGGAAATGCTTTTTGTGGTTATGCCCCCACGAGTTATCTTCCCTATCCCAATCAGGGTCAGGTTCATACCACTTGCGTTCATTGTCCGCAATATCCCAATCAGCGAACTGTTCAACGCTCATAACAGGCGGCAACGGATTTTTCTTATTGTGCCATTCCCCCTGCACAAAGGCATACTTAATTGTATAGCCCTTATTGTCATCGCTTCGGTCATCGGGGTCATCTACGGTAATGTCAAGGTAGATATAACCGTGATTTTCAGCCTGATTAAAGATGTCCGCTTTTGCCGTGTCATAGCCCTGCATAACATCGTCTACCGCATCGGGAACGAGGTCTACAGGTTTGAGAATGTCCTGCATATCGAAGTTGATAGCAAGATACCGCTTGAACAGTTCAACGGTTTCTTCGGAACACGCATAACCGCCATGCCAACCGCAAACGTGGCTTTCGGCATAATTGATAGCAGAACGCAGACGGCTAATCATGCGTTCACCATAGCACCATTGGTAATAAAGCCCAAAGAATGCCTGATATTTGTAGTTCTTTGCTGTCTTTTTTTCTTTCACACGAATGCGAACGAAAATATCACTTCTTTCACCCATAATATGTCTCCGTTGTTAAGGGTTTTACTTACATATAATATACCTAATTAAATCTCTTTTGTCAATAGGTTATAACAACTTTTTATGTAAAAATTTTGAAACGCTCACTGTGGGAAACCGAGGAGCAGGAGGGGACCCAGGCTAGGGGTGATAACCCAAGTTGAAAAATAAAATAAAATAAATTAAAAGGGGGTTTAACCCCCTGTTTTTACTTTTCGATATAGTCCACAAGCTCGACAAATTCAGTTTTCTTGTCGTATGGCATTACATATTCGTTGAGTTCGTGGAAGAAACTCATATCATCCATAGAGATTTCTTCGGCGTGTTGTTCCACAGAAACCCCCTCGGGTTCATCCTCATTGTCAATAAGGGGAACACGCTCACGGTGGTTGAAAGCCAAAAAGTTTCCATCAGGGGTACACAAAAGTTTGATGGTATGTGCTTTCAGGTAATCAGCCAAGTCTTTCAACTTCGAGGCAATGGTGTCGATTTCTTCTTCGGTCAGGGTAATGTCGGTAGCCATTTTATCATCTCCTTTATGCGAGGGTGTCGAGCGTGTCTTTCCACTCATTCCACACACGATTTGCTTCTTTGTTAAGATAATCAACGTCGGACTGAACTCCGCTAACCTCAATGTCGGTTGCGTCAGCCTCTCCGTTCTCAAAGTAGGGGAACAGCCAGTCAATGTCGAAGTCGCATTGCATGGCGGAGTTTGGTGGCTGATAGGCTATCTTGCCACAGATACGCCACGTCTTGTCAGCGTTGGGCGTTCCGTCGGGTGCTTCGTCAAAGCCGTCAAGCCAGCCCACAACGATACACAGTTTGCGACCGCCATCCGTTGTGTTGATAAGGTGATGGCAACAGCCGCACTTCTCACGATTGAGAAACTCAATGTCCTCTTTAAGGTCTGCTAGGGTGATGATTTCTTTTGTCATACTTACTCCTTTGTTGTTTCTAGTATAAATATACCTAATTAAATTCATTTTGTCAATAGGTCAGTTAAAAATAATTGTAAAATTCTATTAACAACCCCTCGATACCAAGCAGCCTCCGCCAGCGGCGAAGGGGAAAGGGGTGATAACCCAAGTTGAATATCATGGGCGAGGCAAAGGAAAACCCCTGCCTTTCGGCAGGGGCTACGGAGCTTATGGACACAAACTTAACTCACGCCATCACAGGCGACTTTGCGACCAGCTTTGAGTTGGCGGACAACCTCTTTGTAACGGTCGGCTTCCGCACCCTCACAGCAGAACATTCCTTCCTCGTAAAAGTCTATTGCCTTTTGCCTATCCCAGTGTTCCCTCTGACGGTAGCAGACCACGATAACAGGGTCTTTGTGCTTCTTGCTCGGCTTACGCTTTGCATTGAGGGGATAAGTCATTGCTTCTTTTTCTGTCATACAATTCTCCTTTTGGAAAAATTAAATTTGTCTTGCATCCCAAGTGATATGGTTGCCATCAAGGGTGTCAATCGTGATGTAAGGCTCTTCGTCCTTAATATCTTTTTCCTCAATTTCGCAGTCGCCATTTCGGTCAGCATAAATGTAATCGGGCTTGTCATAACCCAAATCTTTAAAACCTTTTTTAGCCCTTTTAGAAACGGCTTGTTCGGCACTCTTCTTGTCAGGGAACAGGTCAAGGGTCTGTTGCATATTGTCGCAGTCCATATAGAGCAGACCAAACGGGCGAGGGTGTGCCGTGATAGTGATACTGAGTTGACCACCGCCCGTGAACAGGGTGTAGCCCTTAGCACAAGCCTCCGCCTTAACATTGGCTTTACGCTTATCCATCAGCAGGGTTTCGTTCACGGTGTCAGCAACCGCTTGTGCGGCTTCCCCAAGAGTAAGGTAAAGGGGCTTCCAAGTATCAATCTCGGTGTTGCCACCACTCACGCATACACTCGTAATGGTGTAAAACTTTGTCTTGTCAGTCTTAATAGCCATTTTGAACCTCGTTTGTTTCTATGTATATAATATACCTAATTAAAACGGTTTTGTCAATGGGTTTTAACCATTTTTTGTGTAAACTTTTCTATACCCTCCGAATGGCGACAGAGTGGGACAGCTGCAGTCGAGACTAGGGTGATAACCCATGTTGAAAATCAAACATAAAGAATAAAAAATGCCGTGAGGAAAGTGTGTTGTGGCTAGGCTGTGTGAGTGCCTATTTTCCTCACGGCAGGGGGCAGGGAAACCCCCGATTTTATCCTTTAACCAAACGAAACATAGAACTTGCGGTCAATAACATCTTCGCCAAACTTTTCCATCAACTTTTTGTATTTTTCCGTCGGCTGATAAAGTTCGCTTACACACAAGCAGAAGAACATACCGTTCACCTCATCGTAGCGGTCGCCATCATCTTCCTTATCGTGGTAATCAACCAACAGGGTAAGCCCTGTGGCTTCCTTGAATGCGGTATATAACTTATGCCACGCCTTGTAGATTTCAGCATACTTGCTTTCATCTCGCTTCTTATTGTGGTAGGTGTTGAGAGACTCATTGAGTTCAAAACGGCTCAAATTCCCAAAGTCATAGTTATCGTATTGCTGAACGAAATCATCAACAAGAGCCTTATCGCCAACGACTTTGATGAGAGTATCGTTATCAATCACTTCCGAAAAACAAGCACTATATCCCATTGACATATTGTTCTCCTTGTTATCTGTTTGATTATAATATACCTAATTAAATCTTGTTTGTCAATGGGTTATAACCACTTTTTGTGTAAACATTCATAAACAGGGATTAAACCCAGGGGGTGCCCCCGGTTTTCCAGGGGAAAGGGTGATAACCCAAGTTGAATATCAGGGGGAAAACAATAGAAAACCCCCCAAATGGGGGGCATCCCAGGATTAACCCAGGTTTAAACCCAGGATTATGCCACCTTTACAGCCTTGATGTGGTCAATGATGTGGATAACATTGTTCATCGGCTTGAAACAGGTGTTCATAAACTGCGAGTCTTCATAACGACCCTTACGAATGCTAGTGTGCGTAATGTAGTCGGTGTAAGCGTTGACGAGACCCCAAGCGTTGCCCTTATGGTTTTGGTTGTCGTCTGCGTCAAGCATCTTGACAAAAGCACTCTTCTGACTTGCAAGGACCAACTTTGCACGTTCATCCGCATTGGCGGGCATCGGGAACATCATATTGACAGCGAGTTCCAAATCGCTCTTTGTCATCTTGATTTTGCTGAACTGCTTTGCCATTTCGTTGAGTTTGCCCATATATTGAGCAACGCCCTGCAAAACATACTTTGCTTCTTCCATGCGGTCATAAGCACGAGCCGAATGACGAATGTTGATGGTGTTTTCAACGTTCTTGAAAGCAAAATTAAATTGGTTCTGACAGACAACACGGAGCGGAGTAATGGCTGCGGACAACTGATACTTTCCGTTGAAAGAATTACGGAAAATAACATAGGGTTTGAACTTGTCGCCCAAAACATCAACTTCGGGGAGTTCTGCAATAAGGTAAATCATACCTGTGTGAGTCATACCGCCCTTGACGAACTTCAAGCCGTCGCTGATGTAGTCCACGAATGCGAAGCCATCACGGTTCTGCACCACTTCGTAGTCTTCGCCCACGGTCCCGAGGATGTGCTTTGTGACCTTGCCATCGCTGTTGGTGGTGGTGTAGGTGGTTGCCGCCATCTTAGGGATTTGGTCGCCGTTTGCAAGATAGAGGGATTCCTTTGTCACTTCGTAATTGAGCTTTGCCTTTGCAAGAGCATTTTCTACCACTGTGGTATTAAGGGTAGTGCCGATGCTTGCCCAAGAAGCGATGCGAGGAAGTGAAATGATGTCAGCCATAATGGACTCCTTTGTTTATGTGATTTGTTTCAATTACATAAATAAATATAGGTAATTGAATTTGGTTTGTCAATAGGTAAATCAAATTTATTTTAAATTTTTTTTGTCGTCAGGTTTCGACCGACGCCAGGTTTCCCAGCGGATGGGGTGATAACCCAAGTTGGAAATAAGGAAAAAATTATTTTAAAACCCCGAAGTTCGGGGTTTGGGGTCAGGCAACCCAGGATTTGCGTTAGGTCAGGTCTGTAAGCGTGTGGCTAATGCGGTCATACTCCACATTCCTAATAGAATAGGTAGTGGGCTTATGTCCTGCCCTTTCCTCAATTTCGGCAAGGCTCATCTTGAAAATGCAGGAAATCCAAGAAATATCTTCGCCATTCCAGTTGAAAGTTTCCTCTCCGTCAACCTCAATGGCTTCGCCGCAGTCGTCGGGGTCAATATCCCCAGCCAAGCCAAAGTGTTCCATTTCAGCCTTGAAGTCGTTGAGCAGGGTTTCGTGGGCATCTTCCGCCTTGACGACTTTGGTGTGATACAGAGGACAGCCGTTGTTGGCGGTCGGGTCTCTCCAATCCACAAGGGAAAGAACTTTGTATTCCTGTTTGAGTTGTTCAATATCCATATTGTTGTCTCCTTATGAATTTGCCTGATTATCTGCCAATTCTTCCATATCCTGAACAATGGTTAAGGCAAGGGCGAAAACCTGATGGATAGGGCGAACCCTAGTGGCAACCACATACTCCATCGCATTTGAGTTGAGAGAGAAGTTGCGGATAGACACTTGAACGGCAGGCTCTCTCTTCTTGTGCTTTACCCACATCGGAGCAAGGCAAAGCGAGAAGCCCCTAGTCTTGAACTGAAACACAGTGCCGATTTTCTTCTTGACGATTTTGGTCTTGACAATGCTTCCGTCGCAGCACATTTCAAGCCCGAGTTCAGGAATGGTCTTACTTACATTCTTGAACGCTTCCCTAACATCGTGGACTTCGTGGGTGTTGAAGTAGTCTCTTTCATAATAGGTCATAGGTTTACCTCGTTTGTTTATACCTATAATATACCTAATTAAATCTAGTTTGTCAAGTCCTTTTTTAAAAATTTTTCTCACGGTGGAGAAACCGTGCTTCTCCTGGTTCCAGCGGCAGAGAGGTGATAACCCAAGTTGGAAATAAAAAGAAAAAATAAAAAATAACCCCCTCTTTCGAGGGGGCAGGGAGCTAACACAGTAATTTCTTATTCGTGCTTTGTCACTTTGAGGATAGTCCATTCGGACTTGCTTTCTTTCGTGGCAGGCATAATTTCCATTGCTCTTTCTTTCGCTTTCGTTTCAGCTTCCGTTTCGTTTTTGGCAATGATTTCCATTTGCAGGGCAGCACCCGAGAGGTCTCTATGAGTCAGTTCCACCTCAAACTTTGCGGTTGGATTTTCCGTCTCATACCTATACTTTTCAAGCACGCAGTTCTCTATGTGTTCACGCAATGCCCTACTGATAGGGAACACCGATGAACGGAGGTCTTCACCCTTATACAACGGGTTGGGCGGATAACCGACGAACATACCGTAGTCACCATCCATGATACGCAAACCATTGATAACAAGCTGGTCATTCAGAACCACGTTTGCAAGCCCAAGCATTTTGCCCACACTTGCACCCTCACGGAAAGGGAACACCTGAACCGAAGTGACGGACAGACAGTCAAAGCCGTTTTCTGTTTTCTGTTCTTTTTTAGCCATATTTAACCTCGCTTTTGTTGTTGTTTCTATGTTATAAATATAGTTAATTAAATTAGGTTTGTCAATAGGGTTTCCAACATTTTTGTGTAAATGTTATCGCTACAACATCTGGGCGGAAGTCGTCGGACACCGGGGTTCCCAGAATAGGGGTGATAACCCAAGTTGGAAATCAGGGGGGAACAAAGTTAAAGCCCCTTTCGGGGCGATGATTACTTAAAGTGAGTATTTAAACAATGCTTTCTTAATTTTGAAAAGCGTGTTATCAATCAGTTTGTCTAACTCATTTTTGGAAATGACGGAATAGGAACTCTTTGGCTGAACATAGCTTGTATCGTTGTCCATAAGACGGATGCACGGTTCATCGTCCACTTTAAGGCAAATTCGGGAGTATTCAATACAGAAGCAAGTCTTATACTTCTCGCTCCAAGTGATATTACGGATAATGCCGTAGGTGGTGACTCGCTTGTTCAAGTCAATGATGTCGTGATGGAAAACCAAAACCTTGCCGTCCAACTTCTTGTGGATGATTTTCAGAATTTGGGGATGATGTTTGTCCATCATCTCTTCATTCCATATAAGCCCAGCCCCACCTGCATAGCCGTAATCGTGATATACGCTCAACTCGGCAATCAACTTGTCGTCAAATAATTTTACTGACCTTGCCATAATTACCTCTCTTATGTTAGTCGTCTTTTCTAATGAAATATACCCTACGGATTCGTTTGCACTCGGGACACCAAGCCCTAGTCCAAGAACGGCAGGAAATATCTAGTGGAAAATGTTTGTGGCAAACACCGCAACGAAAGATACTCATGCTACGCCCTCAACTCTTTGACCCATACAGGCGTGTTAGCGTCTTCAATGGCTTCACTCATCTCTTCGTATTGGTTCAGCACAACCGCTTCAATGTAGGCACGCAACTCATCATTCAGAACGATGAGTGAACGGGCTTCTTCGCACTTGTTGTTGTGGTCAAGGGGATAAGCCACGAACAATCCATACTGACCATCCATCACACGCAAGTCACGGATAGTAAGGCTGTGGTTCAACTCCACCGTTACCATAGCCTTTGTGTACATCCCACCGCTAACCGCAGACATAGTCACTTTGGTGACTTTGATTCCACAATCGGGTTCAACCACTCTATATTGCATAGCCATAACATACTCCTTTTGTTTCTATGTTATAAATATAGTTAATTAAATTCAGTTTGTCAATAGATAAAAGAAATTTTTTTCTCGACAGCATATCGCCTCTTCCTGCTCGCCGAAGGGGTAAGGGTGATAACCCAAGTTGGATATCAGGGGGAAATCCAAAGAAAACCCCCTCTTTCGAGGGGGCGAGGCTGTAAGCGAGGCTAAACTTTCTTCCCTTCGTCGGGTGTATAGATGATGTTATCGCCGAAGATAATGCCGTCTCGTTGGTCTTCGGTAAGGTATTCTTCGCTATCAGCGTTCAGGCGTTCGTCATAATCAATGAGACCTGTGTTGTGGTTCGGGAAATACCCATCGTCTTCCTCGGAGTTTACCAAGCCCAATCTGTCAAGCATATTGTAGGCTTCGTCAACATCAATTTCAGATTTATATTTTTCCTGCCAACCGTTGCCGTAATCGTAGGTATAAATACCATACATTTCTGTGACTTGTTCTTCCCCCCATTCGCACTTGAACTCAATGTTGGGATAAAGTTCACAAATCTTTTTCAGCAAGCCCTCGGCAGGAGACCACGCAAAATCGGCAGAAATAGAAATTTCCCCAGTAGTGTCCAAATTGGCGTGGAGGTCTTCTTTGCTTTCAATCGTTTCGCCATAATCATTAGTAAAACAAGTGTGGCAAAAACCCCATTTTGAACCCCATACATTAACGCAGAACGACCACCAATCCTCGTAGCCGTATTCTTTGCGGTTCTGTTCCTTTTGCTTGCTTTCGGCTTCGGCATCGTAGTTAGGATTATCCTTTAAGCCGTCTTTGGTCTGCAAGATAGAAGCCATATTAGACAACTTGTGAATACCCTCGGGAATAGGGATAATGCTTTCACTATCCAAGTCCAAAATGCTATCCCCCCAAATGTTTCTCTCTTTCAAGACAATAACGTGCTTGTCAATGAAAGTGTGGAGTTGCTTTTTGGCTTCGTCGGTTCTTGCTTTGAGTGAGATAAGGGTGTTGCTCCAATTAGGCATACTACATTCTCCGTTGTTAAGGTTTCTATATATAATATAGTTAATTAAATCCAATTTGTCAATAGAAATCTTAATAAAAAATCTACTGCCAATCCTGTCGTCAGCAACCAGTTGGGACTGCTGGTTTACGGGGATGGGGTGATAACCCAAGTTGAATATCGGGGGGAAACCTGTTAAAACCCCCTTTCGGGGGCAGTTTTATTATCGTTTCAGGCAGTCCGCAAATTCGGACGGGATACTTTCGGCAACCCATACACGGCAAAGGTCGTCAGCATACCGTTGTGCAGACTGTTCGTTCAGTTGCTCATAGCCAATACATTCAGACCAATGGTATTTGGGAACACGGATTTTAAGGCTATCTCCGCAACACATATTGCTTATGCCCACGGTCACAACCACTTCTACATCGCCCAAATCAGCAAAGGGAAGTTTGGCAAGAACTTTCTTTTTAATGCTGTTAAGGAACTCAACAGGTTCTAATCTCGGTTCGTCGCTCATAGTTATCTCCTAGTCGTCTTCTCCGTCGTCTCCGTCGTCGCACTCGTCAATCAAGTCCACAATGTCCTTGACCGAGAGCCATTCATGGCGAATATAACATCCAGCTTCATCATCAAGGTCTCCATACTTGTCTTCAATTTTGTCTTTCAAGTCATCAGCGTCAAGTTCGCCATCGGTATCGCACTGGTCAATCAAATTGACAATGTTCTTGACGGAAAGCCATTCGCTATTTCCCCCATAGCAGCCACTTTCATCGTCAAGGCTACCATACTTTTCTTCAAGTTTGTCTTTGAGTTTTTGTGCATTTACCATTGTTGTCTCCTTTTGTTATGGTTAAACGGTTTCTCGCACCAGTTCAAGATACTTCGCTAGGTGGATATAGTCTAGGTGGTTATGCCCATTCCCAGGCATTTCTTGGTATTCAAACACATTGAGGGTAAACCCGACACAATCGGGAAAGGTGCTTCCAACACACACCAAACTGCATACAAAGTTGTCGTCATACTGCGAGGGGTTAGACGGAGTGACGACAAACATATCCCCGTCGTGGAAAAAATGGATTCCGTTCCGTTCGGCAATAGTTCGTTCAGTCTTTGAAAGTTTAGCCCACGATTCAGACACAGACTTGACAAAGCCTTTACGGATTTTAAGAAGATTCCCTGCTTTGGGGCGGTTATTTCTATCAAACATTGTTTACCTCGTCGTTTCTATACCTATAATATACCTAATTAAATTCAGTTTGTCAAGTCTTTTTTATAAAAAATTTATCGACTGCATATCGCCTCTTCCTGCGGGCGGGTGATTCAGGGGTGATAACCCAAGTTGGATATCGGGGTGCGACAAAAAGAAATGCCCCTTTCGGGGCGGTTATCTCCTTTTAGTGAAATTCTACTTCGTCCACGCAATGCAGTTTAGTCATTGTATAGTTATAATCATATTCAACACAAACATCATCTAAACCCTCAAATTTTTTAAGACAGGCTTTTTCAAGCCATTCTTCCCTATATTGAGAAAATTCTCGGGTACATACTTCGTCATAACCAATCGTGCGGCTATAACAAATTTCGCTCGGTGCAGAAGTTCCGTTGTCAGCACAAGCCACCAAAAGGGTAGCAAACAAAATCAAAAAAAGTTTTTTCATTTGCTTATCTCCTTATGATTTTATTACTCCATTCAATATCCGCACTACTGCCACCTTCCGACCAAATAGACAAATTTACTTTAAGATGTTTCATCACTTCATCACGCACGATTTCACGCATACGGTTTTCAATAGGGTTCTGCGGTTGTGGTGGTAATTCTTTAATTGTTTTTGTTTTAGTTGTCTTTGCGGATTTTGATTTTTTATTTTCTTTTTTTACTTCAACATCGCAGGGCTTTACAGCAAGCAGACAGCCCGCCTCTCCGCTATGTTCAGGCATCAGATTACCGCTATCATAGACTTTTCCATTACAACTTCTCTGCACCATATAGCAACCCTGATACGAAAACAGATAAACAAATTCTGTTCCCACCTCAAACTGATACGAGGGAACATAACACTTGATATAGTTCTTTGCGACAAGAACAGTTCCTTTTTCCAAAGCCATAGTAAACCCCCTTTACATAAGTCCGTCAAGATAGTCTCGGCACAACTTACGCATATTATTCTTTGCGGTCATATCGCCCTTGACACGCAGATAATTGAACACGAGCATTTGCGTGTTGAACTCAACTTCGGCTCCAACTTTTCCCCTCGGTGAACCGCCTTTGTCAGCAGGTGCTTTTGTAGCAACCACGATAAGGATAGTCATATACGGGTTATGCTTATCAACCAACTGCACACGAAATTCATCGCCAGCACACCACTTGTGGAAGTCTCCGTAATCGTGCTTGTATTTGTCGTCAATGACTATGGTATCGCCCTCTTTGACTTTCGCCATAGATTCTTTGCAAGCATTGAAGATAATCTTCGTTGCCTTTTCTACAAATTCGTTTTCTTTGCACATTGTTATACCTCGTTGTTTATGTCTATAATATACCTAATTAAATTCAGTTAGTCAAGGGTCTAGGCTCATTTTTTGTGTAAACTTTTGTAAACCGATGTCCATTCAGACGACGCTCGACTGCAGACATCGTTAGGGTGATAACCCAAGTTGAAAATCATGGGGAAATCAGAAGAAAACCCCTCGTCGCTCGACAAGGGGATAGGTCGTCGCCTACATAACGGTGTCGGGTGCGAAGATGACTCGTAGCAAGCGTTCTTCGGGAGTCATCTGCTTATACCACCACGCTTTAAGGCGGTTAAGGCGGTGCGTGTAGGTATAGATGAGCCTTACTTCATTGTCAAGGATAGACTTCGGTGCGTGAATCTCTTTGAGCTTCTTTTGGCGAGCCTTGATGTAGGGGATATGCTTCATCAAGAACTTGATTTCGTTCATCTTGATAGTGGCAATCTTGCGTTCCTTGAAATCAACACTGATAATGTTTCCCATAAAAACTCCTTTTGTTAAGGGTTAAACATTCATCTTTCTACTATATATATCGTTTTGAGAAATAGAAATGTAAACCAGTTTTCCAACTTTTTTTATAAAAAGTCTGTCGTCAAAAGGCGGCGGAATCCAGTCGGAGACGACGCCGCACGGTTTAGGGGTGATAACCCAAGTTGGAAATCATGGGGGAACCAGTAGAAAACCCCCTCTTGCGAGGGGGCTTGATGAGGTATTCAGGCAAACTTTATTATACTACCATTACACACCATTCGTTTGTGTCGTCAATCTTGTTCAAGCGGTTAGCTCTTTCCTCGGCTGCCGCCTGTGTATTCCACGAACTATCAAGGGTAGCACACCAAGACGAACCCTTACGAACCATAAACCCATTCGGATAACCCTCGGGCGGTTGAATCGCATTACCGTCAATAGTTGCACCAACTTGATAGCCTAGAACAACTCCGTCTTTCACAACAGAGTTGCAAGCCAAATAGAGAGAGCTTTCCATACTCATAGCAAACCCCATATGTTGTGGTTTAATCATAGTCTCCATATTCAAACAAATATGCAAGCTCGTCAAAGTTTTGTGAAGCATATCTAAATGCTTCATCATAGGTTTTGAATCGTTTAAACTCTATCCAGCCCTTTTTGCCGTCAAGTAAGCCACCACCATCACTTGCTTTCATTCCGTATTCTACATCGGGCAATATATAAGTTTCTTCAACGGGAGCAAGCCAGTTTTTATCAACAGAAACCAAATAGCCGATTTCTTTACCCCTATATATAATAGGTTGCCTATGCTTACCTTTGCCCAAGTCTTGTGAATCACCATAGCTAAATTCGCTTTCAGTTATTTCTGCCATAGAAAACCCCTAGACGGTAGTTGTGCAGTCCTTGAACGCCCTAATATCGCTTTCTACAAGGTAGGTATCAACATAAGCGTTATCACTATCTTCTTCATCTTCAAAGCAATCTGCTTTGGTTGCTCGGCTGATTACATCTTCATCGGATAGCTCGTCTTTGCTACGCACCATAAAGGAATAGCCGTGAGACCTAGACATAACATCTACTTTGTAATAGTAATAGTCTTCGTATTTCATGTTAGTTCCCCTTAATTCGGTTATAAACCTGTTCGCACAGAGCTTTAACACCCTGTTCATCTTTCTTTTCGCACAGAGCTTCATACTCCGTGTATTCATCTTCGGTCATATCCTCGAAGTAGAACACCTTATGAGCTATGGTTATGTTCTCATAGTCACGCCAAAGCTCGTCCATTTGGTCGCCATTCAGGTTGTTATTGGTATCAAAGTCCTCGGCTTTATCCCAGTAGGGATTAGCGTCAGCTTGGACTTTCAGCTTACGGGCAATATCCTCTATATCTTCGTCAGTCAGAAGCTCACAGCAAATTGCCGAACCTGCATCTTCCCAATCTTCGGCACAGACGGTAAAATCTACACCGCTAGGGAGCTTAATATCTACTTTCTTATTGCTAGCAAACATATAATACCTCGTTGTTTGATGTTGCTATACTAAATATAGTTAATTAAATTCATTTTGTCAATAATAAAATAAAAATTTTTCTCACGGTGGAGAACTCGTGCTTCTCCTGCACCAGCGGCAGAGGGGTGATAACCCAAGTTGAATATCGGGGCGAACACGAGAGAAAACCCCCCACCTTTCGGCAGGGGGCTTCTGACGAGGTATTAGAAAAGGTCGTTTCCCTTGCCCATTGGGAACGAGCGAGAGAAGCAGGGTTTCGCCAAAGTTTCGCAAATTTCGCTACGGCACAATTCATCTTCGTGCTTTGCAAGCCAAGCCTGACCACGTTTGTTAATCGGTCGGAGTTCAGCATAATTTGTGCCGTCATGATGGTAGCCATTGATATGCATACCATCCTTGTCTTGGTAAATCTTGATGTTGTCGCACTTGCTAAACAAGCCGAGCAGGTCATCCACGTTCTTTAAGACCTTGCCACCACGGAACTGACCATTCCACAGGTCGTCATAGCCCACAGCCACCATAGGGAACCACTTGCAGGACTCCATATTTACCTTAAAGTCGTCGTGTTCCATTTGCAGGGTATCATTTACATAGTTCCAATAGTCCTGAGAGCCTTCTTCTTGCGGTTCTCTTTCGTTGGAATTGCAGTTCTCTACATATTCTTCGTAGGGAACATCTCGGTCGGTATCAAGTGCGACCCATTCAGTAATCTTTTCTTTCTTCATTGTGCTTACTCCTTTCGTTGTTTCTATATATAATATAGTTAATTAAATCTAGTTTGTCAATGTTCTAGGCTTATTTTTTGTGTAAAGTTTTGTAAACGAGATGAATGAAACCGTAGGCTCGACGCTGCCATCTCGGAAGGGTGATAACCCAAGTTGAATATCGGGAGGGGGCGTAAAGAAAACCCCCTCTTTCGAGGGGGCGGAGTTCAGCCGCAAATCTTGCGATACCATTCCCAAAATGGGTCAAATGGTGATTTCATACAAACCAACGGACGGAACACACCGAGCTTTTTCGCTACTTCAAATGCGTGTTCTTTTTGCAGGACAATTTCCTTTTGCTTTCCGTTTACGGTTATAGGTATTGTTTTTGTCTCTATCCTTGATTTAACTTTGATACAGACTGTTCGTTTAATGAACCTAAATCTAGGAACCCTAAACCAACTATTGAGTTTCGCCAGCAGTTTTCTCATAAGCCCAAGTCCTTCTTCACTTCAACGCAGTGAATGTTAAAGGTCAATGTATAGCTTCTACTGTCTTCAATATAGCAAGACCATTCGCTCTTTTCTTTTTCGTCAAAGTCGCCAATGTCTTCGTGTTCAGCAAGCTGTTTCCACGCAGAACGAACGGCTTTTTTGCAGTCCTTAAAAGAACCGACCGTAAGCACAGACACACAAGAGCCGTCGCAATCTTCGGCACGTAAGCTAGTAGCAACATAGATTTTCTTCATAGGTTTACCTCATTGTTTCTATATGCAATATACATAATTAAATCCATTTTGTCAATACCTTTTTTCTGTCAGGACGAAACCGTGAATGGAATCTGGGGGATTCAGGATTCTGGCGAAAGGGTGATAACCCAAGTTGAACATCGGGCTTGCCAGAAAGAAAGCCCCCTCTTGCGAGGGGACTTAGGAGTTGTATGACACAAATTTATAGGTAAATATCCGTGATGTAGAAGTCGTTGCAATCCTCTTGTTCAAACAGACCAATCAAATCGCTAATGCTATTACAGTAATAAAAAATTTCTTCATCGTCATCGGGTATGTTGTCTTCGCTATAATCACCCATAATGGCAATGGTCGCAGTCATTTCACTATCATCGTCTATGAAATGAACATGAACATCAACACGGGTCAAACCCTGTTCTTCAACTTTCTTAATCTTTTCCTTGATTTCATCGGAAAGTTTGTTATAAGTTTCTTGCGTTGCGTCAATCATATTATACCCACCTTTCCTCGGTATCATAATTTACCACGGTTGAATTAAAGCCAATGCCCGACCACACACGCCACCACTTGTGGCAATTCGGACACTCCCTATCCTCTTCGCTAATGGTGACTTTCTTGCCCCCAGTGCGTTCGCCTGTCACCTTATCGTATTGGGGTATCGTGTAGTCGAAGTTGCGGGCAGCGTATTCCAACGCTTCATCGCTAGTGCCGCAGAACGGACACTTGCAGGCTTCTTGGTGAGACTTCAAGGCTAGGGCGTGCATAACAATCTGCTTGCCTGCACAGTATCCGTTTACACGGACTTCCCAACGCCCTTTGTAGAACTTGTTTCGTCTTTTGTCAAAAGACTTGTTTACCTCTTGCGAGGTGTAAGGTAGATGTGACATATTTACTTCCGTTGTTGTTTCGTTGTATTCAAAATATACATAATTAAATTCAGTTTGTCAAGCCCTAATCCAGAAAAATTTTTCTGGAAGTCTCGTGCTTCTCCTGGTGCGAAGCTCCACAGGGTGATAACCCAAGTTGAATATCGGTGTGGACACGAGAAGAAACCCCCACCCATAAGGGTAGGGGCTTGCAACGAGGTAGGTAGTAAGCTTGTTAGTCTTCGTCAGCTACGAACCATTCACCGCAGAAGTCGCCCTCTTCGTTGAGCTTATCAACAAGCTCAAAGGCATCCTCACGGCTGAGATTCACCTTGAAGTTGATTTGGGCTGGCGAACCATCCTCCCACTTTTCATTGGCGGCAATTCCGACAACATGTTGTTCAAGGTGCTTTCTAATCATTATGCAAAGATAATTGGCAAAGCCATTTGCATTATCCTTGATTCCATTCTTGACATTCAAAAAGATTTCTGTTTCTTGCATAGATTACCCCTCTGTTAAAGATATGGACATTGCAATTCTTCAATCTTACCAAACGGCAAGAACTGAACACGGCTCTTACCGTCTTCCGTTTTGACTGCTACTTCACGCTCCCCAACGGATAGTCTTTCTACATAGAAGTCCACCGAAGCACTACCCTCTATGGTCAGTATGTGGTGTTCAGTCTTCGCCACCGCTATGTAGCGGTTATCCTCTTCGTGGCAAACCCAATTACCACCCATAATAGAGTCAAAGGTTTTGCCCATAACACGAACCCCATTGCTGTCCGCATAACGCAAAAGGTCTTCACACTGAATTTCCCCTGCGAACGAACATATTGCAACCGCACCGATAAGAGCCAAAGTTTTCATTTGTGTTTCCTTTATTAGGTGTTTAACTTTCTTTTATAAATATAGTTAATTAAATTCATTTTGTCAAGACCCAACATAAAAAATTTAAGGGCAACGAGATGACACGACGAGATGACCGACGCTCGATTCCATCTCGTAAGGGTGATAACCCAAGTTAAATATCTGCTGGAAACAAAAAGAAAAACCCTCGTCGTTCGACGAGGGCTGTAATGCGGTAAAGTGTAGGGATGTTTGAGTATTGTTAATACCGCATTACCTTTCTAAACCTTTCGTTCCCTGCAAATGTAGAACATATCACTTGCACAAGCCTTCATCGCAGACCTCTGCTTTCGTGTTGCCGTATCTTTCCATAGGAGCAAGTTAGTGTTGCCGAAGATTGAGTAGAGGACACTCTGTGCGAGGATTCGTGCCGCTACAACTTCGGTGAAGTCTCCGTTAAGGAGTTCAGGGTGCTTTTCAAGGCACTCTTTAATCGCACCCTTAACCTTATTCATGTGGATAGAGTCCTTGACGAAATCCGTTGCGGTGTTCACTAGGTTAGTTCCCTTGAACTTTGCAAGAGACTTACCGCTGATTTTGATTGCTGTTTTAGCCATTGTTATACCTCGTTTGTTTCTATATATAATATAGATAATTAAATTCAGTTTGTCAAGCACTTTCATAACTTTTTTCAACCAGTAGGTGCAGGATTATCCCCGTCGTTGCACCAGTCTAGGGGTGATAACCTAAGTTGAACATCGGGGGGAAATAAAAAGAACACCGCCGTTCGGCGGTGAGAGTAGTTTGGCTAGTGTTTAAGGTTTGATGGGTTTCGGTGAAAACCTCCCCACTCTTTTAAAGGAATTTTTCAAAGAACGCCTTGACTTTTTCAATACCGCCCTTTGCACTACTCAAATAATTCTTAAACAAGATTTCAGAGACCAAATAGAAATGACCCATTGTGTCCCAACGCTTTTTATACTTTGCTTTGCGACCGAATGTTTCAACATCATCAGCAGAAT
>Ga0265301_10001243_pt1 | contig 34275 bp, 31 predicted proteins | sample AusTroGonzalo_MG_2_FD_193488 | JGI IMG/M metagenome (GOLD analysis project Ga0265301, IMG submission 193488) | Bovine rumen microbial communities from tropical cattle in Woodstock, Queensland, Australia - Gonzalo_04 | ecosystem: Host-associated > Mammals > Digestive system > Stomach > Rumen ... | reverse complement strand
CAATGACTAATTCATTATCAATGGCAGAAACGGTATTAAACGAACTTAATTCACCCTGCTTTGTATCCAAGGTCACATTGGCTTCCACTTTTTCAGGGCTACGGATTCGGGCATTCAACAGCACAGACAATGTTGCCAACCTGTCATAAATTGAACATTGTCCAACATTCAAACGCATTTTCCAACCATTCGGGACAATAGCGACACCTTGACTGATCGGGGTTACGACAAATTCAGTTCCCACCGCAGCCAAAAAGCGCTCTGTCGGGATTTGATTGCCCATACCCAATATCTTCCCTTTTAAACCATTATTGGCTGAATAAACACGTCCTACACCAAAACGTCTCAAAACCTTTTGCCAATTAGCTCCCGGCACTCTCGGATGAGCCACAAAAACTCGCGTATCTGCCAACAACAGATAACCGTCATCCTCAATATATTTCAGCAATTCTTCAACTGTTTCTTTCTCGGATTGGGAAAGGGTCATCAAAATCGTATTATCCTTCCAATTCGCCCTGACATCGGCAATGCCGGCACCCCGTAAAGCATCCAGAACTGCCAACATAACCATTCTGTTCTCAGGCAACTGCAACTCAAATCTGCCTTTTCTGGACAGATAAAGCTCTTTTCTCCTGGCATCGTAGCGATAGAAAATTTCACCAGATTTTGTCAATTCATCTACGACTTCCGTCAATTCGCCGAACACACCGTCCGCATCCATGGCCGGATAAAATCCGTCCTCACTATAAACGGTAATTTCAGCTTCATCAACTAATTGCTGTAAAGCCTCATCAATCGGTTTTTTAGTAAAGGAAAGTCCGTTTACTTCATACCGGGGCAACTCATCCATCTTATCAAAGTAAGTTAGTTTAAAATCCCCTTCCTTAAGGGCAATGGTAGTTGCAATATCCAAATCCCCAAACCGTTTTACCGAACATCTGAAAGGTGTTTCAATGTTAATAAAACGTGCCGATGATTTAGGCTGAACCTTCTCGGCGTTTGCTTGCGTACCCAAAGCGAGACACCCTATTAATCCCATAGCAATTAAAGCATATAAACGTGTTTTTTTCATTCAAAAGCTCCTTTATGTTCCGGCCGGTTTTTTGTTGCCCAACGAGAATGACAATTTCTTCTTTACACTATTTTGCTGTGTTTGTGAAGTCTTTTTTTCATTTTTATTTTCCGACTGTTCGGATAAAACGGCATTTTCAATCTGATTATACTCTTCTTTAATCTGTTGATCATCCAATTCCGTATCTGTATCCAGAATTACTTCAAACCCGTCGGGCGCCGGCCCCGAAAATTCCGGTGTATTGGAAGTATCTAGCTGTCCTAAAACCCGCTTAGCATCTTCCCCCGTCAACTCATCGCTAATCAGGGCCGTTTCATCGGAAATACCATTTTGAGCAGCCACTTCCAAATCTTTATCCAACGATACCTGATAATCCTGTAAATTTCTGACTTCTCCAGGATAGGTTTCATTAACTTCCCGCAACATTTTTTCGTCTTCCAGTATTTTTTGGATATCGCCCCGTGTCTGGCGCATCATATCCACCACCAATCCGTAGTAAGGATAGGCAAAAACTTCTTTATTTCCCAAAGTCACACACCGAGCTGCCACCCACGCCTGTAAATCCTTTGTCATTTCGGTCTGTTTTTTAATTTTTTCAATCGTCCACAGGGATTCTGATTTCGGCCTCTCTTCCACTTGAACGGAAATTGGCTCAGCCTTCATCTCCTCCTGATCTTGTTGCGGTACCGTTTCTTCTTCCGCCACAGCTTCCGGAGGCATTTCCCGCGATAAACTTTCCACTTCCGAATTTACCGCCGTATCCGTCGTTTCCGAAGTTGCCAATTTTTGTTTTAACTGTTCCACTACTTGTGTGCCGGCCTCTTGGAAAAAGGCCAACCAATGTTCCAAAACCGGAATACGTTCGGATACAACTTTAGGATCCGGATTTTCCTGTGCTAAATAGGTTTGTGCCTCGTTCCATGCCGTCGTTGCCGCATAATATTGAAAAGCATGATCTAACTTGTCTTTTTCTTCAGCAGACAAATCTGTCAAAGTATCATAAATTACTTCCGCCCATCCGTCGCCCAATTCCTGAGTTGCCACCGCCACAAATTGATTAAGGGATTCGCTTTCTCCGGTATAGGCTGCCAACGCCTGTTTTAAAGTTTCTGTATTAGCCATGAATTAGAATCCCTCCATTTCATCCGGTACCAAAACCGGTGTTTGCCCCGTTGATTCAATAATATCGGAATAACTCTTTTGCTTACCCGATTCCTGCTTCAGAGCGTTAATCAATTGCTCCGTCTGATGTGGGGTCATCTCATGCGTATGTTGATCAAAACGCTTCAACAGGGCTGACGTGGTTTCCGATTGCGATTTTAATAGCTCTGCAAACATTTCTAAAGCGGCCGAATCGGTATTCGATCCACCTGCCGGTGCCGATTCCGTTGCCGTCGGTTTTGGTAAATAGCCCTTCTGTTGTAAAACTTCTTCTTTTTCGTCGGATTGCTTTTCTTTTGGTCTCTTTTTATCTTTCAAAAACAGACAGTACTGCCGAACAACTTGCCCACCTAAAATATTTGACAGGGCTGTTTGCACTTCCGGTGACGCATCCAATAACATCTCGTCCAATTTTGCCATAAATTCCTCACCGAAAGCCTCAGCATGGCGATACAGATTCACCAACCGCTGCGCTTCTTCTATGACTTCATCACCACGATTTTTCTGTTCCTGTTTAAATATATCTTTAAAAGATTTATTCAGTTCTGACATTCATTCTCCACTTTAAGGAATCGCAATATAAACAACCCGTTGCATCGTTTTTAGTACATCAAAAGAAACCGGTACTTCCGCTTTTGACTCTGCCGTTCTATAAAACCAAGTTCCATCAGTATGCACCCCGACGGATACCAACTTTATTTTTTGTTCCGAAACCGGTACAGCCACAATATCACCATCCAAAACTTTAGCATGCGGCGCGATGACCAAAATAGATCGTTGCGGAATAAAATCTCCCAAAGATTTTGTCATTAATCGCACGGCATATAAATCAATCTCCTTAGATAATGTTGACGGACAAATCACAGATCCGACCGGCTGTTTCTTATCCAGAACCAAACTGCCGTCCTTTTGGGGCATTCCGTAGATTTGAACCGTCACTTCCTGCGAATCGGCATTTTTCATCATAAATCGGCTGACCGGCAAATCATTATATCCGCCTTTAGATGTTTCCAAACCGCTTTTAAAATCACTGTTCTTCAGCTCATCCAGCGTCCCTGCCATATCCAATTCATAGATTTTTAATTGCAAATCTGCCCCCGAATATCCCAAAGCATGGGCGATTCGCTCCAATGTTTTTTCTTCTACTTCACGCTGTCCCATTTCGATTCGATGATAGACCGACAGGGTCAGACCCGCGCCCTTTGCTACCTGAAACAGCGTAAGTTTCTTTTGCCCGCGCAGATATCTCAATCCGGCTCCCAAAGTTTTTAAACCGCTGCCGGCATTGATTTTACTGCGACGTTCCTGTTCTGTCTTCCAGGCCTTAATCACTTCCGGTTGGGATGATTCTTCTGTCACAAAAATAGCTTCCGGCGGACAATTCAAAAGTTCCGTCAGGCTCTTTAATTGGTTCTCATCAATTCGACGATAACCCCGCTCAATTTTACTAATGGCCGATAAACTCATCTTCAGATGATCCGCCAATTTTTTCATAGACACTCCCCGAACACGGCGGAACATACGAATTTGATTGGGAAAAATAATCTCTTCCATGTTTTTCTCCTTTTGCTTGTTTTTGATACTATACACCAAAAATTTTTTTTGGGAAATAGACAAAATGAAAAAAAATGCATTTTTTTTAAAAAAATCACTTTTTTTTGCAAAAATATCCCCTTCGGAAGTTCAGAAATGCCTTAAAATACCTCTTGCAATTTTACTTTTTTTGTGATTATAGTGAATTATTGACTACTTTAGTAAAGGGGAATGCTTATGAAAAAATACATTTTTAGTTTGGGATTGTTGGCCGTTTTAGCAGCCTTACCGGCAGGGGCTCAACTTGATCGTTTATCCTCAACCTCGGTATTGGTTTGCCGTGCGCACCAATGTGCTGACACGTCTTATTCCATGACAAAAGGATTTTTGTTTAATAAGATCGCCCAAATGATGGACCGAAACATCGGTAAGACCGTTTTGGTTTGTGAAGCTGATCCCAATACACACATTTGTCTTCAAGAAGGAATTTCTGTCCCGGTGGATACCGCTTTTTCGGGATCTACTCTCACTATCCAGAGTTTAAAATTAACGGACGAAAAGAAACTGAACGGCGCGACGGGTTTGGATTTGGTTTGGGATTACCGAATCGTTGTTGATGATATTTATCCGGCCTGTGAATTGACCGTATCACGTTTAAACGTCAATTACACAGATCAGGTTGAGCTGACAACCGACGATGTCATTTGCCGTATTACCGAAACGGGAAGAACATCCTTAAACGCCACCTACAATATCAATTATTTGGACTTTGATTACGGATTCATCGGTGCTTACTACACCATCGGTGTTGGTGAAGCCGTTCGCGGCGACAAGACCGGATACGCCCTGTTCCGCTTTACGGCGCGCCCCGAACCGACCCAAGTTCAAAAACCGGTTTCGGCCTCCCCGGCACAGACAGCACCTCAACCCGCACCGATACCCGAAATTTTAAAAGAAACAGCGGTGACCTCCGAATCGGAAAAACCTGTCCCTGTGGCAAAAAAGGATCCCCTGGCCACATTAGGACCGGGAATTCCGCCGAGCCCTGTTCGGATTGTTCCACAAATTATCATTCAAAAGTCTGAGGAAGTACCCCCCCCGGAACCTCGTGTTGTAAAAACCACTACGGTTGAAAAAACGGTAATTACTTCTGACGGCACCCGTCATGTAACACCGCCTGAAACGCGAACATTTATTGACGGAAAGCTGCAATAACGATGCTTCAGATTCGCTCTTTAAAAAATGGCATTCGTGTCATTGTTGATTCGAATCCGCAAACCGAAAGCATTTCCCTGGGTGTTTGGGTTGCTGTCGGTGCTCGGTTTGAAACACCCGATATCAACGGAATTTCCCATGTCTTGGAGCATATGGCTTTTAAGGGGACAACAACCCGCTCTGCTTTTGATATCTCGCGTGAAATAGAGGATGTCGGTGGTATTGTCAATGCCTATACCGGTAAAGATATGACAGCCTATTATGTTAAAGTCTTAAAAAAAGATTGGCCGATGGGCCTGAACATCATTTCTGATATTTTACAAAATTCCGTCATGGATAAGGAAGAACTGGCACGTGAAAAAGGTGTCATTATTCAGGAAATTAATATGAATAATGATACACCTGATGATCTAATTTTTGATTTGTATAATCGGGCGGCTTATCCTGATCAGCCTCTCGGACGCACCATCTTGGGAAATCCCGAGAATGTTCGCGCCATCACCAGTCAAAAGCTGTTAGACTATATGCACCGGCAATACACCACAGGTCGTTTAATCATCAGTATTTCCGGCGATATTGATGCCGACACGTTTGTATCGGCTTGCGAATCGGCATTCAAGGACATTTCTTCCGGCCACGGAACACCGGCCGATCCTGCGTCTTATCGCGGTGGAGATATTCGGATGTCCAAAAAGAACGAACAGGTCAATTTAATTTTGGGTTTTAAGGGGTGTTCTTACGGTGATAAAGATTATTATGCCGCCGCTTTGTTGGCATCTGTTTTTGGCGGCGGTATGTCCTCCCGTCTATTTCAGGAAATTCGGGAAAAGCGCGGACTTGTTTATTCCATTTATGCTTTCAATTCCCCTGAAAGGGACACTGGGACATTCGGCATTTACGCCGGTACCGGCGAAAAGGAAGTAGCCGAATTGTTGCCCGTTCTGTGCGATGAAGTTAATCGTTTATCCGACACAATAACGGAAGATGAATTGCTCCGCGCCAAGAACAGGGCCAAGGCACGTATTTTAATGCGCAGCGAGAATTTTTCATCTCATGCCGAAAGCAACGCCATTGACATGATTATATACGGTCGTGTTGTCCCGGACGAGGAAACGATTGCCAAAATTGATGCTGTCACGATAAAAGATTTATCCCGTTTGGCCGATCACCTGTTTGCTGGTCGTCCGACACTGGCCTCGCTGGGTCCCATTAATCGGGTTGCATCCTATGACGATATATTAAAGCGTTTAAACCATGCCTGATTTCAAGATAGAAGAATCATGTTCCGTTCCCGGTCTGATTTTCGGGTTTGATGAAGCCGGCCGTGGCCCCTGGTGCGGACCGGTTGTGGCAGCCTGTGTCTGTTGGCCGGGAAAAAAAATTGATCCGGAACTGGCCATGGCTATCAACGATTCCAAAAAACTCTCTGCTTCAAAAAGAGAAGCTTTATTTCCCAAAATCATAAATTCCGATGCATTGGTGGGAATCGGTCAGGCTTCTGCCGAAGAAATTGACGAAATTAACATTTTACAGGCTTCTTTTTTAGCCATGCGTCGTGCCATGGAACAGGTCCAAATCAAGGGATACACACCGGCCTTTGCTTTGATCGACGGAAATAAACTTCCCGGATGGGATTTGCCTATGCGCGCCATAATCGGGGGTGATGCCAAATCACTTTCCATTGCGGCAGCTTCCATTGTGGCCAAGGTTACTCGGGATCATATTATGGCTGATCTGGCAAAACAATACCCTGAATACGGTTGGGATAGAAATGCCGGCTATGGCACGCGCGAACATCAAGAAGCTCTCCTCAAGTTCGGCGTAACACCTCACCATCGGAAGACCTATGCTCCGATTAAAAAACTAATCCTTGGATTATGAGCCGCTATCTTCGCACTTATGTTCCGCGGTACAAGTTTTACCCGGTCCGCAATCTTTACTGACCGTATCGTCCGTGCATTCCCAATAGACACGATAGCCACCCTGGCAATAAATATGATTACCCAAAGATGTTCCGTCTGGCTCACTACACTTCTCAAGCTTCACACAGTAACCGTCAATACATTTTTCACCTTCACCTGTCAGACAATTTGCATCACTTGTACAGGTTCTAGCCCCATCTTGGATAACTCCGGCTTTTTTCTCTCTTTCTTTTGCCATACCATTACCCGTATTTTCATTAATGGCTTCATCAGCCGAAAATTTTGCCGAATCAAACACACAATAGGTTTGCGCCAAAGCTGTTACCGGATGATCCCCTAAAATAGAATCATCTGTACCATACTTAAATCCGACAACCCACTTTGAATCATCGGTTCCATCAATACTGATAGTGACCGGCGGCAATTGTTGCAATGTCAATTGACTGTCAGTTGATCCCTCTGTCACCAAATCCCCGGTCGTATTCGTCAAACTGTTGGCAACGGTTGTCTGATTGTCAATCGTCACATTATGGGTATGACTTCCTGTTGCCGTTACACTATTCGTATTTCCTTTTAAGTTATTTAGTTCTAATGTGGCTTCCGTCACATACTGACTGTATTTTGTCGGCGTTACGGAAATGGCCCTGATATAGCCTCTCGGGCAAGTCGGTTTATCCACATCCGGCTTTGTGCTACTGTTTTGTGTAATACTCTTTACCTGTTTGGCAATATAATCCGGCAAAATTTCGCTGAGTTTTGCCCCACCGCGGGTTGTCAACCTGATATCGTTCATAATTGATGTTCCCGCCGGCTTCACCGAATAGACATCATTTTCTTTCAAAGTACCCCCGTCATGGTAACGTGCGATAATATTGGTATCCAGACCGTCCCGCGTCAATTTCATTGTTGCCACTTGAACCTTTTCATGGCTTGTCGGGTCCTCTTTTTCCTCAAACAAAGTCACCCCGTCATTATCTATCCGATAACCCCGTCCGGTGGCATTATTGGTCCGACCGATAATTTCTCCCGCACCGTTAAGGGTCAAGCGTTCTTTTCCCGTTTCATCATAGACAATAATTTTGTTGTCCTTTGCCGTTGCCGACCCGCCTGTTCCCTTTTCCAAGGCAATGGCTTGTCGGTTATTGGCATTATCCCGCCCGACATATAGACTATTTTTAACATAGACCTGCCCGGGTACTGAACGATTCCGAGAAGCATCCGTCACCGACCCTACCCAAAACACGGGATCACAACCCGACACCCCGACATCCAAAATTTGATCAGCCTCAGCAATCAAACCACCGGTGGCCATTTCTTCATGCGCAAAGTGGCCGTCATGCATGTTTCCGACGCAATTACCGCCGCCGCCGACCGAAAAATAGTCAGTTCCGTGTAACCGGTTAAAGGCCATTTCTCCTGGCACACTGACGGCATTATCCGGTGTATTTTCCGTTTCGGGGATATAAATATCCATACCCGTTGTTGCCACAAAGAAGTCATCATTTCGTGCCGTACAATTCGCAGCCGGCGGACAATCAACCTCCCAAGCGCCCATTGTTCCCTGCAAATTACGGGCCTTTGCCTCATGCACACCACCGTCCGATCCGATTAAAGTTGCAACTCGGGCCGCCCGACGTAAATTGAAATTAGCCGGCATCGGACCATTTTCACCCGCATTCGGGATAACTGTTCCATACATGGCTACCCGGTTACCCGCCAGAGCCGAATCCACCTGATAGCACGTCAAATAGATCGTATAATCATAAACGATGCAATCATGTTGTCCGGGGTCACATGCCCAATTATCCGGCATAAAGCGATCCACATTTTCCTGATGGATGGTCATATAGCCGTAATGATCAAGGGGATCCAATACACAGTTGGCTTCCAAGGTCGCTTTATTAGCTTGAATATAAGCGGTCGTTGCCTCTTTAACCATTCTGATTTCCGAGGCCATATTGATGTTGTCCAATTCTTCATTTCGACGTTGAATTTGGCGGAACGTCAATGTTCCCATAACACCCAACAAGGCTAAAACGGCGATAACCTCCACCATAATTGAGCCGGATTCATTTTTTTTAACCTGCATATGACACTTCCCCCTATGATTCAATTATATTCTTTTTTCCGTTTCTGTCAAGAAAAGACTCATTTTCTTCAACTATACCCGTCCAAAAATCAAAAGTCAATGTTTTTATATCAACTCGCACCGGAAAATTTCCTTGAAAAAAGCGATTTTATGGTGTAAAAGAAAAGCATGTTTTCAAAAACTGAACGATTATTGGCATTTCGGTACTTAAAATCCCGCAAAAGAACGGGGTTTGTATCTGTTATCGCGGGCTTTTCATTTCTCGGCATTATGTTGGGCGTGGCTACTCTGATTATTGTGATGAGTGTTATGAACGGTTTTAAGGCCGAACTGATGGAACGTGTTTTGGGCCTAAACGGTCAAATGGGCATTTACCCCGAGTGGGGGGATAAACTGACGAATTATCAGACCAAAAAAGAAACCCTTTTAAAACTGCCCGAAATATCCGCTGTTATTCCCGTTATTGATACACAGGTCATGGCCTCCACCGACAGCGCCAGTGCCGGCATTCTTGTTCGTGCGATGGAGCCTCAGGATTTCTCAGATCGTCCTCTTTTGCGGGATAATTATCGGGGGGATCCTCTTTCCGAATTTCAGGAAGGAACGGTCATTTTGGGTTATCGCCTGGCGGCCCGATTGGGTGTTCGCCCTGGCGGTAAAGTTACTTTCTTGTCCCCGAAGGGAAATATCACGGCTTTCGGCACAATTCCCAAAATGAAAAGTTATACCGTCATCGGCACATTCAATACCTCCATGTTTCAATATGATGATAATTATGCTTTCATGCCACTCTCGGAAGCCAAAACATTTTTTAAAATGGACGGCGCCGTTTCTCATTTGGAAGTTTTTGTACCCGACATCAACCATTTAGATGGGGCCATTAAAAAGGCCATATCAATGCTCCCCCCCGATTCAATTGCGTATGATTGGCGCCACTCCAACCAAGCTTTCTTTGACGCGATTGAGGTTGAACGCAACGTCATGTTCCTAATCTTAACCCTGATTATTATTGTGGCGGCCTTTAATATGATTTCGGGTTTAATTATGTTGGTTCAGGATAAATCCAAAGACATTGCCATTCTGCGCACCATGGGTCTGTCACGCGGCGGAATTCAGCGGGTCTTTTTAATGTCCGGTCTGACGGTCGGGGCGATCGGCACACTGGCGGGTGTCATCCTGGGTCTGCTGTTCAGTTATAATATTGACACCATCAAGGGCTGGTTGGAAGGTCTGTCGGGCAAAAACCTCTTTTCGGCCGAAATTTACTTTCTTTCTCATCTGCCGGCCAAGGTAGATTTACCCGAAGTCATTGTTGTCGCCGTTTTGTCTTTGCTGCTCTCTTTGTTGGCAACCCTTTATCCGTCTTGGAAAGCGGGTCGCACCGATCCAGTGGAGGCCTTAAGGTATGAATAATCCCGTTTTGGAATTACAAAAGATTAAGCGAATTTACGGTAAGGGCGAAACGGCTCTACCCGTCCTGCGGGACATTAATTTAACCGTTAGGGCTGGTGAAATAGTGGCCCTGGTCGGTCCTTCGGGTTCGGGTAAATCAACCCTCTTGCATATTGCGGGATTATTGGATTCCCCGACTGCAGGTCAGATTTTTGTTATCGGCCAAAACACCACTAAAATGACCGATTACCAAAGGACCTTACTGCGGCGTGACACCATGGGTTTTGTGTATCAGGCCCATTTGCTGCTACCTGATTTTTCGGCTTTGGAAAACGTAATGATACCGCTTTTGATTGCCGGTAAATCGGTCAAACAGGCACGCGAGCGGGCTGAGGAATTATTGGACAAAGTCGGTTTAAAAAAGCGGATGACCCACCGTTCCGGACAGTTATCCGGCGGCGAGCAACAGCGTGTTGCCATCGCACGGGCCCTGGCAAACCGACCGGCTTTATTATTGGCGGACGAGCCAACGGGGAACCTGGATCCCAAAACGGCCGAGGGGGTTTTCAGGGGCCTTATTGACCTGGTTCGGGAAACGGGCCTTGCTGCCTTAATCGCGACGCACAACCCTGACCTGGCCGCCCGCATGGACCGCAGAGTCAGTGTCCAAAACGGCGTAATTATTGAGGAGAAATAAAATGACAGGAATTTTATCGGGTAAAAGGGGATTGATTATGGGCGTTGCCAACGACCACTCCATCGCTTGGGGAATCGCAAAGGCACTCGCCGAACAGGGCGCAGAACTAGCCTTCACGTATCAGGGCGAAGCCTTGGCCCGTCGCGTCAGACCCTTGGCCGAATCGCTGGGATCCAAACTGATTATACCTTGTGATGTGTTGGATAAAGGTTCTATGGACAATGCGTTTCAGGCCTTAAAGGAAGAATGGGGCACTCTTGATTTCGTGGTCCATGCCATCGCTTTTGCCGATCGAAATGAGCTCAAGGGCCGCTATGTGGATACTTCGGCTGATAACTTTTCAAATGCCATGCTGATTTCCTGCTATTCCTTCACGGACATTTGCCGCCGCGCTGCGGAACTGATGCCCAATGGTGGCGCATGCTTGACACTGACATACCTTGGCGCAGAAAAGTATATCCCCAACTATAATGTCATGGGCGTGGCCAAGGCGGCTCTTGAGGCCTCAGTGCATTATATCGCGTTTGATCTGGGCGATCAAAATATCCGTGTCAATGCCATTTCCGCGGGCCCCGTGCGCACATTGGCGGCCTCAGGTATCGGTGATTTTCGGCAAATTTTAGGCTGGGTAGAAAATAATTCCGCTCTAAATCGCAATATCACGTTGGATGATGTCGGCAACGCCGGCGTATTCTTGTGCAGTCCCCTCTCCTCCGGTATCACCGGCGAGGTTATCCATGTAGATGCCGGATATAACCTAAACGGAATGATGAGTTTAAAAAACGCCTCCAAATCCGCCGAACTTTTGGCATCTCTAAAAAAAGAAGATTAAAAAAAGTGCCGCCAAGGCACTTTTTTTATTAAACGAAAAATCACTTAAATATTTCCGAGAATCCAATTTTTTAATTCCGCTTTCGGCAATGCCCCCGTATGGGTTGCGACATCTTTGCCACCTTTAAACAAGATCAATGTCGGAATACTGGCAATATTATAGCTCTCCGGTGTTTTCGGGGCTTCATCAACATCCATTTTAACGATTTTAACCTGACCTTCCAATTCTTCGGAAAGTTCCGTCACAATCGGTAACATTTGCCGACACGGTCCGCACCAGGTTGCAAAAAAGTCCACCAAAACAGGCTTATCCGATTTTAATACTTCGGCTTCAAAAGTTGTATCATTAACTATTTCCATTGTTTTTCTCCTTGATTGTTTAAACTGTTTTTCCAATATAGGGGAATTTTACCCCTCTGTCAAGTTGTTTGACAGGCTCTCCAAGGGCCACCGCGGCCGCGCCCGAAAATCAAAATTGTTTGTCATCCCCAACCGGAATCGTTCCAGCCCCGCCCAGGCTATCATCACTCCGTTGTCCGTGCATAGCTTCACCGGCGGTGCCGAAAAAACAAGACCGTTTTTCCCGGCCAATTCTTCAATCATCTGACGCACTGCTCCGTTGGCGGCCACACCCCCCGCCACAACGATATCCTTGGCCTCCGGACATTTTTCCTTAAAAATTGTAACGGCATGCGAAAGTCGATCTTTCATTTCCGCAACAACTGCCCCTTGGAACGAAGCACACATATCATTTTTATCCTGCTCCGTCAGGGTTTCTTTTCTTTCAATGGCCACACGCACGGCGGTTTTTAAACCCGAAAAAGAAAAATCACATCCTTTTCGTCCCCGCATCGGCACCGGAAAATCATAGGCTTTCGGATTTCCTTGGGCCGCCCGTTTTTCCAAATTCGGTCCTCCGGGATATCCGATATCCAACATCTTAGCCACTTTGTCAAAGGCCTCCCCGGCCGAATCGTCAATTGTCCCACCTAATTTTTCATACTGCCCGACACCTCTTACGATTAAAACTTGGCAATGCCCGCCTGATGTCAATAACAATAAGTATGGAAATTCAACCGGATGCGACAGCCGAACCGTCAGAGCATGCCCTTCCAAATGATTAACCGCCACAAACGGCAGATTTTGGCATAAAGCAATCGCTTTAGCCGTCATTACACCGACCAAAACCCCACCGATCAGACCCGGCCCGCCGGCGACGGCTATGGCATCTAAATCCTTAAAAGTCTTTCCTGCTTTTTCCATAGCTTCTCGAATCAAAATATCACACTTTTCCAAATGAGCTCTCGCGGCAATTTCGGGCACAACACCTCCGAAACGCCGGTGTTCATCATACTGCGACCAAACCACCGAAGACAAAATTTCCCGTTTATCATTCACCAGTGCACAAGCCGTTTCATCACAACTGGATTCAATTCCCAAGACAATCATTTGTTCTTTTTCCTTTTTAACCTGATCTCCAAAGCACCACCGCCATTTAACCACCGGATAGCCTGAATTTTATCCCGAAAGAACGATGTATCCAACCAATTTTGAATTTCATGATGGATCAACCCTTCCTTTTGCGGACTGCCTTTACCCGTTACAACGGTAATCAAGTGACTTCCTTCCCGCACGTGAACGGCGATAAACTGCTTCAAGGTCTGATAGGCCTCTTCTACCGTCATTCCGTGCAAGTCCAACGTCACCATTAAGACCCTTTCCGGCACTGCATGGACCCGTAATTTTTTCGGGAAAGGGCGGGGTTCTTTTACCCGTCCCGACACTAGCGGTTTTAAGGTCTTTTTAATGCTTTCCCATAAGGATATATCTGATTGTGATAACATGCTAATCCGGTAACAATAAATAATAAGATCCCTGTGTATTCATCCGACCGGCCAACAGAAAAGCTTCTTCCCCGTGTCCAAAGAAATAATCGGCCCGAATACCACCCTTAATGGCCGCACCCGTATCTTGCGCCACAACAATTGTTTTAATTTCCTCCCCGTCAGGAGCTGTTGTCACCAACCACATCGGCGTTTGCATCGGGATATAATTTGTATCTACCGCTACCGAATGACGCGGAGTTAAGGGTACACCGGCCGTTCCGATGGGGGTTTCCCCCTGAATCTCACGGAAAAAGATATACCGATCATTTTTTGCCATCAACTTTCTGGCCTTTTTGGGATTTTCCTTCAGCCATTCCCGAATTTGAACCATAGAATGACCGACTTCATCCAATAATCCCTCATCGGCTAAAATTTGGCCGATACCGGTAAAAGTTCGCCCGTTCGTGCCGGCAAACCCCAGGTGAATTTCCCCCGTCGGTGTCTCCATACGACCCGATCCTTGAACGTGCATCAAAAACAAATCAACAGGATCATCGGCCCAAGCGATAATAGGGGCATCAAAACCATCTTCTTCTATGTCTTCGCGTACATCGTATTTTTTATCTTTTTGATAACCGGCGGGTGGCCCGTAAACCGGTACCTGAACACCGTTTGTTCGTGTACGAGATCCCGTCAATTCCGATTCATAATAGCCTGTAATTCGCCCTTTCTCACTTCCGTATGAAGTCACTAAGTACGGTGTTAATTTACTTTCCAAATATTGACGTAATTTCCGGGATGAAGCATTTTTATAGGCACCTAACCCCGAACAAAAACTGATCCATTCCTTGGTCGGTTTAACACAAGCCCGTTCCAATGCCGGATAGGCATCATTCAAATCATCATCTTGCCAACCCGGCAAATCCGAATAAGACACTTCGTTTAACCGAAAAGCACGCCCCTTTGACAGGTGATGCGACGAACATCCTGAAACAATCAAAAAAACAAAAACCGACAGAACAATTACCCGGTACATGAGGCCGCCTGACTTTGTGTTGCTGTCACAATCCAGGCACCTTTTCCGACCTGTTTAAAAACCCAAATATCGGTCATAATTGAAACACGCATACTGTCGCCTTCCACAACTTGCCCCAGTTCATCTTTAAGCAAATTAATTTGTTCTGTCTGGAAACGAATCGTAACCTCGTCATGATTCGGTGTTTTTTGCAGGATATCTGCCGAATCAAAACAAATCAGGGAAAAATCCATTTTTTGTTTTTTTTGCCTGCGGGAAAGAATATCTTTTTCAAAAGCCTGATAGACATCCGGTGCTAAAGCATCCTTCAATGTTTTTAAATCACCGCCGGCAAAAGCTGCTAAAATCTTTTGAAAGACAAATTTTGCCGCCGAGACAAAAGCCGTATCATCCCAACCTGTGGCCGCTTTCGGAGGGACAGCCTGCACAATTTGCATCTCCAAAACTTCTCCCGTATCCCGGGACACCAACCTGATTTTATCGGATGGTTTCAGATTTCCTTTATCAAACGCTTTATAGAGTCTCCATATAAAGAAACCCGCAATCAACCCCAACATTACCGTTTCTATTGTCATTTTTTTCCTTTACAATTAAAATAAATTGCTGTATAGAATGATAAGGCTAGTATAACCTAAGTTTAATTTTTTTCAAGAGGATTTTTAAAAAATGGCAGAAAATACAGAAAAAAACAGCGGTTCCATCCAGATAAACGCTCAATATGTTAAAGATTTATCTTTTGAAGGCCCCTCACTTCCCTTTATTCTATCTGAACTGAAGGGGGCTCCGGCCATATCGGTCAATATTGATGTTAAGGCAAATAAAGGCGCCGAGAAAGTTTATACCGTTGATTTAACCATCAAGACAAAAGCGATTAATCCTGCCGATCAAAAAACGGTTTTTATCTGTGAATTGACGTACGGCGGATTGGTAACTTTGGATGTGCCGGCCGAGCATGTCGAACCGATTTTACTGATTGAAATTCCGCACTTACTCTTCCCTTATGCACGGGCCATTATCGCCAACACGACTCGTGAAGCAGGTTTGCCGCCGTTACAAATCAATCCGGTGGATTTTGCTTCCCTTTATCGTCAAAAGATATCCCAGCAACAACCTAAAGCTTAATAAAAAAATATTCAAAAAACAGAGGAAAAAGATTGATTTTTTCCTCTGTTTTGGGTTATGCTGAATTTGTTAGGAGGTTTCCAATGTTAATGCGTGTTATATTATGGGCGATTTTGGCCGGTTCCGTCGTTATGGGTTACTTCGGCTATAAAACAGGCTCGGCAACCAATGCAGCCGTTGGAATCGGTATTATTATCGTGGCTGCTTTTGCCATCTTTTTCATCATGAAAATGTTTCTGCACCTTGGGTTCTTTTTAATTAAGGTTTTACTGATCGTGGGATTAATTGCCCTTATTGCCGTTTCAGGGATAAAGGGATGCCAATACTTAATGGACAGCGGGCGAAAAATCAACAGCCAACAAACTCAAAAACTTCAGGAAATGGAAGAAAAAATTGCTACAAGACCGCTTTTGGATCGTTTTATTTCTTTCTTCTCTTTTTCAAATGATTCCGCAAAAGAAGGACAAAGAGGCATGATAAAAGGGAAAGAAATTGATCTCAAACAATCCCAAAAACAACCCTTACCCCAACAAATTTCCGGTCAGGTAACTGAGGTTCGCTCGGGTTACTTGTTCCGCATGGGACATCATTTTATAAAACTCTACGGCATAGATGCACCCGATCCGCGTCAAACCTGTTTGGATAAACGGGGAGCTACTTATAACTGCGGCCACAAAGCCAAGGTAATGTTGGAGCGGTTAATTTTAGGGAAAAAATTAGCCTGCCAAATTGCCGGCGGTGATTATCGGAAAAATTATGTTGCCACTTGCAAGATATATAAAACGGATGTCGGCGTCAGTATGTTAACGGCCGGATGGGCTGTTGCGGACCGAACGGCAACATCGGTTTATATTCCTTATGAAGAACAGGCCCATAAAAAGAAAGTCGGCCTTTGGGCGGGGAAGTTTGTCGCCCCCTGGCAAGCTCGTGCCCAATCGCGTCTTCAGTTGCAAAAAAACATTTCGGAAAATTCAAAAGACAGTTTTTGGGGATCACTATTTAAATGACCGCGTATCTTTCTCACAGTGTGGATGACACCGTTTCTTGTGCGGCCCGATTGGCACAAACCGTTCGGCCCGGTGACATCATCGCCCTATACGGAACATTAGGGGCGGGGAAAACCGAATTTTGTCGGGGTTTTATTCGTACCTTAACCTCCCGTAAAGCAGATGTTCCCAGCCCTACTTTTACCTTGCTTCAAATTTATGATACACCTGGCTTTCCCGTTTATCACTTTGACATGTATCGTTTAAAATCCCCTGAAGAGGCTTATGAGATCGGGATAGAAGATGCATTTGCCGAGGGGGTTTCTCTGATTGAATGGCCGGAAAAAATCGGAAAATTATTGCCCCAGCGTCATATTTCGGTCACCCTTGAAATATCGGGGACCGACCGTCTCATCACCATTAAGGATTATCGTCATGAATAGAGAACAAGCCTTAGAAACTTTTTTGAATGCGACTCACTGGAACGATGCTGACAGAACTCCTCTGGCAGGCGATGCTTCGTCACGAACATATATCCGATTAAAAAAGGGAAACAAAGGTGCCATCTTAATGAATTCGCCTTTATCTGAACGACCTGATCAATTTGTGTTTATTGACCGTTTGTTGGAACAGACGGGTATTCGGGTTCCAAAAATACTGGCTGATGATTTGGACAACGGTTTTCTCCTTTTGGAAGATTTCGGCGATAACACCTTCACTCGCTTATTGGCAAAAGGAACAGATGAATTGATCCTTTATCGGTCAGGAATCGACGCTTTAGTTCGATTACATCAAAATATCATTCTGCCGACAGATGGCGTCGCCACTTATTCCGCAGAACGCCTGTTAAACGGAGTTATGTTGCTGACAAATTGGTATGGGAAATATGCCGTTCCCGGTGGTCTTTCCGACGCGGCCGTCTCAGAATTTAAGGCCCTTTGGTCTGACCTCGCAAAAGTGATGGAACAACTGCCCAAAACTTTAGTTTTGATGGATTACCATGCCGATAATCTGATGATAACGAAAGAGGGAGAGTGCGGTGTCCTGGATTTTCAAGATGCCCGAATTGGTCCCGTCACTTATGATTTAATGTCTTTGCTTGAGGATGAACGCCGCGACGTTTCCCCCGTTGTTCGCGATGGACTGATTAAATATTATTTTGATCAATGTCCCAAGTGGGATACCCCTCTTGTACGCGATACACTTTCTTTGGTCGCCCTACAACGCCACACAAGGGTCATTGGCGTTTTTGTACGTTTGTTTTTACGGGATCGGAAAGAAAAATACCTGACGATGATCCCCTTCATTTGGAAACAGATTGAAAACCACCTGGATGAGCCCCGTTTTCATGCTTATAAAACCTGGCTTAATCGGTATATCCCCTCAGAATTGCGTCACACTCCTTTAAGACCGGAGGATTTCCATGATTGATACGTTGATGATTTTAGCTGCCGGCCGCGGCAAACGCATGTTGCATTTAACAAATGATCGCCCCAAACCTTTGGTTCCTGTTTTGGGTCGTACCTTACTTGATCGTGTTATTGATCATGCTGTTTCGGCCCACATAAATCATTTGGTTGTCAATATTTGCTATCTGGGTGACCAGATTTCTCAAACACTCCTATCTCGATCCGAAATTCCCATCAAAATTTCACATGAAGAAGAAGCATTAGAAACGGGTGGCGGTGTTTTGAACGCCTTACCCTTGTTGCTCCCGACAGGTTCAAACGGTTTCTTCGTGGCCAATGCCGATCCTCTATGGGTGGATAAAACAACATCTGTTTTCCAACAATTGGAAACCGCTTGGAATATGCATAACATGGATATTTTATTAGCACTCATTCCAAAATCACAGGCTTTTGGTGCCATCCATAGCGGTGATTATTTTATAGAAAACGGGCGCCCGCGTCGGAAAAGACCTGAAGAAAAATCAGCTCCCTACTTTTTCACCGGTATTCAAATTTTGCATCCGCGGGTTTTTGAGGGCATCTCCCCCGGTGTGTTCAGTTTGGTAAAACTTTACGATATGGCCGAACAGACCGGGCGTCTAGGGGCTATTATCTATGACGGAGATTGGTATCACGTTGGTACCCCCGAAGCTTTAGCCGAAACGGAAGAAAGATTAAAAAAATGATACAAACAATCGGCTTTTCCGGCGACTTGGCTAATCACATCGTCAAAACAGTTTTGGATAAAACACGTGGGAATCCGATGGCAGCGGCCGGTATTCACATTATTCTGCCAACCCGACGAGCCTGTCTGATCGTCAAAAAAGCCTTTTTGCGTGAAAGCCGTGAAACACCCCTCCTGTTACCGAAACTTTTGCCACTGTATGACTTAGACGTATTAAATGAATCCATACCGACCGCCTTACCCCCTTTGGAAAGAACTCTGCTTTTAGCTCATCTGTGTGCTAAAAAGCCATCCGTTATCACCCTTGATGGGGCTTTAAAGATAGCCATTGGCTTGGGTGAAATTTTGGATGAGTTTTATCAGTTTGAAGTCCAAACAACCAACCTATCTACTTTGGTCCAAAATCCCGTCTTCGCCGAACATTGGAACGAAACACTTACTTTTCTGAATATCATCACCGAGGAATGGCCTAAGATTTTAAAACAAATGAACAAAATTGATGAAACCGATCGGCGGATTCGTCTTATTAATGCTTACACCGAACAGATTTCTCAAATGAATACCCCCGTCATCGCAGCCGGGTTAGACGGCGGATTACCGTCCGTCAGACGTCTCTTGGCGGCCATTCAAAAAAAAGAAAACGGACTAGTCCTACTGGAAGGCATTGACCCATTTCTCTCATCCGATGAATATCGGGTAATCAATGAAAATCATTACCACCACGGGTTAAAGCAAATTTTAGCAGCCTTAGATAAACAACCCTGGGATATTCCTCTCATCGGTCATCGAACCGAACGGGAAGACTTGATGATTGAGGCTTTAAAACCCGAACAAAAAACCGAAGAATGGCAACATGCTCATATCAACCCTTCTGCCTTAAATGACGTTACCCGTATTGATTGCGATACGACGCAGGATGAGGCTTTAACAATTGCCCTTATTTTACGCGGAGTTCTGGATCAACCCGAAAAAACAGCCACTTTGGTTACACCCGATCGGGGCCTTGCCAAACGTGTCATTGACGAGATGAAACGATGGAATATTACTCTGGATGATTCGGGGGGAACTCCCGTTTCACAAACTGAGGTCGGCGTTTTCTTCCGTCTGATTGCAAAAGTCGGGGAAACACACGGCGATCCTGCGGAATTATTGGCCCTTTTGAAGCATCCGCTTGCCGCGGACGGTAAAAATCCGACTGAATTCCGACAATTCATTCGCCAGACGGAAAAATTGGCCCGCAAAGATCAAAAAACCTTCACACCTCTTCTCTCAACAAATATATCTTCTTTTATTTCTTTATTTGATAACAATATTTCCGTTCCTTTTAAAACATTCTTGTCAAAACACATTCAACTTGCTGAAACTCTGGCTACCAGCCATGATCGAACGGGCATTGAACGGCTTTGGCAATCCGATGCCGGTCAAACTCTGTTTGAATTTCTCACCTATTTATCAGAGCAGGCTGATTTAATCGGTTTAATCGAACCTGCCTCCTATTCCGCCGTATTAGATATTTTAATGAATGGTCTCAATATCCGAAGCAATTACGGGATGCATCCTCGCTTGGATATTTTAGGTCCGATTGAAGCACGTTTTCATCACGCCGATGTTTGTATTATTGGTGGTTTGAACGAGGGAACTTTTCCAACTCTCCCCGAAACGGGGCCTTGGCTGAACCGACCCATGAGGCAAACTTTAGGTCTTCCCGCACCCGAAACAAAAATCGCCACCACGGCAATGGATTTTGCTCACTGCTTTTGCGCCCCCACCGTTTTCCTGACGCGAGCAAAAAAGGCCGAAGGCAGCGAAACCATTCCTTCTCGTTTTCTATCCCGTTTGGAAGCCGTCTTGATGGGGGCAAATATTCCTTTCCCGATTCAGACAAACGATTGGGCTTCGGCATTGGACACACCGGAATCCTTGGCCAAAGTCACTCGCCCCTGTCCGTGCCCGCCTGTTTCGGCAAGGCCCCGACAGCTTTCCGTCACTCAAATAGAAACATGGATGCGTAACCCCTATGCTATTTACGCCCGACATATTTTAAATCTGAAACCTTTAGAGGCCTTAAATTCTGATCAAAAACAACGGGCCTACGGTTTAGCCGTTCATAAAATTCTGGAACTTTATACCCAAAAAAAACAAGATCATTGGGATGAAAAAGAAATGATGCTGTTGGCTGATTCTGTTTTTGATACCGTCGGAATGAGTATAACGGATAAAATCTTCTACCGACCCCGTTTTGAACAGACGGCCCGTTTTCTCTGCACTTCTCAGAATGAGGTAGCTGATACCGTGAAGCGCATTTTGGTAGAACAGAATGCCTCCCTGACCATTGATCTCGGCAATGACTCATTTACCTTAACGGGTCGGTTGGATCGGCTGGATATATTAAAAGATGGAACTGTCCGCATTTTAGATTATAAAACGGGCGGTGCCCCAAGCCCCAAAGAGGTCTTGGCCGGCTATGCCCCCCAACTACCGCTTGAGGCCTATCTGGTTCAATCCGGCGGATGCCAAAATTTATCTCCCCATTCCGTTTCCGAGCTGTCTTATTGGAAACTGGCATCTAAAGAAACCGACTGTAAAACAATCGTTTTGACAAAAAAAATACCGGCTGATCAATTAATTGAACATACCGTTAACGGGTTAAAGACGCTGATAGAAGTTTTTAATCATCCTGAAACGCCTTATGAAGCTTGTCCCGTTGCCGGGAAAGAACCAACCTATAATGACTATGATTATCTGTCCCGATCGGCCGAATGGGCCCATGAAAGTGAGTCCTCATGATAGATATTAACAAAGAACAACGACGCGCCAGCAATCCGCTCTCTTCCGTTTGGGTATCAGCTTCCGCAGGTTCCGGTAAAACGAAGGTTTTAACTGACCGTGTCTTAAATTTACTTCTTATGACGGGCCGCCCCGAAAAATTATTATGTCTGACATTTACCAAAGCCGCCGCGGCCGAAATGGCCAATCGCATTTCTTCGGTTTTAAAAAAGTGGGCAACCTGTTCCGAACCGGATTTGGTCAAAGAACTGGAAACACTGTGCGGAGAAACTCCGGTAACCGACAAACTAATCCGTGCCAGACAACTGTTTGCCAAAGTATTGGATGCTCCGGGCGGCATAAATATCATGACCATTCACAGCTTTTGCCAATCCGTTTTAAAACGTTTCCCGCTTGAAGCCGGTATCTCCCCTGATTTTGACATCATTGATGATGTTCAGGCACAAGGATTATTAAGTGACTCTTTAAAAACAATCTTATCACAAGATGATTTTCAATCCGATATCCGTGAATTGGCACGATATAAAACCGAAGATGACTTGATTAAACTGTTACAGGATTTATTTACACAACGATCAAAACTGTTACAATTAAGAAAAAAACACAGTCTTAATACTCTGATTGCTCAAATTAAACAGCAACTGAATCTTTCCAAGTATGATACTCCCCTTGAAATCATTGCCGAAACATTTTCTCCCGATGATTGGCCCGCCATTCAAAAAAAATACCTGACGCAGAAAGGGATAGCCGGATCTAAAAAAGCCAATGACCCCATAGCTCAGGCTGCTGAAGAAGTCGCACAAAAAATTAAAAATTTAAAATTGATTGACCTGACACACTCCCTTTTGCACCTGGCCTATTCCGTACTTGAATCTTATCAACGTCAAAAACAATCCGCCGGCTTACTTGATTACGATGATTTAATCAGCTTAACCAAAGACCTGCTTTCTCAAAGTTCTGCTGCCGCTTGGGTCCTGTTTAAATTAGACGGCGGTATTGACCATATTTTAGTGGATGAAGCACAAGACACCAATCCTGACCAATGGACCATCATCCGGTTGTTGGCAGAGGAATTTTTTGCCGGTATGGACGGTCATGATACCGTCCGAACAATTTTTGCCGTGGGTGACAGAAAACAATCCATTTACAGTTTTCAAGGCGCCGATCCGGATGAATTTGAACACATGCATCATTTTTTTGAAAGCAAGATTAAAGCTTCCGAAAACGATTTTGAAACCGTTCCTTTCAATCTGTCTTTCAGATCCGCTCCTCCGATTTTAGATTTGGTCAACAGCTTACTGCAAAATCCTCTCGCTCGGGAAGGCGTTCTGTTACCTTCTGAGGAAGCTCCCCATGCTCCCTATCGGGAAAACGATGCGGGATTGGTTGAAATTTGGCCTTTGGAAGAGCACTGTAAAACAGATGAGCCCGCCCCTTGGAAACCGCCCGTTGAGCGTATTCAAAATCAATCTTCTTTATCCCGGCTGGCCGAAAAAGTCGCCGATAAAATCACTACCCTGATCAAAAGCAGAGAAATTTTAGAATCTGAGGCTCGTCCCATCCGAGCCGGTGATTTTTTGGTTTTGGTTCAACGTCGCAATCAGTTTGTAACAGAGCTTGTTCGTCTCTTAAAGGACAGAAATATACCCGTTGCCGGTATTGACCGCCTGAATTTAAGCGATCATATCGCCGTTCAAGATCTGTTGGCTGCCGCCAAATTTGCTTTACTTCCCGAGGATGACTTAAATTTAGCCTGTTTATTAAAAAGCCCTTTTATTAATCTGGGCGAAGACGATTTGTTTAAAGCCGCTTATAACCGAAACTCTCAAACCTTATGGCAACGGGTTCAAACGGAATTTCCAACGGTTGCCGAAAAATTGAAACAACTGTTATCACAGGCCGATAAGATAACACCCTATGATTTCTTTTCTCTGATTTTGGGTCCGATGGGTGGCCGAAAATCCTTCCTTTCCCGGTTAGGGAATGAAGCCAATGAAGCCATTAACGAATTTTTAAATTTAGCACTTCATTTTGAACAGGATAACGAATCTTCTCTTCAAAAATTTGTTCATTTTATGCAGGATCGTAAAATTGAAATCAAGCGCGATATGGAATCTAATCAGGATGCAGTCCGTATTATGACGGTTCACGCCTCAAAAGGTCTTCAGGGTAACATTGTTTTTCTCCCTCAAACCCGCTATATCAAACGCCAACGTTCCCCCTTCTTATGGCTGTCGGGCGAATTACCGTTATGGCTTCCCAATCAATCTCTCAGCAGCGTCTTCACAGACCATCTGACCCGTTTGGCCGACAACCAATCAGATGCCGAAAACAAACGCCTCCTTTATGTAGCCGTCACCCGTGCCCGTGACAGACTGTATGTCTGCGGGTACGATGGGGGCACCCCGGCCAAACCTGACAATTGGTATGATCTGATTAAAAATTCGCTCAAAAAAAGTGCTGATACTGATGGTATTATTCGTTTAAAATCAAAACAAAAACGTCCGACAGCGCCGACGGATAAACCGACTCAACGGGCTCCACAACCTTTACCCGCATGGGCTTTTTCACCAGCTCCCGTTGAACCGGTTCCTCCCCGTCCTTTAAGCCCGTCACAGGAACCTTCAAATGACATCGATCCCCGCTCACCGCTTTCTCCGGGACAGGCTCAAGCACTTGAACGAGGTAAGTTTATTCATGCTCTTTTGCAATATTTACCGGATATTCCTCAAGAACGTTGGCCGACCGTTATCAGTAAATTAAAGCCCGCCGGAATAGATGTTCCCGACAACTTAACAGACCTTCTATGTTCGGGAAAATTTGCGCCGCTGTTCGGAAAAGATTCAATTGCCGAAGTTCCCGTCGTAGGTGTCTGGAATAATCGGGTCATTTCCGGCCAGATTGACCGCTTAATCGTTCAAGAAAATGAAGTCTGGATTGTTGATTTTAAAACAAACCGCATCGTTCCGATAGATGAAAAAAGTGTTTCCGAAAATTACAAAAATCAATTAAAAGCTTATCGGGGCTTGATTTCTCAAATTTTTTCCGATAAGGTAATTCGAACATATCTCCTCTGGACGGAAACATTGAATTTAATGGAAATAAAAGATGAAGATTAAACAATTGTGCTTGCTTTTTTGCTTTTTCTTAACGGCCTGTGTTATCAGACCGAACGGCATGGATTGGACCGAAAAGACAATTAAGACAAAGCATCTTTCATTTCAGGTTTGGGAAAAAAGCATTCAAGAAGGCGATGATTTGCGCCTTTATATTGAGGGCGACGGGACCCCCGCGCCCGACCGTCCCATAGCATTTGAATTAGCTGACCGGGACCCGAATCTCAATGTGATTTATATTTCACGCCCTTGCCAATACGTTGACTGCGCAGAATGTCAGAACCCCGCCTTGTGGCAAGAGGAACGCTTCAACGAAGAGCTTGTAAACGAAATGAAAAGTCTAATCATTTACCTGAGTCATAAATACAAATCACACGCCATTGATTTAATCGGTTACGACGGCGGTGGGACGATGGCTATGCTTTTGGCAACCCGAATCCCCGTTCGACGGGTCATTACCGTTGGCGGTATTTTGGATACAAAAACCTATGCAACAGAACAGGGCATAACATTAAACGGTCTCAATCCCATGAGTTTCCGGGAATTACTTTCCGCGATTCCCCAACTTCACTATGTCGGATCATCAGATACAAAAACGCCTTCTTACATGGCCGAACATTTTGTGAACCGCCTCAATAACCCCCGTTCGGCTGTCATAAAAGCCGTTCCCGGCGCCACCCATACCGATTGGCGCGGTTTGATCGTTGAATAAAATCAAAACAACTTCTCTTTTCTACTGGACTTTTTCAAAAAAAAAGAGTATAGAAATGTCCATCTATTTTTTAACATGAAAGGAAGTATAAATGGCAAAAACAAAAATGTTGGATGGGAACGAAGCGGCGGCTTTAGTTGCCCATAAACTGAACGAAGTTTCTATTATTTATCCGATCACGCCGTCATCACCGATGGGTGAATGGTCGGATCAATGGGCGGCCCAAGGGGTCAAAAATATCTGGGGAAAGGTTCCCGAGGTTTTGGAAATGCAATCTGAAGCCGGCGCCATCGGTGCCGTTCACGGTTCTTTACAGGCCGGTTCTATCACGACAACTTACACAGCCTCTCAAGGTCTTTTGTTAATGATCCCGAATCTGTATAAAATTGCGGGCGAATTAACACCTTTTGTCATGCATGTTGCCGCCCGAACCATCGCGGGACACGCCTTATCTATTTTTGGTGATCATTCTGATGTCATGGCTTGCCGTCAAACCGGTTTTGCAATGCTTGCCAGCAATTCCGTTCAAGAAGCACATGACCTGGCTGCTATTGCTCAAATGTCCACATTCCTGTCACGGATACCGTTTATGCACTTTTTTGACGGTTTCCGGACCAGTCATGAAATCAATAAAATCAGTTTGATGAGTGATGATGATTTAATCGCTCTGATGGATGGTATTCCGACAGATTTCATCGCAAAACATGCCTTAAAACCCGAAAACCCGTCCATTCGCGGAACGGCTCAAAATCCGGATATCTTCTTCCAAACCAAAGAAGCGGCCAACAAATACTATGACGCCGTTCCTGGCATTGTTGAAGAATGCATGCGTAAATTTGAAAAAATTGTCGGACGCAGCTATCATGTCGTGGATTATACAGGTGCTCCGGATGCGGAACATGTTGTGGTTGCGATGGGCTCCGGCGTTGAAGTATTAACCGAAACGGTCAAAGCTTTAAATGCGGCCGGTGGGAAATATGGTGTTGTGGCCGTTCATTTGTATCGTCCTTTCCCGAAAGAAGCTTTCTTAAAGGCTCTGCCGGCAACGGTCAAATACATTACGGTTTTGGATCGGACAAAAGAATCCGGTGCAACGGGTGAACCGCTTTATTTGGATGTGGTTTCCACATTGGCCGAAGGTGTCAAAGGTGCCATGCCCAAGATTTTGGGCGGTCGCTATGGCCTGTCATCCAAAGAATTTAATCCCGCTATGGCCAAAGCCGTGTTTGAAAACACAACCAAAAACCACTTTACAGTGGGTATTGAAGATGACGTCACTCACTTATCATTGGATTATGATAATTCCTTTGATATTGAAGGGAATGATGTTTCACGTTGTGTATTCGTAGGCCTTGGAGCTGACGGGACGGTCGGTGCCAACAAAAACTCCATTAAAATTATTGCCGATGGCGACGAATATTTCGGTCAGGCTTACTTCGTGTACGATTCAAAGAAATCAGGCGGTATGACAACATCCCACCTGCGGTTCTCCAAGAACCCCATTAAGGCACCGTATCAAATTCAAACGGCCGGTTTTGTCGCTTGTCACCATATGCCGTTCCTGTTTAAGACGGACATTTTGACATTCGCTGCCGAAGGTGCTGTTTTCTTGATCAACACACAAGAGCCCGAAGATAAAGTTTGGGAAAGCCTGCCTCGTGAAGTGCAACAGGAAATTGTGGATAAAAAGATTCGTTTATTTGCCATTGATGCGGTGGATGTGGCTCAAAAGACGGGTATGGGTCGTCGGATCAATACGATCATGCAAACCTGTTTCTTTGCCATTTCGGGCGTTTTACCCAAAGAAGAGGCTATCGCCAAAATTAAGGCATCCATTACCAAGACTTATATGAAGAAAGGTCAGGAAATCGTTGACGCCAACATTAAGGCCGTTGATGCTTCACTGGCTCATTTACATGAAATTAAGGTTGGACCTGTCAATTCTAAATTGACACGCGAACCCGGTATTCCTGCCGGCGCTCCGGAACTCTTAACCAAAGTCACCAGCCCGATTATTGAAGGCCGTGGCGACAAACTGCCTGTCAGCGCTTTTGAAAGTACCGTTGATGGTACCTGGCCGACGGATACGGCAAAATATGAAAAACGCCGGATTGCCACAAGCATTCCCGAATGGGATCCCGAAATTTGTATCCAATGCGGTAAATGCATTTCTGTTTGTCCGCACGCGGCCATTCGCGCTAAAGTCTTTGATGCGGATAAATTGGGTCAGGCTCCAAGCGGTTTCCGCTCCGCCGATTATAAAGCCAAGGATTTTGCTGGCAAGAAATGGGTCGTTCAGGTAGCTCCCGAAGATTGTACGGGTTGCTCACTGTGTACTCAGGTTTGCCCTGCTAAAACAAAGACAGAACCGGTTAAAAAAGCTTTGACCATGACGCCGATTGAAAAGAATTTGGATCAGGAAATTGCCAACTTCAAATTCTTCATGGATTTACCGGATGCGGATCGGTCTTTGCTCAATCCCAAGATGATCAAATCCGTCGCCCTGATGCGACCGCTCTTTGAATTCTCGGGTGCTTGTGCCGGTTGCGGTGAAACACCGTATGTCAAGATGATGACACAACTGTTCGGTGATCGTTTGGTTGTGGCCAATGCAACGGGTTGTTCTTCCATTTATGGCGGTAACCTCCCGACAACACCGTATGCCAAAAATGACAAAGGTCAGGGACCGGCTTGGGCGAACTCTTTATTTGAAGATAACGCCGAATTCGGTCTGGGTATGCGCACATCCATTGATGCCAAAACGACTTTTGCGGCTCAACTCCTCACGGAAATGAGTGCCGACATCGGTGATGAATTGGTTAAATCTTTATTGGAAGCCGATCAATCTACCGAACAAGGAATTACCGAACAACGGGTACGGGTTGAATTACTCAAGCAAAAACTGGCCGCTTTAAAAACACCGAAAGCCAAATTACTGGCCGACAACGCTGACTATTTGGTCAAAAAATCCGTTTGGATCTTGGGTGGTGACGGCTGGGCCTATGATATCGGTTACGGCGGATTGGATCATGTTCTGTATTCCGGCAAGAATGTCAATATTCTTGTTTTGGATACCGAAGTTTATTCCAACACCGGCGGACAACGGTCCAAGGCCACTCCTATCGGGGCCAGTGCCAAATTTGCCGTTTCCGGCAGCCAACTCCCCCGTAAAGATTTAGCCATGATTGCGGCATCATCGGGTGGTGTTTATGTAGGTACAATTGCATTGGGGGCCAAGGATTCTCATGCATTACAAGTCATGAATGAAGCCGAATCCTTCAACGGACCGTCTCTGATCATTGCCTACAGCCATTGTATTTCACACGGCTATGATATCGGTAAATTAGGATTGGAACACCAAAAACTGGCGGTTGAAACGGGACTTTGGAATTTGTTCCGTTATGACCCGCGTCGGAAAGAGCAAGGTCTCAATCCGTTCCAGTTAGACAGCAAACCGACAAAACCCGTCGCCGAATTCATGGCAACGGAAACTCGGTTTAAGTTTGTGCGTCAGCAAAATCCCGAACATTATGAAGAACTGGTTAAACAAAATCAGGCTCAAATTGATGAACGGGTGGCGTATTACACCAAACTGGCCGGTTAAGGACGGCATTTGCCAAAGGGCGACCTTCGGGTCGCCTTTTTTGTACTTGCCATTCCACCCCAAATGTGATATTATTTTCCGTGAAAGGAGATCATTCTTATGGCAATAACAAAAGAAGAAGTCTTGGAAGCTCTGCGTGAAGGCCGGGTCAGCTGTACCATGTTCTACAGTAACGGTACAACAAAAACCGTTCAGATTCCACCGGAAGGCCCAAAAGAAGTCAAAAAAATAGATTCTCAAAAGAAAAACTTGGCTGTTTTTCCGGAACTCCCCCATATTCGCAGCTAACAAAGGACTATTTTCATGACTTATACACTCTCTGAAGAAGAAAAACTAATGGCGTTACATTATATTGACGGGATCGATTTTCCTTGTTTCTACACTTTTTTCAACATGCCTCAGCGAGCCGATAAAAAAACCTTATCCAGTGGGACTCTTGAACGCCGGGAAGAAGAGAGTAAAGTTATAACTTTGCACTACATCGGAAATATTGATTTTCCCTTTTTGCACGAACCCCTCTATCCTTCTCAAAAGAGGCAAGAAAAAATTATTTTAAAAGATCCACATGGTTCTAAACTTGTTCGCCGTAACATTCGCTCTAATAAAAATCACCAATATCATAGGGGCTGACGGATGAGTTTTCACTTCCAAAAAAGAAAACACACCGGCAGTTATGATTATAAATCTGTGAAGAACGATCAACCGTTTTTTGTCCCGTTTCCAGAGTTACCTGAAGAAGCAATTAACCCCTACTTGATGACAGACCCCCACCTGATTGACCGCCATAAAATACGGCGATATTTGCCCCGTCCTATTCCTGAACGTCTGCGTTTTTAGATAACCCATACATCACGCCCCCCATAAATTCGTTCTTGCTTTTCGGGTGAAAATAGGGTAAAACAGAATTAAAGGAGTATATTCATGAAATACGAAGATCCCAAAATTATTGCCCAACAGGACAAACAAAACACGACAGATTTAACCCTGACAACCAAAAAACGGCAAATTCGCCCCCGTACCGCTACACAAGGCCAATTTATTGAGGCTATGAATTCTCATGATATGGTTTTCGGACTTGGCCCTGCCGGTACCGGAAAAACTTTTCTGGCTGTTGCCAAGGCCGTTTCCGAAATGTTGGCCGGCAACGTTGACCGCATCATTTTGACACGTCCCGCAGTAGAAGCCGGTGAAAACCTGGGCTTCCTTCCCGGTGATTTAAAAGATAAGATTGATCCTTACTTGCGTCCGCTCTATGATGCTCTTTATGATATGTTGCCTACGGATATCGTAGATAAAAAGCTGGATTCCGGTGAGATTGAAATTGCACCCCTCGCCTACATGCGCGGTCGCACGCTGTCCCACGCTGTCGTTATTTTGGATGAAGCTCAAAACACAACCGGCATGCAAATGAAAATGTTCTTGACCCGCTTAGGTGAAGGTTCTCGCATGATTATCAACGGCGATTTAACACAAACAGACCTACCGCGCGGTGTCACATCCGGCTTACTTGAAGCCACACGCATTTTAAGGAATGTTCCTGAAATCGGTTTTGTAGAATTCACCGAACAAGATGTGGTTCGCCACGGCCTGGTTTCAAAAATTGTTAAAGCTTATGAAGCCGATAAGGCCGGGAATCCCTAATGCCGGAAATAGCCATTCAGGTTCGCGACATTCGTTTTTGGCTCAAAAAATGGGGGCTTAAATCTTTTTGTCGTCATATAATTACTGCCGCCTGGCAAGGATTTGAACCGGCTGAGGTTTCTCTTGTATTAGCGAACGATTCTTTCATCCGCGTTTTAAATCGCGATTATCGGGGGAAGGATTCCCCAACCAATGTTCTTTCCTTTGAAAATGCAACCAAACCGCCCAAAGGTCAGCTTTGGCTTGCCGGTGACATTATTGTTGCTTACGAAACACTTTGCCGTGAATCACGGGCGCAAAAGAAGTCTTTTGAAGCTCATTTGGCACATCTGCTTATTCACGGGACTTTACATTTGCAAGGTTATGACCATTTAAATTATAAACAGGCACAACGAATGGAACACCTTGAAATTAAAATCATGAATAAATTGGGATATGATAATCCCTATCGGAATATGGAGTAATCAATGGGACTTATTCAAAAGGTAAAAGATCATTTTGACAAACATACGACGGAAGACAAGGTTATTGAAACCATAGAAGAAATCATGGATGAACGCGAAGAACGCGGTGAAGAAACACTTGTTGACTCCGAAGAACTGTTGCTTCTTAAAAATCTGTTCAAACTGCGGGACATACGCGCCGGTCAGGTCATGATACCGCGCATTGATATTATCGGTATTCCCAAATCCGGCAGCATTAACGAAATCAAGGATTTGTTTATCCGGGACAAATTCACGCGACTCCCCGTTTATGATAAATCTTTGGATAACGTTGTCGGCGTTATTCATGTAAAGGACCTGCTATGCAAATTGCTGGAATCGGATAGCGATATTTCCATTGCCGATTTAATGACGAATAACGTTCTTTTTGTGCCGACATCCATTCGGGCTCTGGATTTATTGCGTGATATGCAAACCAAACGTACTCAGATGGCAATTGTCGTTGATGAATACGGCGGCACCGCGGGTTTGATCACCCTTGAAGATTTACTGGAAGAAATTGTCGGCGAGATTGAAGATGAACACGACGCCCTTGACTCCCCTCCGATTTTAAGGTCTGTTCGCGGCGGATGGGAAGCCGATGCGCGTATTCCTCTGTCCGAAATTGAAAAAGTCATCGGTTCTTTCACGACTGAGGATGATCGTGCTGCCGATATTGACACCATTGGGGGACTTGTGTTCCATCTGGCCGGCAGATTACCGGCATCCAATGAAATCATCAATCACCCGTCAGGCCTCCGTTTTCAAGCCACACAGGTAGATTCCCGTTGTATTCGTCTGGTTAAGATTTTAAAACCCGTCGGTCGCAAAAGATCTAAAAAAGTTTAGCCCCGCATCCGTTTAGGACAAGCGCGTTGGAACCATTCCGACCCCAATTTTTGTCGTCCTTTCAGGATCAAACCAACTTCGGCTGTTTCCCGTAACCGACCGGTTTCTCTGGCTTTTTGGATTCCTTCATCCGTCATCGGCACATAATGTTCCTGCGGGAAAGCTTTAAAGTCTTTAATCTCGCCCTGATGCACCTGCCGCCAGGCAGTCAATTCACCGGCTGTCATAGCCAATTGCGCCGTGTAATACAGGGTTGTGATCAATCGACCGGCATAAAACGAAGCGCCCAAATAGGCTATATCTTTCACGGGGACCGGTCCCACTTCCTCAGTAAATTCACGGGCAGCCGCGATTTCGGGTGCAATATGTCCGTTTTGAGAATCCGCCATCGTCAGCATACCGCCCGGTACCTGAAAGGCCGGCATTTTTCCGTCTTCTTTGGGTGGCCGCGTTCCCAAAACCAACTGCCCGTCTGCGGTTTCTGCCAACATCTGAACATTCAATGCATTCGGAATATACATATCACCAAACCGTTTATAGAATCCTTTTTTAGCCGTTGTTTTCCACGATTTATAATCCGAAGGCGCCACCTTCAAATCCCCTGTTTCCAAATTGATAAAGCGAACTGACACGGTATCTTCGTTTTCCAAAGGCTCTTTAGCCAATGCTTTCGCCCACTCCGCTTCCATAGCAGCCGTTTCTTCAGGCGGCAATTGAGCCTGCATAGACCGCATAAATATACCAGCTTTCGGCATAACAGCCCCGTTTGGAGCATAAATAATCTTAATATCACTCATATCAAACGTTGGATTGATGTAAGTATAGGGGTTTAACAATCTCATGCGGGGCCTCCTCTCGTAATAACAGTTCTATTATACCATATTTCGCTATTTTCGTCAAATTTTAGCCAAATAAAATATCTTAAAACGCCTTAATTATGGGCACCAGCCACAAAAAATCCACCGACAAAGGCCGATGGACTTTCTAAGTTTATTCTTTTGTCTCTGCCGCCATTTTTTTCAGCTATTAACGGTTATATTGATCCCTTCAACAAGTTTACTGATATTTGTCATTCCTTATTGTTGTGCGAGTAACATTTTCTTACAGCAAGGATTTGATATCTTCTGAACTCCGATTGTAAAACAGGGATAGAAATGCACCTTTTAATAAAATATTTTCACGTTCTCTCCCTTAAAAAAATAATCAACGTTTCTCTGGTATCATATATTGTTTCTCTGGTATCATATTATTCACTAAAAATTAACAAAAATATTCTCGATATTCAAAAAACACTTGCAAAATGAATAAAAATAGTGTATAAGGGCTCTGTCTTTATTTTGACCCTATCGTCTAGAGGCCTAGGACATCGCCCTTTCACGGCGGTAACGGCGGTTCGAATCCGCCTAGGGTCGCCATTTTGAACAAGTCGCCCCATAAGGCGACTTTTTCTTTTAAAATCAATAGCTTTAGCCAGTTCGATTGGAACGAAGTCAAAAAGCACCTATTTTCATCAACAATCGAACTCGTCGTCTTGAAAGTGATTGATTTTATTACATTCCATGTTTTTAGTGCTTTTTGATAGCCTCTGAAACACTCGAACTTTTAGAGGTGTTTTAAGCACAATTTAAGCACGGGCCCGCAGCTGGGGGCTGGCGGGTATTGAGCACACTTTTGACGTTGGATCAGCACACATTACTTTGAACACAAAAGGTGCAAAAAACAGCAAAAACGCGTCTTTAGGAAAGTTTTGGCAACGTTAACGACAGCATTTTTCACTAGAAAGTGTCGCTAGTGTCAGCTTCTTAGATTACGCTTTACTTTTTCCAGAATTAAATTTTTTTCACAATATGTCGATTTTTCTTGACTTTTAAAAAAGAACATGTTATGGTGACATTGCAGTCAACAGGATGGTGTTGATTGTAGGATAATAAAAATAAACACAAGCGTGTTTATATAATAAAACCAAAAACGGCAATAAAAATATAAATAAGTTTTTTATATATAATAAAAGCCAGAAATAAAAATGAACATAGACATGTCCATACAATAAGAAATATAATAATTTTTAT
>Ga0265301_10001242_pt1 | contig 34286 bp, 33 predicted proteins | sample AusTroGonzalo_MG_2_FD_193488 | JGI IMG/M metagenome (GOLD analysis project Ga0265301, IMG submission 193488) | Bovine rumen microbial communities from tropical cattle in Woodstock, Queensland, Australia - Gonzalo_04 | ecosystem: Host-associated > Mammals > Digestive system > Stomach > Rumen ... | reverse complement strand
AACAAGTCCAAATCCGATACCGCTAGGTATTGTCAGCAACGACGTGCAGCCGGAGAACATGTGGTAAGCCGACGTTACGTAAGGCATGGAGAATGTAGACGGGAGCGATTCCAAGCTGCTGCACCCATCGAACATATTGGAAGCGTTGATAACGCTGTAAAAATCTACGTTGGCGTTTATTGATTCCAGGGAGCTGCAGTATTGGAAAAGGTTAGATGCGTTCGTCAATGAATAAAAATCAAATGCAGGGAAATTTACGAGTGATGTGCAACTATCAAATGCCATGTAGGCAGAGGATACATTGTGCGTGTTGAAGACATTTAATGTAGTCAAATTAGAACAACCGCTAAAAGCACTGTCTATACTCGTCAGCGAACTACCGGTGCTTATAGCCGGTGACGTTACGAGTGAAGAGCAGTTTTTGCAGAGGCACCATAAAGAAGAAGCACTGCGCAAGTCCAGCGGGGCTATGGATACCAGTGAGCTACAGCCTTCAAAAAGACATTGCGCATTTAGCGTGCTGGCTGCATTTATCATCCCGACACTGGCCAACGATGTGCATCCCATAAACATTTTGTATAGATTCAGGCAATTGCCAAGATGGAATGTTGGTGAGGACACAATACCAGTGCCCGCAAACATGCCCGCTGCGGTCTCAAGGTTTGATGTATCGAAATAGGGTATTTCCACAAGACCGGCACACCCACTAAACAAATTCTCTGCATATACAACACCAGAAAAATTTGCCCCAAGCACGCGTACTTGGTTTCTCAAGGACGTAAAATCGTTCTCAAATTCTCTGCTCCAATAGTTAGACTCGTGCGTGTAGTCCCACACGTTCGGGCTTGAGCTGACCTGCGTCCAAGTGGCCCCGCTTGCCCACGAGCCGGAGTTCGGGTCGTAGCTGGAATCGCCGAACTGGAACCGCATCGTGTATGCAGGCAGCCCGAGCGGGTTCGGGTCAATCCAGTCGCTTTCGAACAACTTAACGTTACCAAGGTACGCCTCGTGAATACGAGTCGCACCGAGGTAAAGAGTGCCAATAGAGGTGCTTCCAATCTTAAGACCCATGATTTAGTTCTCCGGAAGAAGATACAGTACGGTTGCTACCGGGTTCTGAGGCATGCTCTGAACCAGCTGGATGTCCGTAATGCCGGCAGTAGTCGTCACGTTCAAAACGTTGTTTGTAGTAGACAACATGTTGCCAGCAGTCGGAACTGTCGGAATCGACGGCTTGTTGCTCAAGTCGTTGTAAGAACCGGAGCTGGCCACGGTAGCGAGGTTCATCATGGTCTTGACCTGCGGGACGTTGACCTTGAGGCCTGGTTCTACAACATAACTGCTACCCTGATTGATATTACCACGCACACTGCTGCTTAGTATGGAATTGTCCAAGTAGTCGGATACGGTAAAGCTAGTGGTATCCACCCACGATTCCATTACGGAAACCATGAAGGGTTGCGTCGGGTCGAATGTACCGCGCTCGGAAACTAAATTCCTGAAGTCAATCAGCACGGCTATCGTTTCCGAATAAGGGGCATAGTCGGTATAGGATTTCGCGACTGCATTTCCAAGGGAGCTTGGCGTACCCTGAACAAAATACAGGTATACTCCTTGGAAGTAATTGTTGTCATCCGTAAGGTTGAATTCCGGAGTCACGTTAGGAATCAGGTTTAGGCCTGAATAGACCAATACGTTAGTGCTTCCGTAGCTGGCCCGTTCACCATTCCAATACGCCTGTTCACCGGAACCAATCTCCAACCCAGATTCCGTATAGGTGCTGGTAATGTTGTTTTTTTCTAGCCTAACATTCGGATAGCCGGAGCCAACATTACCCACAACGATACTGTCCGTGGTATGCAGGGGTTCTTGTACGGAATCCGGATATGCCCACCCGACCGTACCTACGTTGTCCAGAACGGTCAGCACCTTTCCGTCCGCACCAGAACCTACATCAGGCACCTGACGGATTGCGGACACTGACGCCTGCGTCGCATAGGTCGAGGCGATGACGTTGCCGTCCGCATCGGCAGTAGAGCGTGCTGCAAAGATAGGATTGCTATTGATTGAATTTGCGAATGTCTGACTCATAAAAACTCCTTAATGAATCTATTCCTCATCGATAGGAATGTCGCTCGGTGTAGGGTCATCCGGTGGGATATCACCGCTGTCCGCAGGTGTCGTGTAGATAATTCCAGAACCTCCGCATGAATCGCACATCACGTCCATCTGCTGGTCTACATCCCAACGGTAGCCCGTGCCTCCACAGCTTAGACACATTTCGTTTCCTGAGCCTGAGTCAGGCGGAGTGTAACCGCCTTCTCCGACGTGTCCGGTTCCGCCGCATGTCATGCATGTATTAGTAATTTCAAAAACGCATGCACCGCCGCATTCAGGACAAGTGTCCTGTCCGTCGTTAACTGTACCCATGCCTTCGCAAGTTGCACACGGCGTCAACGTATATGTAGAGCCAGTACCCCCGCATTCCGGACAAGTGTCGTCAACAACGCCTGGGTCGTCTCCGCTCGGTGTAGGGTCATCAGAAATCGTTATCGTGCCGATGACTGGGATGCTTGGCGTGTTGCTCAAGTCATTATAGCTGCCAGACGTTGCTACTGTGGCCAAAGAACCAGGCTGGACAGCAGTCGCACCAGCTGCAGCACCAGCACGGATTGTAGACAAATCAGAAATAACGTCTTGCTTGGTCGATAGTGCCCCAGCTACTGCTACACCAGATTGAGCAAGAGGCGACTCGTAATCGTAAGTCTGGTCAATACTGTTTGATATAGCGCTAGCAACGGCTGTTCCGCTCTGGGCATTAGTCGAACTTGCGTCGTATGTCTGGTCGACAGTCGGAATCGTCGGGCGGTTGCTCAAGTCGTCGTAGTCGCCCGTGGTAGCCACGGTTGCGAGCGATGAGGGTTGAACAGCCGTAGCACCGGCCTGTGCCCCGGAACGGATGGTTGAGAGGTCCGAAATGGTGTCCTGTTTTCCGGCAAGGGCCGTGTTCATCGCGGATGTGGTTGCATAACCGGACAGGTCGGGAGTTCCGCTCAAGTCGGAGTATGCACCGGTAGTAGCTACTGTAGCAAGGTCACCCGGCTGTACAGCCGTCGCCCCTGCGCTTGCGCCGGAACGGATGGTGGACAGGTCGGAAATAACGTCTTGCTTTCCGGCAAGGGCCGTGTTCATCGCGGAAGTTGTTGCATAGACAGACAAGTCCGGGGTATTTGTCCATACAGCTGCACCGTAAGAATCAGTAACTAGTGTCTTGTTCTCACCGTCAGGTATGGGCAATCCGCTGCTTATGTTGACGTCCTCTATCCACTGGTCGGCGGGGGATAGATTCTCGTTGTGTACACAACGAATAGCATCGTACCCGTTGTAGTACGACGTGTTGTCGGCTCTCATACGCATGAAGACCGCCGTACCGTTTGACCCGTTGCGTATGATGGATTCGAGCCAGAATAAGTAAGCAATAGATGCCGGGTCATCACCCGTATTCATCGCATACACTGTCTTGCCGGCGTTTACAGCTGCGGATATTTCGCTAAAAGTAGTTACATCACGTTCGGCATAGAATACACTATCGTTCGAGGAAATTACGTTGTTCGATATAGTGATTCCTCTGCCTGCGGTTAAGGTGTCCTGCTTGGTAGATATTGCCCCGGCGACTGCAGTACCGGACTGTGCGTTTGCGGACGTTCCGTCGTAGGTCTGGTCCACCACTACGCCGGGAGGAATCGTCGGCTTGTCGGACAGGTCGTTGTAAGAACCCGTGGTGGCGACTGTAGCAAGGTCACCCGGCTGCACGGCAGTGGCACCAGCACTTGCGCCGGAACGGATAGTTGCCAAGTCCGAAATGATGTCTTGCTTGGTCGCGATAGCTCCTGCGACTGCGGTACCTGACTGTGCGTTGGTGGAAGACGCATTATACGTCTGGTCGACAGTAACTGTTTCTGGGGTGGCCCATGCGGCGTTGCCACTTCCATTTACTGTCAAGACCTTGTTTGCATCAGCCGATGTCGATGCAGGAACCGGATTAGTTACGGCAACACCGCCACCACGTATAGCCAGCGAGCCGTCGGCTATCGCCAGCCCGACTAAACCTTCACCATCCATATTATTCAGGATGGTGCGCCCGTCTACCTTGACAGAAATTTCGTTGTTGGCGTCGATGTCGATGCCGTTGCCCGCGCTGTAACGGGTGTCGCCGTCGGTAGCGGAAATCACGCCGTTCTCAATAGTGATGTTGGCACCCGCCGTCAGGGTGTCTTGCTTGGTAGAAAGGCCAGAGGTCAGTGCGGACGTAGTAGCGTAGTCATTCAAGGCATCTGGCTGTACGGCTGTACTGCCAAGAGCAGCGCCGCTACGGATTGTAGAAAGGTCGGAAATCACGTCCTGCTTGCCAGCAAGGCCCGTGTTGAGCTGCGTGCTGGTGACGTAGTTGTCGAGCGCACCAGGCTGCAGCGCGGTAGCGCCTGCGGCGGCACCGGAACGGATTGTGGACAAATCGGAAATTACGTCCTGCTTTCCGGCAAGGGCCGTTTCCACGGCCGAGGTCGTGGCGTACGGGGCGAGGTCTGCGGACTGCACGGCGGTGGCGCCTGCGGCGGCACCGGCCCTGATAGTGCCGAGGTCGGAAATGGTATCCTGCTTGGAAGCGAGCGCAGTGGAAAGGTCGCTGTCCGTAACGTAGTCGTCAAGGGCTCCCGGCTGCAGTGCAGTGGCGCCGGCTTCGGCTCCGGAACGGATAGCGGAAAGGTCGGAAATTACGTCCTGCTTTTCCAGGAGTGCCGTGTTCACGGAAGCCGTGGTCGCATACGGTGCGAGCCCGGAGGGCTGCACTGCGCTTGCGCCTGCCTGTGCACCGGACCGGATGGCGTCGAGGTCGGAAATCGTATCCTGCTTGGCGGAGAGCCCGGTCGTCACGGATTCGGTCGTGGCGTAGCTCCCGAGTTCGGCCTTGGTGGCGAGGACTGTCTCGTCGGCGGAAATGGTGCTCCCGTCGATGACGATGCCTTCGCCGGCCTCGTATACGGCCCCGCCGCCGATGGCTTCCAGTTCGCCGCTGGAGTTGATGTCAATCGTGGAGCCGTCAACCTTGACCTCGAGCTCCCCGGAGGTGTTTACGTCGAGGCCGCCGTTGGTGGCGATGGGGGTAGAGCCCGCTTCGCCTTCGGGCGTAATTACGTCGCTATTCCACTGGTTGTTCATAAAAGTTCTCCTATTGATAAATTAGCGGCGGCCGTTCCAGTCGCCCGGGTCGAAAAAGACGAAACCGAGGCCGACCACCACGATTATTGCGAAAAGGGTCCAGCTCACCGGCGTAGCTCCTTCAGGGCCTCGGACAGGTTATCGGTCGTGAGCTCCAATTTGGCGGCGGCCGTGGTCAATGCGGCCACTGAATCACGAAGGTCATCCAGAACTGTCGCGGTAAGGGCCTGGCTGTCGCGCAGTTGCGTGATGTTGAACTCGGCTTTCAAGAGCCGGTCCCGCATTTCCAAAGCCTCCTTGTCGCGCATGGCCTTGGTCTCAAGGCGGTCCGCCTTGGTCTTGGCAAGGTCCGTCCACACCTTGATTAGCCCGGCGGTCGACGTGAGGAGTAGTATAACGGCCCCTATAAGGCCAGCCCAAAGTTCAGGTGTCATGTTTATCCATCCTCCCTGTCACCTTACTGCGGCAGCTTGAACCACGCGACGCGCAGCTCCGACCAGTAGAAGTACTGCGTCGTTCCCGACATCGGGGCGTAATCGTTGTTGGAAATGTTGAGCGAGGCGTCTGCGATGTAGTTTTGCGGCATGTTGACAATGGTACACCCGGAGAACCCCGTGTATTTGCTGTTAGAAGAGCTGTCGTCGAATTCCCAGTGGCCCGCGAACAACGAGAACGTCTGCGTCTTGTCGCCGATACAGACGCGGAACAGCATGCCGGGCGAGCCCGCGCTGGAACCGGTGTCCACGAAGCGCCCGATTCCGTTGTACATGACCAGGTAGATTCCTGCGGCAGGGAGCGGCATGTCCACGAGTTTCCGGTTGAAGTGGGAGGACGTCATGTCGTTCGTCCAGTTCACGGAGCCGCCACGGCTGGCGGCCGAGCCGAAGTACGTGCTGTACGGGTACCTCCACTTGAGTTCGCCGTTGTCGAGGGTAAGCGTTTCGTCGTTCACGCTGAAGCGCTTGGCGCTGGTCTGCGAGCCGCTCGTAATCGTGTTGTCGCTGTTTACTACGTACTCGGTAATCACGTTACCGTAGTTGCCCTTGTTCACTGCGGCGAAGGTGTACGACGACGAGGTCTTGCTGATGAACCAGTAGTACTGCAGGGAATTCTGGTAGCCGTAATAGAGAACTGGGGTCTTCCCGTCAGCGAAGGCCGCCGACACGTCGTAGTACGGGGTATTCGATGTGGTGCTCACGAGCACGAGGTCGTCCGTGCTCGGTATCTGCGAGGCCGTGATGAACCCGGCGCCGTTCGTGAGGTCGCTGGTGTCGGTGGGCACGGAAATGTTCGCCGTGGCGGAACCGGACTGGTTCGCGCTGAACGTGGCGACCTGCGTGCCGTTACGCTGTATGGTAAGGGTGCCGTCGTTCACTGTCGGGATGGTCGGTTTCCCGCTCAAGTCGGAATAGGCGCCGCTCGTGGCGACCGTGGCGAAGGAGGGTTTCCCCGTTACGTCGCCCCATGCCACGCCCGTGATGAACCCGGAATCGTTCGTGATGTCGCTCGTCTTGGTCGGCACGGAAATGTTCGCCGTCGCGTTCCCGTCCTGGTTAGCCGAGAAGGTGGCCACGTTCGTGCCGTTCTTCTGTATGGTGAGCGTGCCGTTGTTGACGGTCGGCGGGGACGGCACGTCGGCAAGCGTGATGTAACCGGAGTCGTTCGTGAGCTGCGAGGTTGCGCTCGGGATGGTCGGCTTTCCTGTCAAGTCGGAATAGGCGCCAGTGGTCGCGACAGTCGCGAAGTTCGGCTTGTCCGTGACCTCGCCCCAGCTGACCCCGGTGATGAACCCGGAATCGTTCGTGAGGTCGCTGGTCTTGGTCGGAATCGTCGGGGTACCCGTCAGGTCCGAATAGGCGCCGCTGGTAGCGACGGCGGCGAGCCCGGTGACCGATACCACGTTGTCCGTAATGTCGATATTTGAACCGGACGTTAGCCTGTCCTGCTTGGCGGCGATGGCCCCTGCCAGCGCCTCGTCGGCCACGGCCCTGGCCTCGGCCTCCGCGCCCACCACGCGGTCGACGGACAGGTCCACGCTGGTGGCCTCGTCCGGGCTGGACGCGTCGAGCGTGATGTCGACCGAGCCGTCCTCCGACGTGAAGTCGTAGAGGCTACCTGCGCTGATGCCTGAAACCGTCACGTTCAGGCGGGACCATTCCGGGACGCGGTCCCTGTTGGTGCAGTAGATGTCGTAAGTGAACCCGTCTGGGGCGAGCACAACGGCCATGCCACGTGCGTCCAGCGTGATTTCTGCCGGGTTCACGTCGCCGGTAAAGTCCTTGTACGTGATAAAAGGAACAGTCTGGTTGTGCCTGTAGACGGTCAGGTGGCCGCCGACTAGCGGATTGCCGTTAAGGTCCTCAATCTGTAGAGCCGGTGAAATCAGATATCCTAGAGCCATTTGCGCCCCCTTCGGTATGAAATTAGGGAAGTGACATAGTTTCCTCACAGAACCCTATAAACTGCGTCTGGAGGGGAATTATGCCTAGAAAGAAGAGGGATATCTACAAGGGCCGGCACGAGGCCGGATTCGACCAGGACAGGGACATAGACCTGCAGCACCTGCGTGAGCTGATGGCCATGCCGGAGCTCGCCGGGATGGAGTACAACTATTTCGGCCTGTATGTCACGAACATCATCAAGATTATGCTGAACGGCGCGAAATTCCGGGGCTACCCGGAAGACGTGAAGGAGGACCTGACCAGCGAAGCCCTGGTGGACATGCTGAAGGCCCGCACCAAGTTCGACGGGGAGCGGTACCCCCAGCCGACCGCGCCGTTCAATTACCTGTACCGCATCGGGTTCCACAGCTTCCAGCACGTGCTCAAGAACTACTACCGGATGCAGGCCAGGATGGTGCCCGCCTCGCAGGTAGGCCATGCCGACCTACTGGCCGACGGCACCGAGTTCTCGGACGACATCCTCGACAAGGCCATAACGGACTGGGATGCCATAGCGGAACATCTGTCCTAGGCCATGCCGATGTAGTAGTTGGCCGGCAGGCCACGGGTACGGTTCAATACGATGTCAGGCTGAAGAGTACTGATGTGCAGCACGTTGACAGCGCGGGTAATTCGCCATGTGTAGTTGTTGACGTAGCTCAATCCCTTCGCCCACGGCATGCCGACCTGTTCACTCTGCCATTCCTGCGTAGTCCTCTCGATGTCGCAGACCGGACAGCCGAATCCGTCCCAGTAGAGAGAACCCTTTACTGGAGGAAGCTGAGGAGTGCCGTCGTAGTACGGTCTAGGAACCCACCTGAAGAACAGCGTGCCGATGTCGGACGTGCCGACCGTGAACATCTGGAATTCAAGGCAGTACTTTGAGATGTCGGTATGCCCGTCTGCACCCATGGCACCCTGGAAACTGATGTAGCCCGTGCTCTCGTCGATACTGAACTTGGTGAGGTCAAGTGTCGGGTTCTGGAACGGGTAGCTTCCGTGTGCCTCCTTTTTACCGAGGAACTTTCCGGTGTTGCCTTCGTACACGTAGTTGTGTGCAGCCTCGGAATCGTTCAAGTTCGTCCTGTCAAGCAAGATGGGCATGGTAGAGCCAAGTCCGGCGTTTCCAACCCAGTGGCCGTTTACGACAGCGTCCGCAGTAGTTGCGGAGATGTTGTGGTATCCGCCGACATTGAACGTGTTGCCGTCACAGTCTACATTCACGACGCCGTTGACGTCACGCTGGGAAACTGTTGACGAGATTACGTTGTCCTTAAGAGTTATGTTGGTCGCAATGACCGTCGCATTGACGTTACATCCGGAAATGTACGCAAGTGCACCCAGCGTGGTGAGCGGTGCGTAGATGTCCGCATCCTCAACATGCAAGGAGGTCAGGACCTGGATTCCGGTTCCGCCGAGAGAGCCACGGCGCAGCGCAAGAGTCGGACACACGAATGAATTGCTGAAGGTTAGCCAGCAGTCCACGGCGTTGAGGACAAGGTCGTTGCCGCTCACCGAGACAGTGCCCGACACGTTGTGCAGCTCGCAGTTACCCTGCAAGGTAACATTGGAGAAGGTAGCGTTCTCGACAATGGCACCGCTAAGCAATGTCATCCCAGTGACAGTACCCTCGTTGAGGTCGCCGTAGTCGGCCTCGGCCTGCTTGTTCTTCAGCAGCACGTAGGTGTCCGCGTCCTTGCAGTTCTCCAGCCTGATGTCGTTCCCGTAAGAGGCGAGGTCTGCCCAGTCGTAGTTGTCGGCGAACCATTCGGTCTTGAGGATGCTGTTGCTTATCGTGATGTGGCCCGTAATCCTCTTGTTTGAGGTGACCACGCAGTTGTCCAGCTGCAGGGCGGAATTGCCGTTGACCTTGAAGTGGACCTCCTTGCCTGTAATCACGCGGGGGTAATCGGAAGAGTCGATGACCCAGCCGACACGGGCATCGCCTGCGCAGTTCCCGCCGAGCCAGGAAATGTTGATGTAGTCGGCGACGAGCGTGGCCGTTCCGGTCTGGACAGTGCTGTCGAAGAGCTTGGGAGTGCGCTTGTGCAGCTCGTGGCACTGCACGCGGGTGCCGGTCGTGCCCGTCTTGCACATGAAGCGAACGGCGTCGGAACAGTAGATGTCGCCGTTGATGGCGAACGTGTTCGTTCCGTCGAGCAGGTAGTAGGCCATGTTCCCGTCGTAGTCGGGGAACCATGCGTCAAGACCGTTGTTGTCGCAGAACACGGCGCAGTGCGAAATCTGCGAGGTGTAGCTGAAGTCGGTGCTGTACTTGTCGTACTGCGGGAACACGCCGAAGTGCCGCACGTCGAAGTGCAGCTCCCTGTTGGCGAGAACCCAGCGCCCCGCTCCGGGGACGGAATCGGCCTTGATTACGGAGCCCCCGTCGTCGTTCTTGAGCGAGCCGGAATCCCACACGTACAGGACCGGGGCCTTGTCTCCGCACTCGTAGTAGCCGTAGAGCCACAGCATCTTCACGCCGTGCAGCTCGGCCACGGATTCCGGGTCGGTGCCGCGAAGTTCCTGCATTGTGTTCACGCCCCATGCGCTCTCCGTGCCGACATCCAAGCGGGATACCGGGTCGAGGTTGTCGGAGGAGTACTGGTAGGCCCAGCGTGCCGGGTCGTAGTCCTCGCCTGGACCGTGCATCATTTCGCCGGTCCCTACGTACTTGTAGAAGTACGCGGTCACGTCGTCGGTCCCGTCGAGGAACACCTGGTACTCGGTACGGCCGAGCATGTCCGTGAATTCCGGGTTACGCACGGCGTTGCCGTCCCGGTTGTAGATTATTACGTTGTCCGTAGTTCCCTTGCGGCAGAAACGGATTTTCCCGTGAAGGAGGTGGCCGTCGTTGTCGAGGTACGAGTTCCAATTGTCAAATGCTCTCATCAGTTGTCCTCCAGCATGCGCTGCGTAGATGCAGCGGCAGGTTCACCCTCGGTCCAGTGCTTCCATTCCTTCGCTCCGAGCGAATCGGCAATGGCATGGTACAGTTCCGGATTGAGGCGGAACTTGTCTTCCGGGATGCTGTCAAGGCCATAAGTAAGCACGTCCATGATGCCGTCGAAATATTCCCTGCGCTGTTTGGGGGAATTGGCCTTGTCGATAATCTTAGTCCGGAGTTCGTTCATCTGCCGGTTCCACAGCGCGTTTGCACGCTTCTCGTCCATTTTCTGCTTGGCGGGGTCCACGTAGCCGACCACGTTGTTCACGAGGCCTTCGCGTGCTGCCATGTTGGACCCTGTGTTCGCGACGAAGTCACGGGCTGTTTCTGCAGCCTGGCTGTTCCACTTGCCCTCGTACTTGCGGCGGAGCAACGGGTCTGTCTTGATTGCAGCCTCCACGGCCTGGTCACGGTCGACGTATCCCTGGTAGCCGTACTTTTTCCACGGTTCAGCAACCGGCTTAATCTTTGCTTTGAACTCATCAATCTGAGGTTGCTCTATAAATGACGTGAGCATGGAGCTTTCATCCGGGTCGGCATACTGGAACACCGCCCCCTTGGAATTCTCAGGCATCGGTACGGTGTACTGCGCTCCGTAATTGAGCTTTGTGCCGTCATCGGACACAGACGACAATTTGACGAACCTGCCATCGGCCAACTGCACGATTGGAGTTGTACCTTTCTGGTTCAGGTCGGAAAAGTTAGTAAGAGCCGTTTTGAAGTTGTCTGGGCTGTACTGCTTTCCGATGGCTGCCTGTTCCTGGGTCGCGTACTTGCCATCACCGACTAGAGGCCCGGGAGTAACTATCTGGTCACTCTTCTGCATGTACCTGGCCATTTTAACCCTGGCCACGGACTCGTCACGCCACGTGGTCAGGTCGTTGAACCTCCGCTCGTCGGCATCTGTCCACGTGCCGGCATTCTTCTTAGCTTCGCGTTCCAATGCCATTGCCTCGAGAGCCTGGTTGTACTGGTCGAGCTCTATTTTGTATGTTTCCTCCACGGTCTTGCCGAATTCCCTTTCGGAATTCTTCCATCCCTCGTACCATTGTTCAGCCTTGGCCTGTTCCTCGTTGAAGGCCTTCCGGGCAGGCATTGTCCTCTTCAGGCGCTTGGCCTCGTCGGTCAGAATCTGGAAGTTCTCGGCATTGATGATGTCGTCAGGGCTATACTGCGTGCCGCTGATTCCCGGCTGGCCGGGCAACGACACGTTAGCACGCTTCTTGGCCTGCTCAGCCATGTAGTTGAGCTCTGCCTGCCTTGCGGCAATTGCATCGTCAGTCTTGTAACCTATATCCTTTATATATCCGCCTACGTTTTCACGTAAGCCCTTCGCACCGGCCTCGCCTTCGACACCGGATGCGAACTTGGTGCCAAGGCCGAGCCCGGCACCCTTCAACAGGAACTTGGTACCTGCAATGCCGCCTGCCTGGGAGCCGACGCGTGCCGTGCTCCACTTGCCGCGTGGGTCGGTAGAATCGGAGCCGTAGGCGGCCATGTCATAAAGCTGTGTACCTACAGGAACAGCACCGTAGTCGACAGTGCCCGCAACGCCACGGGCACCATACTGCAATGCCTTGGGAAGCCTTGCCACGACCCTGCCAGTCTTGGAAACGATGCCTACGCCCGGGACGAAGTTCAACCCGATTTCAGCGAGGTCGCCGAGCACATCGCGTGCTTCCAGGTCCTTGCCCATGATTCGGGCCTCGCGTGCCCTGGGGGCACCCAGTTCCTGTGCAGCGTCGAGAAGCCATGAACCAAGTGAAACATGGTTGTTGGCATCGTATCCGCGTGCCTGGTTGTTCTGCTGGTAATCACGTGCAGCACGCTCCATGTCGGATTTCCAGAAACGGGGGTCCTGCCCGTCGGCAAGCGCGTATGTGTTGATTTCGTCGGTATTCCACTTGCCAACATACTCGGCGTTTTCAGGGTTAGTGTACTTGGAACGGATATCGTCAGTATACTCGCCACCCTTCTTGGGCACGCCGAGCTTTTCGAGGTAGTAGTCGATGTTCTTGATTTCCTCGTTGTCGACATCACGACGAACATACGGGTCCGGGTTAATCTGGGCCATGCCGCGCTTGCGGAGCTCGAAGTACTTGTTGGCGAGTTCCGGATTGCCTTCCCTGGAGGCAAGGTCTGTGACCCCGAGCACCTTGCGCATGTCGGAATCATGGAGAGCGATGTATGCAGCGACCTCCTTTTCGGTAGCCCCGTCGAGGTCCATGACCATCTGGTTCGCGAGGTCACGGTAACGGTTGCTGCGCTCGGTAGCAACTAGCTCAAGTGCTTCAAGTATCTTGTCCATTATTTCTTTTCCCTGGTAGAGTTGATTGCCTTGTCAAGGTCCGGGTGCGTAAGACCGGCATTCTTGATGCCTACAAGCCATTGATAACCCTTTCGCTTCAGGTCGGTGAAGTTCATCCGGTTGACCTCATCCTGGGTCACCTTCGTGCCCTGCCCGCCCTTTCCGACCGGCTTGCCGAAGTTCCTGATGGCCTCGCGTATCGACTGGATTTGCGTCTCGAACGTCCCTCGGTTCTTGTCGTCGAGGGTCGATGCCTTCACCTTGCCTTCCAGCTCGTCGAGCCTGGAGGTCCATTTGGCAATTTTGTCTTTCTTGAGCGTCTTGTCGATGGCGATGTTGTCGGTCTTCACCTCTTTCTCGAGCAGGTCGAGGTCGTTCTTGCTGCGCTGCAGGGTCTGTGCGGACCTGTAGTTCTCGTCATTCTCCGGGGCGTACGGGTCAGTTACCTTGGTGTCGGCGCCGGGTTCGTCCTTGATGCCGAAGCTCTCGTACACCTTTGCACGCAGGATATCGTTCTCGCGGAGCTTGGTCTGGTAGTTGGCCAGTGCACGGCTCCGTGCGATACCTGCCTTGCTGATGCCGTCCGGGTCGCCTGAAGCCACGGCCTGCCTGTATGCGTTTTCCGCGTCGGCGAGGTCGTAACGGGCAACCAGCAGGGACGTGCCGGATTCCTTCCAGGAGTTCCTCAGGTTCTCGCGGTCGGATTTCCTGTCGTTCGCTTCGCGGATTTTCTTGGTCTCCTCGGCATTCCTCTTGTTCTGCTTGACAGTAACGTACGTGGACGGGTCGCCCTCGTACTGGAACTTGTACTTGCCCATTTCCTCCTCGGTGTCGAAGGCCTTGCGTTCCTTGGCGATTTCGGCAAGGCGGGCCTCGAGCTGCGCGATGCGCTCCGAGTTCGGGTTACCGACCGGCTGCATGTCGGGTGCGGAAAAGTCGTCCAGGCCGAGTACATTCTTCGCACTGTACTGGGAGCCAGTGGTCTGCAGGCCCGGCAGGTAGTTGAACGTGGTCCTGGGTTTCGGCAGGGTGGTCCCGCCGAGACGTTCCGCGTCGTCCATGTCTCCGCGCAGCTCGTTTGCGGACAGGAGGTTATCCAGATAGAGGCGGCTCGCGTTCCTGCGTTCATATTCGCGCTTGAACTTGTCGAGAGCCTTCTGCGACTTGGGTCCCCACTTGCCGTCCCTGTCGGTGTCGATGAAGAACTGCATCTGCTCGATTTCCTCGGGAGTGGCCTTCGAGGGGTCAAAGTCGTAGTACATGTAGTCGTTCATAACCATTAGAGAAGACCTCCTCCGTCCTGCTTGTAAGTCTTGGGCATCATGTTCCAGTCGAGTCCGGCCATGATGGCGTCGAAGTTGCGGCGCGAGCCGGCGAAGTCCTTGCCGCTGCGTAGCAGCTCGAGTTCCTCGCGGATGCGCTTCTCCTCCTCGTCCAGTTGCGATTGCCTGTCGAGGATGTCCTTGCGCTTCTGCCACTTGTATGCCTCGCCGCCGCCCTTGACGAGGTTGCCCATGCCCTCGATGTATTCCTTCTTGGCGTTGCGGGTATTCTCGTCGCGGTACCTGGCCGCGTCCATGTACGTGTTGATGAATGACATGGTTGGTGCTGTATAGATTGCCATCCTGTCCTCCTTAAATCATCAGGCCCATGCTGGCGAGCTGCAGGTTTCCGTTCGTGCGGTTCTGCTTCGCCGCGATTTCGTCCTGGAACTGGTTCTGCCTTTGCTGCGTGTAGTCGTTGGCTAGGTTGCCCTTGAGCGCGATGGAGCTGTCCGTGGCTGCCTTGAGCTGGTTCAGCTTGTTCTGCATCGCAGTGATGTTCCCGGACCATTCCGAGTAGGAACGGGTGCGGTCCTGGTTGTAGGCGTTGAGGGCCGTGTTGTAGAGCTGGTCTTCCTTCTCGGCCACGCCCTGCGCGATGGCGTTCGCGGCACCGGTGCCGCGCCCGACGCCTGCACCTGCCGCGCTATGGGAAATGCGCTTCTCGGTGTCGCCGATAATCTTGTCATAATACGGGTTGACGAAATCGTCCACGTCCTTGTCGTAGCTGAACTCGTCGAAATCGTACACGTAGTTTTCCGGGCTGTATGCGCCGACGGCGGAGCGGTACGCGTCCACGTCCTCCTTCGTGCCGAGGAAATTGTCCGGGTTGGCGTAGTATTCGTCCAGCAGCCCGTCCACCTCGTCCTGCGTGAGGTTGAACTCGCGCATGGCCTTGTTGAGCAGGGCGCGCTTGCGTTCCGCGTCCTGTTCCTGTTCGTATGCACCGAAGATGCCGGCGAGTGCACCGAGCGAACCGCCGATGATTGCCCCGTACGGGCCGGCGGCCATGCCTCCGGCCAACGCGCCGGTGCCGGCTCCCTGTACTATTCCGCTTCCATAGCTTGACATGCGTCAGCCTCCTATATCTAAATTATGCCCTTATTCGGAACGAGCCCTGCGCGGTTTCGCCCTCGGCAAGTGTAAATGTCAGTTGTGAATTACGCACCGGCACGGTCCTCACTCCGGTGTCGGAACAAACTATCAGGTGCCAGTCGAACGCGTTCTGTGGCAGCTTCTCGTCTATAGAGAGCGGGCCAACGGCGTTGACGAACACGAGCCCCTTCACGCCCGTGAAATAGATGTTCTTGCGACCGTCGAGGCCATAGGAGCCCTCGAGGGCCTGCGCGACGTAGTCGGGCGTGGAAAGGTGTGAAATGTCTACCAGCTTAATCATTCACGCCCCTAGAATATGTTGCACGGGCTCGCGTTGATTTTCGCCGACACGATGGCGAAATCGACCGGGTCGCTGCAGGAAATCTCGATGGTGAGGAACTTGCACAGGCCGAGGTTCCACCACGTGGTCTCGTGGTCGTACCGTCCGATGGCGCCCATGCTGCCGAGCTCCATGTCTGTCCAGTCGTTACCGTCGGTGGAGTACCGCATCATTACCTGCGGGTCCAGCGTCGGGTCCGTAATCTGCCCGTTGTTGAGCGTGACGTTCAGTGCGTCGCAGTAGAACGGGCTGTTGTCCGAGTACAGGGCTCCGCCCCGGCGCAGACGCAGTATGCACAGGCCGTCCCATTCTGTAAACTTTTCGTCGTCGAGATACACCAGCGCGTCACCGTCCATCATACCGAAATAGACACGGTTGTATGCGAAGGTGGCGTACTGCGGCCTCCACAGGCCCATCTCGTACGATTCGCGTGCGTGCCATTCCTGTTCGGTCAGGTCGTAGACGAGCGTCACCCTGTCGGTACGGAAGGTAATGGCGTAGAACACGTGCTGGGATTCGCTCCAGAACTGTCCAACGGCGTCCTCCGGGTGCTCCATCTTCGAAATCTGCCGCTCGATGGAAATAGTGGACACGCGCTTCTTTTCGTTGCCCTGCATGATGTAGACGCCGTTCTGCCCGATATCGGAGGCGCCGAGCCAGCCCACGTACGGGCCGCAGTGGGCGAGCGATGCAGGTGCGCGTATGCCGATGGATTCGGCCGCGTTGTCCGGGCTAACGAAGGGCTTGTTGATGTCGTCTCGGTAGCTGAAGCACTGCACGGAACGGGGGCCGAACGTGTAGAGGAACGACCCGTTGGAACACAGGGCCGTTATGTTGTCCGGATTCCATTCGGCGTATGTCACGAAACCGTAACCACCGTACTCCCCGGCAGGGTCCGCATAGAAGATGTCGTAGATGATATTGTCGCTGTCGTCGGTGGTCTCGAAGGGATACTGCACAGATGTGTAGAAGGCATCCGTATCCGCATCGTTCACTAGCAAATATCCGTAGAGGTATGCGCAGTGGGTGGGCCTAATCTTTTGCGTGTGGGTAGTGTCGCCGACACGGGTGGGCAACTGGATGCTCCTCCAGTCGTTGGCCATGTACGAGTCGGTAAGCGTGGTGTCCACGGCGAATACCGAGGCCCCGTCGACCACGACGAGGTGCGGGTGGGCACTGCCTTCGCCGCCCGTTTCCGTGAAATGCACGGGCTCGGAAACCGCGTTGCTGACCTGCCCAATCTTGAACTTTGTCAGGCCGTCGGCGCCCTGCCTGATTACGTAGACGGAGCTGCCCCAGCACCCGAACAGGACGGGCTGCCCGTCGTTGCCCCGGCTCGCCCGGAACAGTCCACGGCACGGGCCCTCGCCGACATGCAGCGCGAGCATCTGTCCCTTGATGCCGAGCAACACCTTGTCCGTAGTGGACTGGTCGGCATTGACGGTTTCCGGGTACATATTGAGAGTAAACGAGCGAGAAACCTTCTCAATTTCATGGCGGTGTATACCCCCGACGATGTTCTGGATGATTCGCTGGGCCATCTGTGTATCTCCCTAGCCGTTCGGGAACAGGAACGCGCCCGAGTAGAAATCGGCGGCGCTGCAGTATGTACGGGTGGCCGGCTTGCGGGTCACGTACTTGATTGCACGGGAACTGGTCTTTACCGAGTTCTCCATGTCCGTGAGCTCGCCCTTCAGGATGTTGACCTGCTCGGTAGAGAGCCTCGGGAAGGTCACGGCGAACTTGTGCGTAAGCGCCACGATGAAGAGCTCCTCGTACTGCTCCGGCACGCGGAGCGTGGAGTCGAGGTCGAAGGACCATTTCCTGTTGTAGTTGATTTTGAGTTCCAGCCTCGGGTCGGGCAGGAGCTTCACCTTGAGCAGGAGCTGCCTGTCGTTGACCGGCTGGCAGGTGTACACTGCGGAGCCGTTCGGGTACGCGTCGAACTCGGTCGGGCTCGCGTACTTGAGCTCGATGTAGGAACCGAGCTCGGTCGGTTCCTTGCTGCGCCAGTAGACCTCGTTAATCTTGTGTGCGCCTGCCGCCTCAATGTCGACCGGCATGTATTCCTCCGGAGCTTTCGGGTCGATGTCGCCGACAACGAATTCCTGCCTGTCCAGCGGCGTGCTCACGTCGGATACAAGGAACTGGAGAAGGTTGTCGTCGGAATACTTCTTCGCGATACCGCGCAACAGCTGGTAACCCGTCTCGACCTTGTCGGCGGGCGGGGTCTGCCTGCGGGACACGATGTTGCTCCTCGACAGGGCTTCGGAAATTATAGAGCGTACCGTAATCATGGTGCCTCCCTTCGGTAAGAAATTAGGGGGACGGGCATGCACGCGGCGGGAACAAAAAAGGAGGGGCGCCTCACGGCGTCCCTCCTGCGTCTTTGGGAGAGTTCCCTTGGTTACTTGGCCTTCACGAGGACAAGTGCCTGGCCACGCTTCTCGATGGTGCCGGAAAGGGTGAACAGGTCGAAACGGGTGTCGTTCACGAACTTGTCCATGTCGATACGGCGGTTCTGGAAGATGGTGATGCCTTCCACGGAGCCCTTCTTGGAATCGGCGGCTGCGACGTCGATGTCGTTGAGGGTCTGGAAATTGAACGTGCCGTTGGCACGGACAATGCCGCAGAAATACACGCCTTCAGCCGGGGAGGCAACGTCGACAGCGCCGAGGTTGGCCCAGTCGACTTCGGAACCGTCGTCCATGGCTGCGACGCGGGTGCCGCCGAAAGCGACGTCCACTTCGTCAACCGGGATGGCGATGGTTGTAGCGCCGGAGGCGACTGTCACGTCTTCCTTGGCCACGAAGGCGTACGGCTGTGCGGTTTCCTCGCCGTTGAGGTCACAGGCCACGATGCCGTCAACGAAGAACGGCATGCCGGCCTGCACGCGGGTAGCTGCAGCGGCAGCGGTGCCGAGGGTGACGGTCAGCACGTTGTCTGCAAAGGATGCGAACTTTGCACCGACAAGGGCGTCACCGAGAGCCTTGGAAACCTTGAGCTGCTTGATGAAGCGCTGGCTGCGGTAGTCCGCGCCGTGGAAATGGCCAATCAGCCCCTGCTTGTACATGTCCGGAGCGTTGACCGGGACGAACTGGGCGCCCTTGGAGGTCACGATAGCTTCCACCATCGGGTCGACGAAGCCGTAGAGCGGTTCGCTGGTCACGGATGCGAGGTAGCCGGAGGCCATGGAGAGCGGTTCGAATTCGCCGACGCGGCCCACGAATGCGGTTGCACTCTTCGGGATGTCGTTCTTGATGGACTTCTTCAGTGCGGAAGAAATCAGGGCGAGGCCGTTCGGCTGTGCCACCTCTTCGTCGAACTGGAGGTCGGTCTTGCCTTCGACGGCATTGGTCTTGACGAACACGTGCCACGGCTCGATGGAAAGATGGACTTCGCGTTCCTTGATGTCGGACTTGGCGTTGCCGGAAGCGGCGAGGGAGTTCTCGACCTCTGCGTGGTCCTTGATGGTGAAGCCGTAGGTCTGGCCGTTACGCTTGCCGACGAGCTCGGCGTCGGGGATATAGGCCTTGGAACCGACGGTAAAGTACGGAGCCATTTCGGCTGCGCGCAGGGATACGAGTTCGGTCTGATAGTTTGTCTGGATAACATTCGTGGAAGGAATGTTCGGGTGGGTATTGGCGGGCTGTGCCATGTCTTTGTTCTCCTATTAAGTTGTTAATGCCCGCGAGGATGTTCCGCCAGGAAGCGGTTCCAGTCTCGCTTGGTACTTTCACTTGAAGCACCTGGATTTGAAACCTGGCTGCCCAGAATCGGGAGCTTCGGCTTCGGTTGTGGATTCTGTTGTGCCCCCTTGTCGGCCTTGGCCCTTGCCACCTTCCTGTTCAGCGAAATGCGCGTTTCCAGCTGCTGCAGTGCAATCATCTTGCGCATCGGGTTCCTCTTCTCCACGATGGACTTGAGGGTTTCCGGGTTGCGCATCAGCGTGCTAATCAGCAACGGGGCGATATCCGAGTCGCCGACAAACTGGTCGATGGTTCCGTCCGGGTCGTACTCGTTCAGGAACTCGCGGAACTTCTGGCCTCCGTTGCGGAGCAGGTTCCAGTAGTGTTCCCTCTCTTCGTCCGAACCGAAGCAGTCGTTGACCTGCCTGTAGTGGCGTTCGCTGGCTTCACGCTCGCGTTCCTCGGTGGCCATCCGGTCACGTTCGGACTTGAGCCGTTCCAGTTCGGTCTTCTCGCCGTTCAGCGCGATGCTGTGGTCTATGTAGGACTTCACGTCGTTGGGGTCGAAATCAGTCTGCTCGAGCACGGAGTACTTCTTGATGGTTTCCTCCAGTTCGGCGATGCGCTTGTCCTTGGCCTCCATTTCGGCCTTGTGGCGCCGCTTCTCACGGACGAAAGCATGGTTGATGCTCTCCTGCTTCGTAGGCTTCTTTCTTGGTTGCGGCTTGTTTTCAACCGCAGTCTCGGGCACGTCGGTCTCGACGGTTTCGCGGGCCGTCTCCACTTCCGTTTCCGGTGCCGGAGCACTTGTTTCCGCCGGCTGCTCTCCGGTGGCAGCGGGGCCTTCGCTCGGTGCAGTTTCGGCGGGTTGCGGGTCCGCTTCGGCGTGCATCTTGTTCAGGTATTCCATGGCTTGATTCGTATCCATGATTTTCTCTCCTCTCCGCGATACTTGTATGCCGCGTCGTGTTCGCGGGTGTTTCTACAGGTAAATTAGTGCTAGCCCTTCGGAAGGTACGTGTGGGCCATTCCCCAGTCGCCCGTCCATGAATTGACGCGGCGGCCTATGGATTCGCCCGGGTGACCCACGAGGTCGGCCAGAATCTTGGAGGCCTCCACCGGGTCAGGGCTTCCTTCGTACTGGTATTCCTTGGTACCGTCGGCGAACGTGATGTAGATGTCGCCGTTGGAACCGATACGGGCACGCTTGACGCACGAGGACGACGGGGTCACTGCCCGGCGCGGGTCGTGGTCGTTCCACCACTTGGCGAGCCCCTCCTCGTTCCTGATGCCAAGGCGGGCTGCCCGGCCCTCGGGAATCTTGGGGTCGTTCATGTACTTGTTGAGCGCTTCCTCGTGCTCCTCCGGGGTCTGCCTGATGAATGACTCGAGGTCCTCCGGGGATGCCCCGGCGAGCATCTGGTTGTTCTGCGGGACGTCCTTGACATATACGATGCCGGCGTCAAAGTCGATAGGTTCACTCTGCATCCGGTTCGCGAGTTCAACGGCCGCACCCAGGTTGACATCGGGATTGCGGTTCGCCATCTTGTCCCAGACACGTCCTCCGACACGGGCGGCACTGCCGGGTCCGTACGGGCCTCCGGTGAGGGCGCTCGATACGAGCAGCCTAAGAATCGAGAGTTCGTCGTTCGGTGCCGCTGCCATTAGAGGGTACTCCCTGTGATTTCGTTAATCATCTGGTTGTTCTTGTCGATGGTGTCGTCGAGGCGGTCCTGCGCCTCCATGGCGACCTTCTGGGATTCCAGGTTGACCTTCTCCTGGTCGATACCAGCCTGTGCCCCGGCCTTGGCCTCCTCGATGTCGAGGCGCCTGTTGTCGACCTGGTTGTCGAGCACTGCCTTGTTCCAGTTCAGGCTGCGTTCCTCGCGCTTGTTGGCGAGTTCGGTGAAGAGGCTCTGAATCTGGTTCTTGAGCTGCTGGTTTTCCTCGGTAACGGCTTCCAGCTGTTCCATGGCCTGGTCTGCCACGTCCTTCATCTGCTTGATTTCGTGGATGGCGTACGCGTCGAGCTCGGTGTCGGCCACCAGCTTGATTGCCGGGTCCATGTTTGCGACGATGTCGGCGCTCAGGTCCTTGGCGTCGTCGGTCGAGAGCGTGTCCGCGTAGTACTTGGCTAGTATCGGCTTGAGCATTTCCGGGAGGAACTGGGCGATGACCTGCAGCTCCTGCCTGCGCTTCATGTTGGTCGTAATCACGTCCGGGCCGGCCTGCAGCGAGAACTTCACGCGCTGCCCGTCGTTGAGCAGCTCTATCACGCACATCCATATTGCACGCATGGCCTCGTACGCGTGGTTGTACAGCTGGGCCACGTTTCCTTCGCGGTTTGAGGCCTGCTCCAGCACTTCAACGGCGGTCCGCTGTACGGCGGCACCGCCCTCGACCGTGCCCTGGATACCGGTAGGCGGTATTCCCAACACTGCGGCCATCAGCTGCTGCGTGGCGTTGATGATGTTTTGCAGGTCGCCCGTCTCAAAACTTTCCTTGAGCTGTATCGGGGCCTGTCCGTTCACCGGGTTGAACAGGACGGCGAGCGAGTCGTCCTCCGCGCATCGGGACCAGTACTCCTCGAGCCCGTCCATGCTCCCGACCGGCATGGCCCAGCCTGCGCGGGGTGCCCGGTTGGCGCGTTCCAGCATGGTGCTGTACGCGATGTTGAGGCCGAGTTGGAGCGAGTATGTCTTTTGCACGATGCCGATGTAGTCGGGCACCCGGTTCTTGGTAATGGCGTAGGCTGCGAAACGGAAGATGGGGATGTAGGTCGTGGGTAGGGTCGCGTGCTCGACAACCATGTCGCCGCACACCTTGTACATGTCCACGCCGCCCTGGTCGTTCTTCTCGTAATAGGTGACGATGGGTATCGAGTTGGTCGGGCGCTTGACCCACTGGTCGCCGATATGGTAGAGGCTCGGCAGCACCCGGGGATAGTTCAGGGGAAGCACGTCCTCGCCGTACAGGCGCTTTGCCTTCTTTGTGCTAATCCAGTTCACGACCGCGCCCTGCTCGGCGTCGCGTGCACTGGCAGTGGTCACGCACGGGTCAAGGGCTATGCTCGCCGGGTCCTTGACGCATTCCGGCACAATCTTGGGTTCGCCCGTCCATTCGTCGGCCACGGTCGTCACGACCACGAAATTCTGGCCGATGTCGGTGGCCTTGGTGAAGCAGTTGACGAACGCGTCCTTGGCGTCGCTGTCGCCCTCTATGGCGTTGATGGCGTCCTGTATGTCCTTGCCGGACGCCTGGTCCTCCAGCTGGGCGTGCCACGGGGATGCCGAGAGAGGCGATGCTATGGCCGAGTCAAACACGCCCCACTGGGACAGGTGCTCGTTCCGGCGCTTGCCGCGCCTCCATTCCTTGACCCTCTCGTCGCTCCAGAAATTACCGGAGTACATGGCCTCCGCGTCGATGCGGTCCTTGACAGATGCGGAGTAGTAGTCTGAGGACTCCTTCAAAAAATCTACGATACGCTCAATAGTGGCTGGGTCTTTTACAGGATAGTTCGTGGCCATCATCGCCTCCTAGGGAGAAATTAGTGGCCCATCGCCGCGAGAACGCGGGAGGCCACCTCGCTGGCGGAACGGGACCCGACCACGATGCCGCCCTGCGAGTTCTGCCTGGCCCTGTTGGCGAGCAGGAGGGAGTCAAGGGCGTCCGGGCTCCTCCCGACGGCCTTCTTGACGTCCTCCTTAGGGAAGCAGGCGGTACGGCCCTGCGGGTTGATGTAGTAGAGCACGTAGCGGCACTCCTCGCGAATCTTCGCCCCGTCGTCGTTCTGGGGCAGGTAGAACTGCGTGGATGTCACGGCGTCGCGCAGGCCGAAATGCATTTCCGTCCTTACGTTGTTGTAAAATTCCTTGGAACTGGCCGAGCCGAAGTTGACTCCCTCCATGTTCCTCACGCTCCTGTGCGTGTAGTCGTACAGGCCGTTGCCGAAGCCGCCCGTGACGTCGATGCAGGCACCGGCCACGTTGTACTTGCGGTTCAGTTCCAGCATTTCCGACACCAGCTCCTGCGTCTCCGCGTGGTGGTACCGGCGGGACTCGAGGAACCCGTAGTCGTCGATGACGATGAACACGGAGTCGTCGCGGCCCTGACCGGCCAAGTCCGCTCCAATCCATACGGGCGCGTTGAGCGGGTGGGCCGGCCTGTCGTTCATGAACAGGCGGTCGTCTATTGCGATGTTGGCTGAACGGCTGTCGACAATCCTGCCGAGTACCTGCTGCTCGTAGAGCTGCGTGCCTGGTGGGTAGCGTTCCAGCAGGTCTGCCTTGAACTCGGCCGAAGTGTGGTTGTTGTCCAGTGCGGACGCGTTGATGATTGCCCGTGGGTTCTTGTTGCACAGCTCGACGAACCAGGCGTGGGCCGGGTTGAAGCTGTCAGGCGACGTGAACAGGCGCTTGCGGGGCAGCACCACGTTCTGGCCGCGCAGACGGTCGGAACCCCAGGTGTACAGCTCCTCGCAGCAGTAGCTCGCCTCGTCAATCACGAGGATGTCCACGTCACTTAGCCCTAGAATCGCACTGGCATTCTCGCTCGTGGCCCCCCAGGCCAGGCCGTTAGCGCCGACCTGAATTTCCTTTTCGGACTTGCGGTACTCGTACGGTACGTGCCACTCGTTCAGTCGCTTGCGGACCTCACCGAAGAGGACGCGGTTGAGGGCCGTGTAGTTCTGGGCACCGGCTATGATGCGCCTGCCCTCGCACAGGTTCTTGGCGATGTAGACCGAGGCGGCGAACGTCTTTCCTGACGAAACGCCGCAACACGCGACGAGGAGTTTCTCGTCGTCGCGCTGCATCATTTCCATCTGGAATGGCATCAGCTCGACCTTCATGCCGAGCCTCCGCTATTTCTTTTCGGGTAGTACGAACTCTATCTTGCCGGCCACGTCGTGCTTGTTCTCGGTCTTGGCGTTCACGTCAAGGCGCTGTGCACGTGCCTCGTCCGTCTGGTCGTAGTGCAGGCCGACTATGCGGAGGGCCTTCTCTATCAGGGCCATCTGGTCCGCGTCGTGTTCGTGAAATGCGTTCACCAGTTCCTGCCCGAGGTCGAGCTTCGTGGTAAGCGCGTCCAGCATCTTTAGCCTTGTTTCTTTCCTGCGCTTCTTCGCAGCCGTGCTGGACAGCTGCATCTGCCTTGCGTTGGCCTTCGTGAACGGTCTTCCGATAACCCTCTTGGGCTGCTCTTCTGCGCGTTCCTCTGCGCCATCAGGCGAAACAATGTTCTCCTCCGGTTCTCCCATTTTCTCCTCCGTGAAACTTGTTGAGCGCCCCGCGTTGGCGCCTTGGGTTAGCCCTCACCCCGGCCTTCCAGCCAGTGCATGTTCAGTCCCTGGAACGGGATGTTCTTCGTGCTGCCGGCTATCGCTTCCAGCAGCTCGATGATTCGGTCCAGCTTCCTCTCCATGGCGGCCATGTCACCCAGTTCTTGAACCTGGCTAAATGCACCGCCATGCATGGGCGGCTCCGGCACCGTGCCGGCTGTGACAGGACCGTCAAAGGACGGACTAGTCTTCGTATTCGTCGTATTCGTCTTCTTCGCCATCGGATTCTCCCATTTCCGGTGCCTCGAAATCTTCGCCTTCCTGCTTCAGCTCCCCGCCGAGTTCGGAAATGAGGGCGCCGACCTCTTCGATTTCGGTCTGTTCGACGCCGTATCTTTCAAAGATTTCATCGAGTTTCTTGATAAGTTTTTCCATAAGTCTGTTCTCCATCCTAGTGGACACTGACGGGATTCGAACCCGTAAAGTCGCTCCTTGCAGGGGAGGTGCGTTACCATTCTGCCACAGGCCCATCTATGACGAAATTAGGGCATGCTCTCGTTCTGTTCGGTATGCACCAGCCAGCTGATGCGTACTTGCCTCAGCTGCATAATGCTGGTAATGATTCCGCAGATAGCAATGACAAGGTCGCAGATGTAACTGCTGGTCGCTATTCGTTCTTTATTCATTGTTGCCTACTCCTTTTAAATGCCTGAAATTAGAGGCGTGCGAAGTCGGCAATGTCGAGGGTCGGCTTCTTCGCCTTCATGTACTCGTCCATCAGCTCCTCGGTGAGCTCGCGCTCCCTGCGCTTGGCGAAACAGTCGGCGCACTCGCAGGTTCCGGTAAGCACGTTTGAGAGGACCAGGCAGCGGAACCTCTTTTCGTACGGGATTGCATGCTGGCAGAAATCGCATATCCCCGAGCTCAACGGCTGGTACTTGCGGTCCGGCCCGTCCCAGATTAGCGCGACGCTTCGGGCTACACGTTCGTGTATGCTGTCCAGTTCCGCCGGCGACAGCGTTTCCAGAATTTTCTTTTCAGTGTACCTCGGTTGTCCCCGCATTTGTCCACACCTCGTTAAGGGTTAAGCTACCGGGCGGTTACGTGGCAAACTGTTGTTTGCCCGCCCAATATGAAATTAGTACGTTTGCGCGTAAAAATGCGGGTTTTGCGCGAAATTTTCTACATTGTGTGCATATTCTATAACGAAATATGTCCACAATATTGTCCACAAAATAGGTAACCTATGGAAAAGATATCCTACTCAATCGTGCGCAAGAACCCCAAGCGCAAGTCGTGCAAGTGGCACGGCCGCATCCGGCAAGGCGGCAGGGAAAAGCTGGTAGCCCTCAACACGCAGGACAAGGCCGAGGCCGACAGGTGGCTCGCCCGGCAGAAGTACCTCTACGGGGAGTACCTTGCCGGCAACGTCCAGCTTTCCGAAATACTGACGGTAGACAGCACCCCCGTGCTTGCACAGAAACGGGCCTCCACGGCCGTCCTGAGCCTGCGCGACTGTCTGGACGGCTGGGAACAAAAGCGCCGTATGGAAGCCAAACGTGAAACGACAATAGCTACGTACGGGCGTGCCCTCCGTATAATGGTCGACCCGGCCATGCCGGTGACCGATTTCGGCCCGGAACAGGTCAAGGCCATAATGGCGTCCAAGGCGGGCCTGAAGCCGGCAACCCGCCGGTTCTATTCCAAGGCGCTCCTGTCGTTCTGCGATTTCCTACGTACCGAGTACGGCTGCGTCGGGCTGTGCGAGGCCCTCCCGAAGGTCAAGGTGGACGAGGCGCCCAGGAGCTACTGGACACCCAACGAGATGGCTACCATCCTCCTGGAGATTGAATCGGATACGGCGGAGAAGACCATTCAATATCGCCAGTATTTCACTTTAATGAGCCAGGTAGGCTCAAGGCAAGGGGAAACGGGCAAGATAACCTGGGCCGACGTGTTCGACGACGGGCACGGCAACGGCTGCATCCGTTTCCGGGGCGAGACCACCAAGGCGAGGGTGGGACGCACCGTGCCGATTTCGTTCGAGCTCTGGGCCGAGCTGGAGGACAGGAGGGGGAGGCCTGACGGGCTCGTGTTCGACGCCATATCCGACTGCCAGGCGACCCGTTACTATGTCCTGCAGAAGGCCCTCAAGAAGCTGGGCCTTACCGGAAATTTGCACAAATGGCGACATTCAGTTTCGATGGCCATGTATTCTAAGAGCAAGGACATCAAGGCGTGTTCCCAGCTGCTGGGTCACTCGGCGGCCGTGGCAATGAAGTACTATCTCGAGGCCAGGTCCCTCGAGGAGCTCAGGGAGCTTGTCGAGGACTAGTCGAGGCCGTAACCGGTGTAACCTGTAACCGGGTATCCGTATTCCTATATCCTATAACCCTATTATTATTATATTTTTCTTACAAAGTTCTTACACGCGTGATAAGATATAAGGTATAAAAAATATAATTATTATATGTAGTAGAGGAAGTAACCGAAATGCGGTTACACGGTTACAAATTTACCCCACCCGTCTGGAACCCGCGCCGTTACTGGGCTCAGCTCGATTTGAAATGTAACCGGGCCTCGGTTACATTTGGTTACATCGGTTACAAATCGGCCTTGTTTAAATATTATTTTACAAAAGAGGCTCTTTTGTCAACCTTGTCTGTAAAGTCGTGTTTACATGCAAGGATGGAGCCTCGAAAAAGAAACCCGGCATACCCTTCCATGCCGGGGCCTTTTTGCTATATTTGTAATGTCCGGAAACATACCGGCCTTTGAAAATTACCAGTCCGCTCGGCACCGATGCCGCTTAAACTACGTTAGACGGACGCCAAAGAAATCCCAACACATATAAACATACGCACGACTGAGAGTCCCAACATTCAGCGGTTGCATAGATTTTGTACTTGGCGCATCCTGCGCCTTACAGGGTCGGCCCCAAGTTGGGAGGGGCCGGCCCTTTTTAATTGGAGATTACGATGGGCAACAAGACATTGAACGATTACGCACTCGAGATAAGGTTCGGTAAATGGGAGGACAGCGATTTCTACCGGTTCGACCATGGCCGTATAGAGCAGTACGGCAGGTTGTACGAGAAACTTGGATATCACGGCTACATCAACCTGTACGGGTTCGATGAAAGCGACATGGAGCCGAAGCCCCTCCTTCCCGGGAAGGAACGCGACATGTTCTGCATGAACGCAGACAGGGTCGCACGCTGCCTGATGAAATTCTGGTTCACCTGCCACGCATGGGACTACCATACAATGCGCCGGCCCGGTAACTGGGTGGACATAGACGACTGGGCGAAGAACGTAGAGCACATCCGTTACAACCGGGGAGAGAAGGACGGCCACGTCTACGGCGGGGAGTTCCTCGCCGGATACATCCACTTCCTCTACATGCTGATGCAGGCATCCGACAGCTACATCAGGAGCTGCATCGACCTCGAGACGCAACGGGTACGCCTCCCGAAGACATGGGAGAACACCTACAGGTACATAGCCCTGCCGCACCTGTACGAGGTGGAGCTCGAGGCCAGACGCATCCGGTAGACGAAGGGGCCTATGGAAGACTCACTATTCAACAGCGTCCGCGAGGCCCTCGCCAAGAACGGGATAACCGTGACTGCGAAGGGGCTCTACAGGACCTCGAACACCGGCAAGCAGGTACTCGCCGACGCGGGGATGGTATTCAACACGCTCGGCGTACAGCCCAAGGAATTCATGGACGATTTCCGGCGCAGGACCGGCATGGCCCTCAACGAGGCCATCGACGCCGACGCCCCGGCTAACGCCGCCAACAGGTACAGCGAGATGGAGTTCCAACACCCCGCCATACGGCAGCTCAGCGCGTGGGGAAAGCCGGACAACGACATGTTCTCCAGGATAAGGTTCGCCTCTAACGAGGAGGACGGCTCGCTCGTAATCGTCGTATCCACCGGAACCGGCGGGTGCAGGGTAGTGCCCATGTCAACGAACAGGTTCGACACCATAAGCCAGCTCGCGACGATATGTTCCGGGCTCAAGGCTACCGACGAGAAGAAATACCCTAGCCTCTACGACGAGCTTACGGCCGGGTACATGGACAAGATGCAGTCGGTTGTCGACAGGTGGAGGAACCGAGAGTTCAGTTCGCAGGAGGACTTCGTCAAGCACCTCGCCATGCACATACCGCACAGCATGCTGAAGAACCTGTCGCTGAAGCTGATGGTCGAGAAGGTCACCCGTAGGGTGGACGTGGAGGGCGAGAGCGATTCACCCAGCTACCTCGTCCCTGTCGCGGCAAGGCTCATGCAGCAGTTCACGGAGCTCGACCCAGTGGAGTTCCTCGTAAAGTTCTCTTACGACGTAGCTGCCCGCCCGGAAATGAAGGTGGAGATGCCGCGTGTCTACACCAACGACCCGACGGTGGCCGCATTCAGGTACATAGACCTGACGTCCGTATGCGTCGACGGGCCGTGCCCCACATGGGACAGGTACATGCTGAGGTACCGTACAGACGAGGGCGAGGTCATAATGGCCTACGTATGGGCAATCATCGACGCCGACAATACCGGAAGGCAGCTCCTCTACATATACGACCCGCAGGGGTATTCCGGCAAGGGCGTGCTCCTCGCGGTAATCCGCGACTTCCTCGGCTCCGACCTGTGCGCCTCTCTCCAGAAGGACTCGCTGAACAACCAGTTCAGCCTCGCCAAGGTATGGAACAAGCGCCTCGTCACAATAGGCGACAACAAGAACCCCAAGCTAATCATGAGCGAGAAGATGCACATGATGACTGGCCACGACTACGCAGACATCGAGATGAAGGGGAAGAACTCGTGGTCGTCGCGCCTGCAGATGAAGGTAATCGCTTCCGGCAACATACCGCTAGAGATTCACCCGGACGCGAGGCACGAGACTTCCCGCGTCATCATGGTGACCCCGTGCATGACCGACGAGATGATGAAGGAGTTCTGCGCGGTGGACGAGAACGGGAACCTCGTCAGGCGACCGGACGGGTCGCTCATACCGCTAGGCGACAACACGTTCGAGAAGAAGCTGAAGGAAGAGTTCCCGATGTTCCTCACTAAATGCCGCGAGGCCTACCGGAAGCTGTGCCCTGGCGGGGCCGACATCAAGATAAGCGACCGCATGTACGAGGAGCTCGTGTCGCATGCGCCGACAGACACGTATTCAGTCGCCGACTTCTTCGAGAGCTGCGTCGAGTACGACCCGGCATCGCGCATGCGCGTAAGGGAATTCAACAAGGAGTTCCTGATGGCGCTGGAAGGGTATACCGGCTACGTGCGCCGTGGCGAGTGCCCTATTACTATGGAGGTATTCAAGGAATACGCCATGAAGAAATACCCCGCCGTGCGCTTCGGCAAGTCGGTTAGGGCCGGTAATTCCGTAATCAAGTGCGTAGTTGGCCTCAAGTTCAAGAGCCGCGACGCCAGGGCCGAGGAGGTCCCGGAAGACGAATGGGATGGCATCGCATGAACTTTCTCCTGAAACCATACCAGTACTCGAAATTCATGCAGCCGTGGACCATGACGCCCGCGCAGTGGCTCGACATGTTCGAGCACCCTCCGGTCATTCCTGACAAGGGAAGGGCCCCGCTTGCCATCTACGGCACGCTCGTGGAGAACCCGGAGCTCGACCCGGAATCCGGGTTTCCGAGGTGCACCGGAACCAACATCGACAGCCTGTACGCACTGCAGCTGGACTACGACTCCGGCATGACCATCGAGCAGTTCTCGGCAAGGTATGCCAGGTACCGCTGGAGCCTCTATACGAGCCACTCCCACGGCTACAAGGGCGACTCGCCGAGGTTCCGCGTGGTGATGCCGCTGAAGGACCCGCTGCCCTGCGCGGTGCTGAGGAGCGCACGCGTGCGCAAGAACCTGACTACCTGGCACTTCCCGTGGGCTGACCCTACCTTTGCAGACCGTGGCCACTGGCAAATCCTGAGCTGCATACGCGAACCGGGTGCCCCGTACATCCACATCCAGAACAAGGGAGAGGCGTTCGGTGGCAAGGAGTACTGGGAAGAGTACGCACGCTGGGCAGACCAGGAGGAGGCCTCCTACGCGCGCAAGCGCGAGGCCGCGAAGAAGAGGACGGTTACTGTCGACAAGACGCTGCTCCTGCAGGAACTGCAGTATGAGCTGTCCGAAATCCCTACGGGCGTAGGGGTGCGACATAGCGACGTGAAGAAGCTGCTTGCCAAGTACGTTCACAAGGGCCTATGCGACGAACTTCTCGGCCTCGGGAACCCGTGGCCTGAAGACAAGAACTGGGACCGGGAATGGGACTCGCTTGTCGAGTGGTTTGTCCACCGGGCACAATGAATTTTTGTCCACAGTGACGCACGAGGCCAGCAAATTTGCTATATTTGTGTAAACGGATGGGCATAACAAAAGAGGAAACTATGAATCAAAGACCCCCACGATTTAACCCCGATTATCCGGGCTTCATCGTTCCAGAGGTGATGTGCCGGAGCCAGCTCGAGATAATCGACATGGTCGAAAAAGGAACTTTCAAACCGGCGCAAGCGAAGGCCGAAAACGAGGCTGAAGAAGACGCCACAAATAAAGGATAGAACAATGACACAAGCAACACCATTTACCGCTTCCTATTCAGAGACCGCCGAATTCGAACGACCCGAAGACGGCCTGCACCAGGCCGTAATCGGCGGCGTCACACTCCGTGACTTCGCCGATTACAACGACAAGACCAAGACTGTGGAGAAGCTGCAGTTTATCCTGCAGTGCGCACAGGACGGCCAGACGTTCTATTTCCGCACCAAGCCGATGGCGAACATCCTGGGAGAGAAGAGCAACTTGATGATTTTCCTTGCCAGCGCCACGGGCGCCACGCTCGAAAAAATCAAGGAGAAATATCCTATCGGGTTCCCTCTCAAGAACCTCGTGGGCGTGCCTGTCCAGGCCGTGGTCAATACGGTCACCGGCAAGGACGGCAAGGAATACGCCAACCTCGCGAACGTGCTGAAGGCCAAGAAGGGCACCAAGACCGCCGTGGTCCAGGATGCAATCCCGGCCTACCTCGTCCGCGGCGCCAAGGAACAGTTCCTGGCCGACTGTCTTACGGTAAAGGAGGAAACCAACAAGGCTGCCACTTTCCCGCAAGGTCTTCCTGGTGGTGTTGCCTCTGGCGCTGCTGTTCCGCAGATGCCTGCGAATGCACAGGTTACTCAGAACCAGAATGCCGCCGCGTTCATGGGCGTGACCAATCCGGCTCCGCAGCCTGCCGCACCTGACATCCAGACTGCCGAGCAGGCCATGGCCCAGGAAGGTCTCGTCACTGAAGGAGACGATGACGGGGACCTCCCTTTTTAATACAAACTAACGCCGGGCGGGAAGCATGCTCATAGCTTCGTTCCAAAGTCCAAAACCGCCCGGCGTTAAACCTTTGTCCGTCGCTGCCGCCTGCTCTAGCAAATTCCTTTGGCGGCGACGGACAAAACATTTCGCCATAGCATATACGGCAATGCACCGCAAGGGGTTGCGGAAGAACCGGGAGTCGGAGGCCCGGTGGCGGATTACCGGTTGGGCGCCGGTGGTGTTTCGTACTTCCTTATGAACCACTGGCGCCATTTTTGATTTTGGCACGGGACAATTTCCTCAATAAAGGCCCGCCCCCTTCCCGTGCCGCATTTGTCATAGAGGGGGCGGGCCGCTCTTTTAAGGACAAACTATGAACGACGAAGTACAGGACGCAATTGACATGATTAAGCACGCCTTTGAGGCCGGATTTCATTGCAACGACATGACGCACGGCGAGGTCGAGGACGACATTTCGTTCGCAGTAAACAAGATTCTCACGCACTACGGCCACGAGCCAGTGGACTGGGATTCCTAGGAATAAGGAGACTCTATGACCGAAGAACAGAAGACCGAGTTAATTTATCTGCAGGACCTCGTTTTCGAGAGTGCCCGCTGGCGCATTTCCGAGGACGACGATTTGAGCCCGATAGAGCGTGAGGTTCGTGATAGGCTCGATAGATTGCAAGCCGCCATGAACGGGGAGGAACCGGCCGAAGGCCCCGTACCAGACAGCGGATGCGCAGTTTTTCCGGCCTTCCCCCCGTGGGGGTCTCAAATTCCCGAGACCAAGGACGGGGACAGGAAAATCAAGATGAACTACAACGGCAGGATAGTACGCCTCCCGGCGTACATGCTTGAACAGGTGCCGTGCAGGGCGAGCCACACTGGCTATTCGTGGGCAGTCAAGGAAGAATACAGGGCGGAGGCCGACGCCAAGGTCGAGCAGCTCGATTCCATGGCACGGACGAGGCACGAGAATGCCGCAGGTGGTGTTTAACACATCTACTTTTTCTTCTTGCGTCGTTTCTGACGGCGACGCGGCCCGGGCAGAAGCGCTACGGGAAGCGGCCCTTCTTGCATCGGCCCTCCCTTCCGCATCCTCCTCTCGCGTATCTTCCGATAGTGTAGATACTCCCCGTACGTGCCGCATGAATACGCAATGTCGATAAAGTAACTCTCGTAGTCCCGCTTGGTGTCGTGGCTGTCTACGAAATCGTCGAGGGTCACGGGCGTTATGCCGTAGAATTCGCACTCGAGCCGGTAATCCTCGTATTCGTCCTTGAAACGCTGCGCCCGGCCCCACGCGCCGAATCGCTCCGGGTCTTTCCTTACGTAGTCCTTGTAGGCGTCGTAGTCTAGCCTGTGCGCACCGCAGTCCGGCAGGATGCTCTGCAGCGTCGACCCGGTTTCCGTAACCCGGTCAATCGACGAGCTCAAAGACCTGGGGGTTACCACCTTACGCAGGAACATATTTATGACGTGCGCGGACGCACCCCACACGGAGCTGTACACGTTGCTGAAGAAGTCGTAGTTGCGGTTGTACCTGTGCTTCATTATCTTGTTTGTAATGAAGTTCTCTATTCCGGCCAGCAGGATTGCCTCGTACAATTCCTCGCGTTGGTCCGGCAGGACCCGGAAGCTCATGTGCTTGACGATGTACCGCTTCGCGATTTCTGCCGCCCGCCACAGGTTCTCCTGCGCGGTCTGGTTCGGGTCCAACTGAAATCGTTTCGCTTGCTTCGGCATAGCCCTAAACTATTTCATAACGGAAAGGGCCGGGGGAACTTCCCCGGGGCCTATTGTTATACCGGTTAGTCGAATTCAACGTCGTCGCCAGTGGGTGGTTCCTACACCGCCATAGTTCCGCCCCAAGACGTCGGTATGGACGCGAGGTCCTGCGCCCCGGACTGGGTCTGGTCGCCGCAGCGATAGAAACAGTCCGAATATGACGATGGCGGAGTCTGTTGGGTTGACATATGCGTATATAAGTCCAGCGCACCCGATGCCACGTTCCGGCAGTCCCTAAACATCCATTGACAGTTTGAAATACCTGTCGACGATATTGCAGGTACCGAGCCCAACGAAGAGCACTCGTAGAACATTGAAAATCCATTCGTCAAGCTGGCGAACGACACGCCTGACGGAATCCCAGTCAAGCTGCTGCACCCAGCGAACATATTGGAAGCGTCAGTAACAAGTCCAAATCCGATACCGCTAGGTATTGTCAGCAACGACGTGCAGCCGGAGAACATGTGGTAAGCCGACGTTACGTAAGGCATGGAGAATGTAGACGGGAGCGATTCCAAGCTGCTGCACCCA
>Ga0265301_10001237_pt1 | contig 34356 bp, 46 predicted proteins | sample AusTroGonzalo_MG_2_FD_193488 | JGI IMG/M metagenome (GOLD analysis project Ga0265301, IMG submission 193488) | Bovine rumen microbial communities from tropical cattle in Woodstock, Queensland, Australia - Gonzalo_04 | ecosystem: Host-associated > Mammals > Digestive system > Stomach > Rumen ... | reverse complement strand
GCGCAGAATATACGCACCCTTTGAGGTGTCGATAGACAGCGAGCCGCCGGTGGTGCGTACGGGTGTGCTCCACTCGTCGACAACCTCCATTTGCTGACGTGCAGCCCATGAGGCGAGGTTGTCGGCCAGCGCTACCTTGCCGTCTTTCAGTTGTTCAGTCCCGATCTTGCCGTCGGGTACGTTGACGTCGTAAAGCACTCCGTCAACCTGGATTTTCTTTAAATCTGACATATTCTTGAGTGTTAGTTGTTTAACGTATGCCGGTGGTAAGTACGAGGGTGTCGTCGCTTACGTCCATGCGTATAAAGCGTACGCTCGAGGCTATCTTATCCTCCTCGACCGCGCCGTCGGCTATCTTCTGCGTAGTGACCGCACCGCCCGCGAGTTTTGAGGTCTCGACGGCGGCGTCCTTAATCTTGGCTGTCTCTACCGCGTTCGATGCAATCTTACCCGCTACGACGGAGTTGGAGCCGAGCTGGTCGCTACCTACCGCGCCGTTGTTTATCTTGGCCGAGGTGACGGCTTTGTCCTTTATCTTGGCGGTCTCCACGGCGGCGGTGTCAATCTTGGCGGGAGTTATAGCACCGTTGGCTATCTTACCCGTAACGACCGAGCCGTCGGCGATATTCTCGTCGGTGACAGCGTCCGCGCCCAGCTTGTTATGAGTGACAGCGTAGTCGGCTATCTTGGCGGTCTTGACGGCTGCGTCCTTGATAGCGCCGCTCTCTACGGCGTTGCCGGCTATCTGCATAGGGCCGACGGCGGCGTCGCCTATCTTGTCCTGGGTGACAGCTCCGGCGGCGATCTTGCCGGCCGTTACTGCGGCGTTTGCAATCTTACCGCTTGACACGCTGCCGTCTGCGAGCTGCGGGCTTCCGATCTTCCCGTCCTTGACGTTGAAGTCGTAGGTCTGCCCGTTTACCTCAAATTGCTTTATATCCATAGTGTTAATAATTTACGATTATCTTCTCGTCTGCCACACTCACGCCCGCCTGGTCTGCAAATATGAGCTTGTCGTCGAGGACGTAGGGGCGCGGGTGTTCTACGCCGAACTCGGTAAATTTGTCGTCTACCTCGGCCTCGGTATAGTATGCCTCCTCGAGCTTGGCCGGGGTGATAGCGCCGTCGGCTACCTTTGCGGTTGTCACACCGCCGTCGGCAATCTTGCCGCTGGTGACAGCGCCCGCTGCTACCTTCTCGGTGGTTATCGCGCCGGTGGCAATCTTGCCCGTAGAAACAGCTCCGTCGGCAATCTTGCCGCTGGTGACGTTGCCGTCTGCTATCTTGGCGGTCTCGACTGCACCGTTTGCAAGTTTCGGGGTGGTTACGCTTCCGTCCGCGAGGTTTTCAGCAGAAAACGCACCCTCGGCGAGCTGGTCAGAGCCCACAGCTCCGGCGGCTATCTTGTCAGAAGTAACTGCGCCGTCCTTTATGTTAGCCTCCTCGATAGCGTTTGTGGCTACCTTTGCGTGAGTGATAGCACCGTCCGCAATCTTGGCAGGACCCACAGCGCCCGCTCCAATCTTGCCCGAAGTGACTGCGCCGGTGGCTATCTTGCCCTCGGTTATCGCTCCGTTCTCAACCTTTGCGGTGGTGATTGCTGCGTCCTTTATCTGCGCGGTATCGACAGCCTCGTCTGCGAGCTGGCCGGTATCGACGGCTTTGTCGGCTATTTTGCCGCCCGTCACGGCCTTATCGCCGAGCTGGGTAGTACCTACGGCCTTGTCGTCAACCTTTGCGGTGGTGACGGCCTTATTTGCAATCTTGCCGGTGCTGACTGCACCGTCTGCAATCTTGCCGCTGGTCACATTGGAGTCGGCTATCTTTGCGGTAGTGACTGCGCCGCCCGCGATCTTGTCAGCGGTGACGGCTGCGTCTGCCAGGTTGTCGGTCTTGACTGCACCATTTGCAGAGGAGAGTATGTTAAGCGTAACCTTCTCCCAGCTTGAGGTGAATATGAGCAAGGCGACCTCACCGGCGTCAAGGGTAGCACCGCCGAAGTGGGTGTAGTTGCCCGGCTCGGTGGCTATATAGATAACCTTTGCGTCGGGTGTGCCCGGATCGGTTGCGGGTGAAGCCACGCCGCCCGCCTGGTAATACTCGCCCAGCGCGTCGGTCATGTTCAACAGCACCTCCTGGAGCAAGTCGCCCGTAATGGCTTGTGTGCCGTTCTCGTATATCGTCTGCTCGATATACTCTTTAAGTGTTGCGTATTGTGCCATATCTTACTGAAATAATTGTTCACAGTTCGTATCGTCGGGGACGGTCAGCGTAACGGTGCAGTAGACACCGGCGCACTCGTCCGCGAAACGCTCGGTAAAAGGCTGGAAACGTGCCTCGCTTACTGCAACATAAGAGGACAGCGAGCGGAGTATGTTACCCAATACCTGGAGGCCGACGCTTTGTATCTCGGTCTTGTTCTTTTGGTCTGCCGTGAGACGGTCGACGTAGAACAAATTAAAAGTGTAAGCGGTCGTGCCGTTGTATATGTCCTTGACGTGCTGGCCTTGTGTCCAGGCAAAGACGCCGTACATGACGGCCGCCCGCTCGTTGAGCTGGTAGACGTCGTTCGGGACTATCTCGTTTACCTGGGGCTGCTTGATAGCCACGTCCTCGAGTTTCTTTATAAGGTCTAAAAGTGTCATTTTTTACCTCTTGGGCCGCCCAGCCAAATGCCGCACGATGCAGCGCTTTTTAGGGTGGCGTGTATCTCGTTAGCCTTCTGCTGCGTCAGTTCCGGGTAGTCGCTCTTGTTGGCGAGGAGGAAGTTCTGAAGCAGTAGGCAGTAATAGTCCGCACGGCTGACGTAGTAGTCACGCTGGAGGACGATCTCGTTGTAGGTGGCGTTCTGCACGTTGTCGTCGCTCGTTTTCACGAGTCCCATGTTAGCGACCTTGTACGACACCTTCGGGATAAGCTCGGCGACGGTTTTATATGCCAGGTAATACTGAATTTTGCCGAGCAGTTTCTTATACTGCGGGTTGCCGCCGGTCTCGGTCTCGAAGTCGTCGTTAAAGTCTGCCGGAGCAAACGCACCACGGAAGGCGTTGTTATCGACGCACCATTGGAGCTTGGCCATGAGCTGATCGCCGATAATTTCACGCAAGTATATATCCTGGGCCTCGCGCATAGCGGGGAGGAGGTACTTGCTCTCCACGTTGTCGCTGATAGCGGTCAGCTCCTTGACGGTATCCTCGCTTGTTAATAGTACTTCCTTTACTGCCATAGTTACTGCACGTTTGTATTAGGGTCGTCCAAAGAGAACGGGTCTATAACGAGGCTGCCGTCTTGTTCGAGGACGCGGTCAAAGGCGTAGACAATACTCTGCTGGATCGGACGCACCACGGTACGGTTAAACAGCTTGAAGGCGCTGTCGTACTCCTCGCTATTAAAGCCGTTAGACTCGGTGGCAAGGCCGAACAAGTTGGGGTTGGCGCGGAACGCCTTATATATGGCGCGTTCACAATGTTTAGCCAGCGTCTCGTACTTCTCGCCGTAGTCGGCTACCTCCATTTTCTGCAAGGTGGTCGCGGCGTCCTTTGTGTCGTTCCAGGAGAACATGATACGACCCGCGTTACTCTTGCCCGCAAACTTCTCGTTAAACTGCTTTTCTATCTCCTCCTTTATCGCGTCGGTGGGCCGTCCGTTGTTGAAGTTCACGATATACGAGCCCATGAAGCCGTTGTTTATGTTATTGAGGTGGAACTCGTCGATAGAGCGCTCAACCTCGCAAGACTTGACGGCTGCACACCATAACGGCTGGGGGTAGGTGCTGTCGACCTCACCCTTGTAGTAGAGTATGCTTGTAGGCTCTTTGCTGTCGGGTATGAACTTGGGATATTTGACGGTCTTGACGTTGCCGCCGTTGCCCTTCCACTTCTCCGAGTACCAAAAGACCTCGTTTTCTTTGTCAGAGCGCAAAAAGCGCATATTGACGGGATAAATCTCGGCGATATTACCCGCGTTGTCGCGTATCACCTGGAGCGCAAAGCCGCCATACTGCACGGCGTTATAGGCGAGGGCCTTGACGATCTCGTGAGCCGTCTGCCTTTTCCTATTCATGAAACGCTGCTCGTAAAGCGGACGCGCAGAGGTCGCACCGTTACCGGCGACGTAGTCAGCCGTGCCCGTAATAACCGAGTGGAGGGTCGTGCAATTATTGAACAGCTCGACCAGGTACTCGGGGTATAAATTCTTGTCACCCCAAAGGATATACTCCTTGCCGCTGGTTTTCTTCTCCTCGGGTGAGACGATGCAAGTCTCGATGAAGGGGTCGAGTGCCAGGAAGGAAAACGGGGTCGCTTTTTTCTCGTTGTCAGCCATTATATTGTATTGTCTCTATTTTCTCCTTATACTCTACGCGGGTGGGCTTCATGTCTGCCTGGCCCACCTGGGCGAGTCCGAAGCTGACGACGACGTCGCCACATTTGAGGGTGTAGGTATACTGCCCTTTGTCGGGCTTCTTCTCAAACGTGATACTCATTGTTAACACCATGCCGTTAACGACCGGCGCGGGCGCAAAGTTGTAGACCGTGCGGGTTATGCCGTTGGAGAGCTTTAACGCCCACACGCCCGAGGAGGGTATCGCCTGGGGTCGGGGTATCGTCACGCTCTGCGCTGTCGTCGTCTGCTGGAAGTGTATCATGTCGTCGTTTTCTCTCATATAGGAAAAGCCCGAAAATTGGGTCAAAAGAAAAAGCCGGGGCGCTGGGGCCTCGGCTCTCTCCTATCAAAACAAGTCCTCTTATACGGGGATAGTAGCAGTAACCTCGTAGGGGTACAGCAGAGAGTTGTCGGTGAGCTGTAAGCCGTAACGGTTAGCGTCGCTGAACGCCTTACCGCTGCCGCTCTCGCCGCCGGTAGCGGTGACGGGGTTATCCTTACCCAAGTACCACTTCTTACCGTTGTTGTCCTCGTAGATTACAACGAGGTCGCCGAGTGCGAGCGCGTTCATCTCCAGGCGCTTCGTAGTGTCCTGCTTGGCGAACTGCATTGTCAATACTGACTGAACGTAAGCCGCGCCGTTCTCGCTGTTGAACTGCGGGGTACTAACGACCTCGGCAGTCTGCGGGCGGAAGTTATACTCCTTGAACTTCGCGGAGCCGACCATTGTTATCGCGGTGATGATGTCGCTCGCAATAGTCAGAGAACTCACGTCGTCGAAGTTGGCGATCCAAGCCTTCTTAACGCCGCCTATACTGTTAGCGCAGTCCCTTGCAAGTCCCGATAAAGTTTGTGTGCAAGCCATATTATTACTTTTTTTGTTGTTCGTAAATATGAAAGGGCGGGCGGAAGGCCCACCCTTTCGTTATCACTCACTTACCGCGGGTTAGCCCTGGGCGGTGTTAGTTGCGATAGTTGCCAGGCTGACGATAGACTGCGCGGGGCTGACGGGATCGGCCTGCATTGTACCAAGTACGCAGAGGTCGGGGAAGGCGATCTGCACGCCGGCGTTGAAGTCTACCTTAATGCGGTGCTCGTCGTTATCCTTTGAGTACCAAGCCTCAACGGTCTCGGCGTCGTCGAGCATATCACAGCCGTAAACGAGGTTGCGGTCGTAGGTTGCGACGATCTTACGGTAGTTAGTACCGACGCTGTCGGCGAGACCCTTGACCATTTTAACCTTGCAGCCGGTGCCGGGGAGAACTACCTCGGTCTTGCTGCCGTCGGCGGTGTAGTGGTACATATTCATATCGGTCAACTCCTTGCAGAAGGCGCGGAAAATCTTGGGGCTTACGTTGATAGCCAAGTCCTCCTTGTCGAGTATCTCCTCGGGGATAGCCATGTAAACCTGGTAGATAGCCTCGTATGCACTCTTGCCGGAGGTGATTGTCTCTTTAATAGTGCCGGTGGCGGCGTTGATGATCTTCAGCAGACCGTCAAAGAGACCGCTGCTGGCGGTGTCTGACTGCCATACGTTCTTCTCCATTTGCACCTTGATACCCTTAACCACCTCGTCGATGATATACTGCTCGAAGGGGAACTCCTCGTTGTTAGCGCCGAAGCGTACAACGTATTCGGTCCACTTGCCGAGCAAGGTTTTCTTGCAGAAGGCCATATTCACCTTAATAGCGCCGGTGTTGATTGTGCGCTTGGTGAAGGTTGCGTTACCGCTTGCGTCCCAACCGCAGCTGCTGCCGTCCTGGAGCGCGGGCTCAACGAGTAGGAAATTCAGCTCGGCGTCCTTCTTTATACCGGGCTGGATAGTCATGCGGCTGATAGAGTCAGCACCGAGGACAATGTCCTTTAAAATTATCTCGCGATTGTTCTGAACATAATCGGAGAGTCCACTTACTACAAATGCCATAGTCTTTTACTTTTTTGGGTTGTTATTTACTTTGAAAATCTCTTTGCGAACTTCTCGAAGCGCTTGTCGGGTACGTTGGCGTTGAGGCTGCCCTCGCTCTTAAACTCCTCGTGTGCGGGCTTGGCGGCGGGCTGTCCCTTGAGTGCTGCGAGCTCTGCCTTGAGGCTCTTAATCTCGTCCAGGACTGCGCTCATAGCCTCGGCCATTGTGTCGTCCTCCTCCTCACGAACTGCGGGCTCTGCATTGTCGGGTATAAAGCCTATATGTCCCTCGGTGGCCTCGCCTACGATAGCGTTGCCCTCCTCGTCCCAGCTGATCGCGTAGCGGCGATAGTGGTCGATATAGTCCTCCTCGCTCCAATAGCAGATAACGGCGAAGTCGTCACCGGCCTCGTAAAGATAGAAGCCCACGCCCTCGCCGAGCTTTGTGGCGATAGCGTCTGCCATACGGCGCTCTTTGTCCTCGTAGGTCTCCTCGAACTTGGCGACGCGGGCCATGTGTTCGGCCTTCATGTCGTTCTCCTCGCCCTCGGGTGCTACCTCTGCCTCTTTGTCTCTTATCTCGGCGACGATACCGTCAGCTACGGCGATAACCTTGCCGTCCTCGGTGGTATAGTCTCCGTCCTCGGGCTTGGTACGATTGCCGTCGGCGTCGAGGATATAGACCTCCATACCGGCCTCGAGTTCTCCGTCACCGTCCCATGACAAGGTGGCCTTGTCGGTGGTGACGTTTCCAAACTTGCCGAGCATAGCGGCGAGCTTGGCTTTAATTGTCTTTTTTACGTCCATATTGTTACTTGAAAATGAGTTTAGCCAATCGATAACGTCTTGTATCTTCTCGGTACTGATAACCGCAGACTCCTCCTCGATTGAGTTCAGAGTCTCGATTGAAAAGCCCTTATATGTGCCTTCTTTGATTGAGGTCCACACGTCGGAGTTATTGACGTGAAACTCGGCAAAGAGCGAGCCGTCCTCGATCTCCTCGAAACCAGCGGGGCTCACACCGGCGGCGCTGTCCTTTATAAAGAGCTGTACCATATCCACGCCCTCGACGTCGCTGCCGGCCTCGTGCATGAGGTTTACATTTGACGAGCGGCCCTCTTTGAGGTACTGCTCGGCCATTTCGCGGATCGTCTCCGGCTTGTAGATTATGAAGTACTCACCCAGCTCCTTGTCCTTACGGAAAATTGGATAATTTGCCCGCATGAGTACGCCGCGTACTATCTGCTTGTCCTCGTCCTGGACGCTGTAAAGCTCGACTTTCGCTTGCTTGTCAAAAGCGAGGAAGTTCTTTTCCACGGCCGGAAAGTCTACGAGTGAGACTTTAAGCATACCGCAAGCGTCCGTCTCCATACCGGCGACGAACACGGGGCGGCCTTTTATGGTTGTTTGTGACATTTAGGCGTTACGTTTTACCCGAATATAGGAGTAACGCCGTGAGAGGGTCAATAATGCGTCAGAAGGTGGACTCGCTCTGCTCTACGCTCACCTTCTTGCCCGCTTGCTGCACGTCGTCATAAACCAGGTAGACGCGCTGCGCGTTGTTCATGCGCTGCTCCTCCTCGACACCCGTGAGGGTGCGGGTAGACTCCACTTGCTGGATAACAGCCGGAGCGCTTACCGATGCGGTGGGTGTGGTTATAGTGGAGGTTGTGGGCGTTGACATTCCCTTCATATTGGTCGAGTTGATAGCGCGTACTTGCGCCATACCCTGGGCGAGAGCTGCGGCTGCGGCGACTGCACCGAGGGCCGGGCCGACGTAAGGTATTGACGCCATAGCAGCGTATGCCTCGTTTGCAGACAGCAGAGCCTGGACGACGGCTTGCGCGGACGCGATAGCCTTGTAGCCTTCGGACTCCTTTGCGGACTCATCTCCGAACGCCTCATACAAGGACAGCATAGTCGAGAAGGCGTTTTTTACGGTGGCCACCTTTGCGTTATGCAGTTTTTCCCAAGCGGCTTGTTCGGCCTTGAGTCGGTCTTGCTCGGCCTTCTCCTCGGCCTTGCGCTGTTCCTCGCGTTTCTTGGCCATTTCGTCCTGGTACTTCTGCTCGGCGTCAAGCCGTGCGACGTAGGCGTCCTGGGCTATGTTAAAGAGGTCCTGGCTTTTGACTTGCTCGGCTAACTTTATCGCGGCGTTTCGCTCCTCCTCGTCCTTTATGGTCTTTTCGAGTCGTTGCTTCTCCTCCTCGAACTCGGCCTCGCGGAGCGCTTGCTTTAAGGCGACCATTTCCTCGCTATTCTCTTTTTCGAGCGCGATCTGCTGCTTTAGTATATACTTGCGGTACTCCAGCTCGGAGAGCCACTCCTCCTTTGTCTTTTTCGCCTCCTCCTTTACTTTCGGCTTGGCGGTTTTCAGACCCTCGACGAACTGCTCGCCCGCCTCTTTGCCTACGTTGAAGTTCTCCTTAAACGAGAAGCCTTTTTTCCAGGCGTCGGCGATCTCGCTACCGGCGGCTTTGGCGTCCTCCTTTATGCTGCCCCACTCACCCTTGAACACGTCGCCCAAAATCTTACCGAGTCCCTTGACTGCGGCTATTACGGTGCGTATAGGTGTGAGTATGTACTGAAGGAGTGCGTTACCGAAACCGGCCAGCGTCGAGGTCATTTTGCCGAAGGTGTCGGTATTTGATTTCAGAAGATTACCGAGCCACTTAACGACGTCGCTAACCTTCTCGCCGATAGTTTCAAATATGCTGCTTATCGCGTTGCCGATAGGCTCTAACAATTTCAAGGAGGCGCGTATCGCGTTCATAGCGCCCTCGTTCTCCTTGACGGCTTTTGCGATACCCTGGAGCATTGGGGCAAGTATGCCGATAATCGCTATAAGCGGGTTGGAGGACACGAGCTTCATCGCCGAGCCCATGTTCTTGAGTCCTCCGGCGACAGCACCCATACCGCCCGGCAAGTGGCTCAAGGAGTCACCAAAGCCCTCGATAGCGCTCTTGTAGTTGCCGACGTTACGCTGGTACTGACCCATATCGGCGTCGAGGGCCTTGAGTTCCTTGTCGAGTTCCTGGATACGCTGAAGCATGAGACCGCCCACCTCGGCGTTAGCACGTTCCTCCGGCGTGAGTTCCTTGTAGTTCCTTCGGAGTTGTACCAGCTCGGCATTGAGGGCCGCGTATGAGCCGGGCAGAGCGTCTACGCTTTTCTTGGTGAGGGCATTGATCTCGTTGAGCCGCTGCTGATCCTCACGCAAGAGCTTGAGACCCTTGTCGTAGTCCTCGCTCGCCTTGTCGACGTTCAGAAGGGCGTCTTTAAGGTCGGATATTTCGGTCTTGAGGTCTTTGACGGTATCGGTTGACCGCTCGGCGTGTACCTCAATGATACGCTGTATTGTCATTGTATTGTCTGCCATAGTCTTTTAGTTTTGTCCCGTGTGATAGTTTGTTACGTCGTTCACCTTGACGAACTCGCACTCGGTAAGGTCATCACCGCCGAGGACGTAATTCTTTATATTCTCCAACGCCCACAGCGACCCGTCAAAGTAGCATATACGTCCAATAAGGGCGCGGCCTACCTGGAGGCCTTGAAGGTTAACCTTGCAAGTGCATACCTTTGTATCCACGTTGAGGCGGTCGTTCATGTATTTGCGGAAACGGCGGTAATAAACGCCCGCACTCTCCGGCACGGTTATCGTCGGCTGGTCTATCTCTTGAGGGATCGCCATATCCAGCGAGTAGGTGACGCTTGAGCCGCCTCCGTCATACATACGACGGAAACGCGGGAAGTACAGCGTAGAGCCGTCATTTCGATAGCCGATAGTATATTTTGCGTTGGACGCGATAGCCGACTGACCGAGTAGCCAGCACGGCTTACCCTCGTTATATAGCGTCATAAGGCCGTTATCGTCGGTAAGCGTAAAGCGTCCGTACTGCGCCGGGCCTCCGCCTCCGTCATACATAAGTAAAACGTCCGAGCCGTCTATCTCTTTGTTGTCCTTATCGCAAAACTCCGGCTTCGGGTAGCTGGTATAGTCGTATCCCAGGTAAGTGGTGTTTATGTATGCTATCGTAGCCGCGTCGCTGGGTGTCGTTATAAGGAACTCTTGGCTCTCACCGCTGCCGTTCCAAAGAGTGAAGCTGCCGCCGTCCAGGAACGGAGGCGGGCACGTCTTGCCGCTTTCGGTCACGTTCTCGAAATACTTGCCCTGGTGCAGCACCTCGGCCGCACCTTTGAGTACGCTACCCTTGAGCGCCTCGTTATGGCTGGCGTCGAACTCGAAGCCGGTATTCACGCGGGCCATGCCGTACTCCAGGCCATAGACGCTCTTGTAATACTCTGCGAAACGCCCTTGTACCTCGTGAACATAGTCATACCAGCGCGATTTAACGACATACGGAACTATCTTCTTGCTGGGTAGGTGTATGCGTTCCTGGAAGTCAAGCACGTCGTCGATAAGGTGATAGACCGAGCCGCGCATCCTTACCTCGATACTCTTACCGTCGTCGCTTACAATGAAATAAAGGCCAAACATTTTGCAGTATGAGAGCAAGTAATCGGCGGGGGTGTGAGTACCACCCAACAGCAGCTTCTTGGTTATATGAGCGCCCGACCGAGCCGTACCACTTACGGTGTACGAGTAGCTCGCCTGGCCGTCTACGAAACTGACGAAGTTGAGCGTATCCGTGTAGGATATATCGTATATAGGCACGTCAGTCACTATGTTTTGATAGTAGCGCATACCTACACCGCCCGTGGAGTAGATAGCGAGGTATGTCGTACGGAGTCGGAGGTCGGCCATACCGGCAATATCTTCGACGTTCAGCGTGATCGTCAGCTCGTCAAAGTTGCTATCGCACAACTTTCGAGTGCCGTCGCCGGAAGTGCCGTAATAGAAGTCGCCGTTTGCCATTGACGACTCGTATGTATCGCCGTCGTCGGGTATCCAGCCGGGTGTAAAAGTATTCCAATGAGTCGAAATTGCGTTGTTATACTTGCTTACAAAAGAGGCGGGGCTGATAGTTGTCTCCATAGGTGTAGCGCCGTCCGAGCACCTGGTCTTACATGACGCGGCGGCTACCTTCGAGCCTCCGATACAAACACCGTCAGCGTCATAAGCGAGGAGCTGATACATGGCGACCACACGCCAATAACGGCGGCCGCTGGGGCTGTCGGGTGTTTCCCATGACGTCAGAAACCTACCGCCCGCCGCTACGTTGATCGTTGGGGTAAAGGTCACGCTGACGGAGTGCTTTGCGTTTACGCCTTTGTTTACCCATGAGCCGGCAAATGATTTACTGAACACCGAAGTCTCATCGTACGCGGGAGCTGCACCCGCGCCGGTCGACGTTATCGTGCCCGTGCCGCTTCCGCTCTCGTTAGGTAGCTGTATGCTGTCGAGCTTGGGAAGGGTGAGCCATGTTTTTTCATAGCGGGGGTTGACATTGTTAAACCAAACGGCGTCATAGTAAAGGTCATACCCTTGTGCCGTAGCGTATCGCTTTATCGCGTCAAAGATAGCCTTAACCTTTACGACCGGGCGCTGCTGGTAGGAGCGCAAGTCCTGGGTGGCCCACTCGTCCATATCGTTGACGAGGTCGACCAAGACGTGCGAGCGGCGGCTCTTATAGTTGCCGTCCTCGCTCTTAACTCCGAAACAACCGTCATAGCAGAACGCCCTCTTTGCATCAAAAACGCCTCCCGGTATGCCGTTGTAACACGGGGCGAAGTTGATTATATTCCATAAGTCGGAGTGCGCTTGCTGTCCGTTGACGGTACGCCACGCCTCGCGTACGGCGTCACGAGTTATATTAAAGTCGAGCTCGCTGTCGCCGCCGTTCTCGGTATATTGGAGGTCGGCAAGCGTTTTCCTTGAGCCGTCGCTGTTATACATAAGCGAGAAAAAGAAACCGCCCAGGCCGCCGTAGAGCGTGGCGCTGTACTGCGTCTCGGTTATGTCGGTCAGCTTGAGGTATCCACTTTCGAGTATCTCGCCTTGCTCGTTGTATATAACGAAGGGTGTACGCACCAGGGCGTTAAACTTACCCGAGGTTGTCTCGTGGTCTGCCCGGTAGATATGGTCGAAGATCACGTTGTTCCTTGACGTGCGGGGCAACACTACGGTCTGACTCCATGAGTTATACACGGCGGTAGGGTTCTCCGCGTCGGTGAGCTTGTAGTTCATAAGTACCAGCGCGTCGGTGGCAATATCCGCAAGCGAGCCGTTTATGTATAGTTCAATTTTGCGTCTCATCGTCTTGTTATGTTGCGAGCAAGTTCCACATTGATACCGTACTCTACCATGCCGTCCTTGCGGTAACGCTTATACGGGCAGTCGCCGTTTGTAATGGTTACGGGGTGCAGCTGGTAGTTGTCGTCGCAGTCGCAAAGAAAGACAAGGGGGCTACCCAGCAAGTCGCCCATGCGGCCCGCTTGTACGTCCGTGAGCCAGCCCGTGTGCAGCTCCCATGTCCTTGTTATGTCGTTGTGATAGTCTACCGTGCCACGGTTGGCAAGGTTGCCGTTGTCGTAGGTCTGCTTGTATGTCTTGCGGTCGTAGCCGTCTTTCATGCGCCAATTACCCTCAATGACCAAGAGGTCAAGGCCGCCCATTGAGTTGGCGTAGTAAAGGGCGTAGCGGTGGCACTTGTCTATGAGCTTGAACGCAAGGTTATAATTAATGCTGTTAGTTGTGTCCCTATATTCGGCTACGGTAAACTCGTAGTCGGGGCTGTCGTTGTTTGCTTTGACCCATAAGTTGACACTACCTTGAACGTCTATATTGTAGGTTGAACTGCTGGAGCCAGGGAGCGCGGAAAGGCACAGCTGGGCGGCAGCGCTCGCCGAGGGATAAAGCCTCGTGATACAAAAAGGCATACCGCGCATGATGCGACCCGTGATAGGGTTGTTTGGGCGCAGCTTTATCTTGTCAGTACCACTATCTTTATACTCGTAGTTAAGGTAGAAGGTCCAAGACGCCACGAAAGTAGAGCCCTTATAGCAGCTGAAGGTCAGAGCACCCGGAAAGGTCTCGTAACTATAACCCGTGAATACAAACGATAGGGATAGTTTCTGCGCCAAATAGTCCGCGCAAATGTCGTTGACCTTGACGTAGGCGTGACTCTGCCCGGGTTTAATATACGCTTTGCCTTTGTATATGACGTTGCCGGTGTTATCGGCCTTGTCGTAAATGGTGAACGCCTGGCCGTCAGTTGTGCCGAGGTCTACCGTGTAATCTTTCCAAATGGGTGTCGCCATAAAAAGAGTGTTTTCTCCATTATAGGAGACACACGAAAAGCGGGTCTTACCTGGTGTTAAAGTCCTTGAAGATAACCGATACCTGGCGCTGCAAGTCCTCCGTCACCGCCTCGGCGAGACTCATTTCCATACGGGCAAATACCTCGTCGTTTGCCCGCTGGAAGTCGTTTATACCTTCCGTACCGACGCGGGAAATCTTGCGGGCAATCAAAAAGGCGAGCTGCGACTCCGTGGGGAGCTTGCCGTTTTCAAAGGGTCGCGGTATAACCGGCTTGACTCTGATCCAATCGCGGATAGCGGACACGGGCGGGAAGTGTGGGCGCGTCCCGTTCTCGATATACTTCCAATACTCCAGGAGTGATATGTCGACCGCGTACACGTTCGTCCCCAGGTTGACGTGGTAGCTCAAAGACTCGGCGAGCTTACCCGATGCGGGACGGCCCGACTGCACGAGGTTAAGTTTATATAGCTCGATAAACTCCTTGCCGTAGCGCTCCAGCACCTCGGCGACCTTCGGAAACTCGTTTAGTGTGTTTTCCTCCATAGTTGCTCTTGCCTCTCCTTCTCGGCCATTTTATCGTTACGGTAGCAATAGACGTTCAGAAACTCAAAGACGCTCATACGGGTAGCGGCCTCCCAAGAGCAGCGATAAGTCTCTGAAACTGCATCGACGACAGCGAGCCAGCCCCACTTTTGAGCGAACGCATTACCCTCGCCGCCTTCCTCATTTCGCGCCTCTGCTTCCCCGTCAGTATCTTCCGCACCTCCTCCGAAGAGGTTAGTATAGTTGGAAGTGACGCGACTGACGAGACCACAAAAAAACTCTTGAGGGCGAGAGCGTCACGGGTGAGTAAATGCTGACGTAGCGCGTTCTGCACGTCCTCTACGTCATAGCCGTCGCAGTACTTACACCCTTTGGGTATGAGCAGACACGAGAGCAGCTCTATATCCTTGTCCTCGTCCTTGACGTACTCCTGGAAGTCGATAAACTGCCCGGCGGTCATGTTCTTTAACTTGAGCGTAGGCTCTAGGGTGAACTCGCCGATAGCGTACTCCGCACGGACGGGTACGTTATGCGGTGGAGTCCCTATAAACTGCGCGATCTGCGCGAGTCGTCCGTACTCTGCTATCGGTAAGTTCAGTATCTCGTCCTCGGTCTTGCCGGTGAGTATAGCGAGTACGCTGACGGTGCGCTGTGTGTCGTCCGTCGCCTCCTCGCAAGCCTTAAGCAGACGCTTGAACGTCTGAAAAGGCATACTTTCGTAGTCTTGTATCATTGTCGTAGTTTTTAGTTATCTGAAGCAGTATTGTCCCTTGCTCTGGTACTCGTACAGCCACGACGTCACGGAGTAGCGGGCGGCGTCGATAGCGTGGTCGTTGGTCGCTATTGGCTCGTTGAGCTGCTTGCCGTCCTTGTCCTTCTGCCAGGTGTAGCCGCGCATTTCGCGTATAAGGTTAAGGGAGCGTTTCGTTATGTATATCTTCCAGCCCTTCATTTGCTGGAGCTGTTCGGCCTTGCGTGTCGCCTTATAGCACGGCTTGACGTTATAGCCGAACGTACAAAGCTCCGCTATCGTCTTGGGCTCCGCGCAGTCGCCGAAGATCGGAGCGCCACGCTTGGGAACTCCGGCGCTTTCCATTTCGGCGGCCATGTCAGCGTTAAGCATACCCTTGCGGTAATAGAGCTCGTCGAAGTAGAGCGCCTTGCGTTTGGTGTCTATCTTCGTGTGTATCATGGTCGAGGGGTCGTTGGTAAAGCCGTAGTCCTGGCCGAAGGTCTCCACGCCCTCGGCGGGAAGCTCGTCTATCTGCTCAAAGTCCGGGAAGATAAGCCCCTCAGGCTGACCCACGAGTCCGAGGCCGTAGACTCTCCACCAATTCGCGTCCGTTTGGTTGCTCTCAATTTCGCGTATCTGCTCCGGGGAGAGGAACGTCTCGCCGGTTGAGCAGTCGCAGTTATCCTTAAACGTGGAGTGTATGCTGACGCAGTCCTCACGCGGCTCGATACGTTCGTTTACCCAAAACGTGTGCGTGGGGTTGTAGTCTATCAATATACGCTCGGACGTTCTGACAAAGAGCTGGCGGGCAATATCGAAGGGTATATTCTGCGCTTCGTTTAGGAACAATATATCACGGGCCGGGCCGTGTACCTTTGCCGAGGAGTCGGCGCTGAAGAACTCGATAATTGAGCCGTTATGCGGGAAGGAGTAGATAGCGTCCGTCTTGTTCCATTGCGCCTCGTTGAACTCCGTCCCCATGATATTCTGAAAGTCACGGATCGCGCCACGTTTCAAGTGCGGCATAGTCTCCGACACTACGGATATAGTCACCTTGCGGGTGTTCGCTACGAGTATGAGGAGCTGGAGGTTGCTGAAGGTCTTGCCCGAACGTGCGCCGCCACACGATGAAATATAACGCGGCTTTGAGAGCCACGCCTTCTTGGTCTCTACAAAGACCTTGCTACATTTCCACTCTTGCTTCATAGCTGCGTCACTTCGTCCGGGGTGATAGCGCCCACGGTCGTAATGATTATACCCTTGTCAGTCTCCTCGACGCGGGTCTCCTTCACCTGGGTACTCAAGGCGACCGAGGTGTATATCTTAATCATTTGAACGTCGCCCTCGGCGGCCTTGTCGACTATCTGCTTGGTTATCTTCTCTCCTTTCGTGAGAGTCGAGCCTTTCGCCTTCTTCATGAGCTCACGGTTATACGACTCCACCATGAGGGAGTGCAGAGTTTTGGAGGCGGCGCCGGCAGCCTGGGCGGCTCTTGCCGTCTCGCTGGTGAAGCGGGTGTTTTTCCCGATTTCCTCCATACGTTCTTTTGAAACTCCTCTTGCCATATATTCTGCCGTTAATCTGCCGTTAATTATATGTGAGCGGGTAGGGTTTCAATCCGTCCCGCCCGTGTGCCTCGGCGGGCATCGCTGCCGGCGTCGGCGTGGTATATTACTACATAATTTGAGTTTACAAGTATTTCGCGTTTCGTCTCATTTCTGCCTCGATGCGGGCGAGGAACTCCTTCTCGTCTGCACTCGGTAGAAATATCCCTTGCTCCGCGGCCCACACCTTGAGGCGGTCAATACTCTCGGCCATTTCCTCTTTTGTGAGGTCACGGCTGGAGCGCAGCTCGACCCTCTCACCGAGGAAGCGGTCGTCCTTACGCATGACAAAGAGCGCGGGGTTTACCAGCTCCTTGTAGTAGTTTTGCTTGACGTACTCTATACGCTCGCCGAACTCCATAGCCAGCAGCCCCAGGAGGACGTGGAGGTAGGCGTTCTGCGAGTTGGTACGCTGGACGTGCTCGGTAAGGTCGACGACGGCGTTACGCTGGAGAAGGTACTCCCAGCGCTTGGTAGCCCGCTGACGGTCGAGGTCGCTTGCAAGGTCGTAGAGCATTGTTACTTCTTCTTGGTTGTGGGCTTCTTGGGTGCCGCCTCGGCCTTCTGTTTGCGGAGCTCGCCGCCGATCTGCTTGAAGAACGCGAGGACGCAGTTACCACAGCTCGTGTTAAGGTGGAAGCTCTTGCCGGTCACGCGCTCCCATATTGTCCTCATCTGCTCGAGGTCTGACAGCGCAGCGCCGCGTACATAGTCCGCGTCGATGGCGCGGGTGAAGTTGTCCTCGAACTGCGCGAGGAACTTGATCTCGTCGTTTGTGAATTTCTCCATAGTTGTAATTATTTGAGTTTGTCGATAAGTTTCCAAAGGTAACGCACCAGGGCGGCGATAAGCTCGCGTACTGCCGTGAGTATCTCACCCATGAGGCCGGTGCAGTAGGACACCAGCGCGAGGTAAGCAAGCGCCGGTATGGTGAAGTCATGCTCTACGATGAGGTAGACAAGGCCCGCCCAAAAGGTGAGGCACAGCGAGCAGTCCAGCGGCGGGACGTCGCCGATCTGAACGCCGAGCCATTTGCCGAGCCATTTCTTCCAGGTCTGCGTGAAGCCCGAAAGGTCGACGACAAAGACTATTATCGCCGCCAGGAGTAGTATGTCAATTAAGCAACGCATCGTTTATTATTTTTCGTATTCGGTTTAAATTCTGCTTGAAGGTATTACGGCTCACGCCCAGCATTTCGGCCGTTTTGCGGGTGCTTCTCACCTCGGCGTAGAGTATGAGCGTATTAAAGTCCGACGGGTCGAGCTTGGTCGCCATGATACGTTTTAGGCGTATCATTTTCTCGTCGTCCTGGGTGAACACGTCGAAGGCGAAGCTATACTCCGCTTTCGCCCGCTGGAAGATAGTCCTCGCGTCCTCCGTCGTCTCCGTTATGTCGAGTACCTTTGACCTCCTCATATAGCATTGGTTTTCTAAAGTCGTAGTAGAACTGCGAGGAGTCTGAAAAGTATTGGTTGCGTATGATAGCGCAGCAATAGCAGTTCACGCTCGTCTCGCCTTGTTCCCATATCTCGGTTATACGTTCTTCGTCAGTCTTGAGCAAGGCTTCGTAGACTATCTGCGAGAGGTCCTTCATCGTAGAGTCGGTGCGGTTAGTTATGTTGCGGACGAGCCTCTCGACCACTCCGCGCCGTGCAATTTCCGCGATGATTTCGGCCTTGTTCATTTCACTATTATAGGCCAAAAGCCGCTTGTTGGGTCATAGCCGCGTCATGTCGGCGTATTTTCTTGGGCTCGGGTAGAGCCTTCACGGTGAAGCCGTCGGCCTCCAGGTTGCGCTCAAAGAGGGCGCTGCGGTCGGTGCTGCGGTCGTAGAATATCGTGTAACGCTCGCCCATACTCTCGCGCTTGTCGCCGAGTATGTAGCCGCGCTTGAGGGCGTTACCTCGGTGGCATATCTGACGCTTGGTATAGGCGAACTGCGGGCAGAGTAAGCCGGTCTTTTGTGACAAGCCCATCTCTACGCGGCGGTGCTCTTTCCTCCATACCTCGGTACGGGCTGCGCTCTTACGCTTGAGGTAGGCGCGATACCCTCGCGGGTTGTTCTCCTTGAGTGAGCGTATTGGGCTGAAGCCCTCGGCCCTCTTGTGCTCATAGGCGGCCTGGCATTGTGGGCTCGGCGCTTTACCTTTGAGCGAGTCGTAGTAGCCGTTTTTCTTGCATATCTTCTTGACCTGGGCCGCGTGTTTCTTGAGTATGACCTTGCGGTTTTTGGTCAAGCCCAGCTCACGCTTAAAGCGCTGCATCGTGGAGAACGATATACCAAACCAATCCATAAGGACGGGGTTTAGCGTTATAGGATAGAGCCGACGAAACTCGGCCTCCAGCTCGGGCGTGAAGTAGAACTCCGTAGCGCCGTACTTGCCGCGACGTGTCGGCATGGTGTAGCGCTGCTTGCGTCCGCTACTGCCTTTTATCGGTGTCTTTGTATGATTAAAACTCATAAGCTATTGTTTTGTATTTGCACCCCGCCGCAGCTGGTCACGCCAAGTTACCAGGAGTGTGGATATTTTATTGTATGTCTACAAAGTCTATCATTAGCCACTCGTGCGTTGTCCCTTGCTCTATATCGCGGTGGTTGAACAGCCGGGCGTAGAGCCACGGCCATAGATCGTCAAGCCTGGGCCAGCGGGGAAACAGCGCCGTCGTGCTGGCGTGTTTCTCGTCTATATCCGGCAGCGGAGTCCCGAAGTCGTAGACGGGGTTTTTACAGCCCCAATCGCTGCGGTCGTTACCTCCGAAAAAGCGGATATAGGGAAATGTTGAGGGAAGGAACTCGCAGTACTTACGAAAACGCTCCTTTTGGAACTCGTCGGGGTGTTTGGCCTCCAGCACTACGCGGCAATAGTATGTAATACCTTCCTGACGCGCTGCCGAGTTTATGGCAAGGAGTCCGAAACCTACGTTATAGTCGGGGTCGTTGTACTCGATAAGACCATGACAAACAACGGGGCGGCCGCCTTTGTCAAACCTTACGCGGAGGTCAAACATTTGCGCCCCCAGGTCAAGCTGGCGGTTTATGTTCACGCGCTGGCACCTGGCCGTAATGGCGAGGAGGCGTCCCCACCACTTGCGCGGCGTGAGGTAAGTGAAGGTGTTGTGGCTTGCTAATCTCATAAGCTGATAGTTTAAAAAATTACGACCATAGACGGGAAGGGTGCGCCTTGTGGGCTTTCGTTAAAGTGCAGACGGCCTCGGATAAACCGCACCTCTTTTGTCTTGTGGTAGATATAATCGTGAAAATACGCCGTGTCCGTCCGTGCCGGTATAAGCATGACGACCAGCGTGTCGGGCTTTTGCGCCTCCTCGTAGCACTTGCGTACCCATGTACCGATAGCGCGGCCGTAGGGTGGGTTGCAAAAAACTCTCTGCCCCCCCCCAATTTTGGAGGAGGCCGTTCGCAGTCTGCGTGAAATACAAGGGGCACTTGTGGTTTTCGTCAGTCGCGCACGGGTCGAGGGTAAAGCCAAACTCCGCGTTCAGCTCGTCAAAAAACTTTTGAGGGGTGGCCCACTCGTTCGAGTTGGAGGAAAATAAAGCCTTATTCATACGTCAAAAAGTTGTAGTTGTGAAAATGTTTGCACCTTGCCGATGACAAAGTCGCAAATAAAGTTCCTGGCGTAGTCGGGGCTTATCATTGACCTATCTTCCGAACATATACCAGCTTTAATACCTGATTTGCTATTGCCGATATGTTTATGCTCCTTTGCTGTTTGCATTGTCAGTCCGTTGGTTGGCTCACAGTTGACAAAGAAGTACTGTGTAGGTTTGTTAAAGTAGTCGCCCCTTAGCGCCCGATTGCGGTCTATAATTGTAGCCTTGTAGGGGAAATTCTCTACAAGATAGTGTTGCGTTGCATAGGGGTTTTCCACAATAAGCCTCAATCCCCTTTGCTCGCAAGTCGCAAACATCTTTAAGCATAGTTCATAGAGGTATTGCCTATTTCTTGACCTCTCAATGATTGTATCGGCTTTACTCTTTGCTGACATATTTGCTAAGTTGCGGTGTTTGCCGGTGAAGTAGAGCTGATTGTTTTCGCAGAAGTAAATACAAGGGAAAAAGGCCATAATGAGGTCGTCAGGCGTAATATTGTCGAATAAACTCCCCCCCCCCTCGTAGGCGGTCTCAATCGCCGCAAAGAGGTCGTCGGTGTGGTCAGTCTGCCCGAAGTTGTCTTGTATGTCATAGTCCTCGGCCGGGATACCCAGCTTTATAAACTCGTTTTTGAACGTGCCCGACTGCTCAAAGAAACAATGTACTTTACCCTTTATCTCCATAGCTTACGGCTTTACTCTGATAGGAAAATCGGCGTAAGCCCACGCCAACAGCGCGGCGTCTCTGCCTTCCTGGTTGGTCTGTTTCGGTAGCCCACGCATGAAGTAGGCGGCCTCCTCGTGTGTTATCTTCCCGTCGCGACCCTTCCAGCACTTGCGTAAAGGTTTCATCGGTACGACCTCGAGACCGAAGTTCTCGGCGCACTCCTTAAGGTGTCTCGCGGTGGCATTACATAGGCCCACGCTCCGACCTTTCGCCGCGGCCACGGCCTTGCTGTCACGCGGGCTCATGTGCCAGTTGGTCGAGAGGTCGCTGTCCTCAATGACGACGACGACGTCCTTTCCGTCTGCCTTCATGGCAGCCAGCTCGGCAAAGCGGTCAACGACGTCGGGGAACGTGAGCGCCTCCACCTGGGTAAACTCACGCGCCTCGCAGTCCAGCAGAGCGACGCCGCTCTTTTCGACGTCGGGATCAATTCCGATAACGTAACCTTCACGCTTCATTGTCTCCGTCGCTCATTTCGGCCGGGGTGTTACCCTCGCCCTTTATGTTCATGACAATAACTGCGGCGACCATAGCGGAGAGCATGACCACGAAAGCCAGCGCTACCAGGGCGGCTAAAACGATACCGACCCACTTGAGAATAGATAACACTATCATACGGCAGCCTCCTCGTTGTCCTTGCCTATAACTCGGCGTACCTCCGTCAGCGTGACGGTGATACGGCCCACACTCAAGAAACGCGGAAGGGTTGCGTCCTTGAGCTTGTCCCACTCCGGCGAGAGAGTCACCGGCACAGCCTTAACCTTCAGCTCGGCGGCACGTTTCTCCACCAGCTGCTCGAGGTTGGCTTTCAATGTCTCGAGGTGCTCCTCTGCTACGATAGAGTGGCGAAACGTCTCGGTCATGGTCGGCCAAATATCGGCCTCGACCTTACGCAGCCCACCGGCGAAGGAAACCTCCGTAAAGAATAATTTACTCATAGTTGTATTTGTTTTTGGTTGTTTCATCTTCTGCTCAAAGCGGAAACACATATCCAACACGTCTTTATCGGGTGTGTCAAGGTATGCCTTGAGAGTCTTAATGCCGTGCAGTATCGTCGCATGGTTTTTCCCTAGCAGCTTGCCGATCCTGGGAGTTGAGCAGCCCGCATCATGCAGTCGTTTGTATATCATGGCGCGATAGATGGGTAGCGGGAACTCCCGCGAGCCGAGAAACTCCTCGCGGCTGCGCTTCGTCAGCTCGGTTATAGCTTGGAGCATTTGCTCCGCTTCTTCTGCATACGTTTGAGTGCTAACCGCGCCGTCCGCAACGCGTTCTCCTCCCGTAGCGTCGTGGGCTTGGGAAACGTAATCGACAGCAGCTTGAGCAAGCTGTCCGCGTCCTGGTTGCTGATATGTACCATTTGCCGAAGTCATTGTGCGAGTGAGTAACGGGTTACACGTTTGCCGTTGTCGAGTCTGATCGACTCGCCTTTTATTCTCATACCGCGCTCCTTGAGGTCAAGGATACGGCGGGGAAGCGACCAGCAGCCGAAAAGGTTGAGGGCCTCCATGCCGGTAATACTTTTACCGCTCTCCAGGTGCGCTTTAATTCGGGCGCATTGTGTTGCCGAGGACTCGGCGTTCAAGTTGATATTCTCCATTTGCTCGTTAGTTGTTAGGTTAGTGTATGTTGTTATTTGTTCTCTCTCTGCTGTTTTCGGTAGCGCAAGTTCTCACGGAGGAGTATGCACTTGTAGAACATATCGACGTCCGTGCTGTCAACCGGGAAGCGTACGCTTGCCATATAGCGCTCATACTGCTGTACCGCCTCGTCCTTTATCCATGCCAACGACTCGGGTGTGAAGGTGACGGTGTGACCGTGCTGCTGCATCATGTCGTATAAGACCTCGCCGAACTGCGGGAGGTGTATCGCGCGGGGATCGTACTCGGCCTTCAAGTCTTGCATCACCTCGCCGGTCTCGCAGAAGTAGTCGTATATCTCCTTCATGCGCTTGTTATACATAGCCTCGTTTTTCTCGACCTCGGTGGGCTCGCTCGGGTCGCGCTGGCTCTCCTTGTAGTTCTCCTCGTAGACCTTGAGGCGGTCGGGGTCGTTATGGTAGCCCTTAAGCCATATCTCGATATTGGCAAGGTTGACGAAGGTGTCCTTGCTGAACTCGCCGCGAGTACCGCAGTCGATAACGAGGTTAAGTTCTGATACCGTTATCCTGGGGTAGCGCTTGTCGAGTAGCTCGGCCAAGCCGTCACGGGTGAAGTAATACACCTCGCCGGACTTGGTCGCCATTTGGCCCTTCATGTTATAGGCGCGGGCGATTACACCCTCGACGACGTTAATCTTTTGGCTGGGCGGGAGCGAACTCCATACCAGGCTGTCGCTCATAGCCTCAATAATCTCGTTTCTATCCATAGCTCGTTATTTGTTGTTGTTTGCTGCTTCCCTCTTGCGTCTCTGACGTTCGGCCTCCAGCTCGGCGTCTATCTCACGCTGGCGACGTATCTGCGCGTTCATGGCCTTCACATACTCGGACTCCTCGGAGTCGCCGCTGCTGGTATCCTTCACCCAAGCCGCCTCGAAGCCGAGCCAATTATGCTCGATCATGAGCCGGACAACGTCCTCGAAGGTTGCGCCGGGTCGCGCGTCCATGTATTTCTTTGCCTCGCTCTCTATACGCTCAAAAGCTGTTATAGTGCTGGGAGCTCTCCTCTTGTTACGGATAGCCATATAGTCGCTTGCTATCTGATTACTACAACCTCTATCTATTAAAGCCTTTTTAAAAACGAATTTTAGGGACGAGCTCTGCTCGGCTTTTTCTTGTTTATTCTTTTTCTCTATATCTTTATTTTCATCTATATTTTCTTCTTTATTTTCTTTATCTTCTTTATTGGTACGTTTCGTATCCGATTGTATACGGTCGTATACGTTCGTATTTTCCGTATTCCAACGCTTACTAACGTTTGCGCGGTTTTTCTCGCATTTCTCCTGGTACTTCTGCTCGTCTATATCTATCTGCGCCTTCAGAAACATAAAGGCGACGGAAGGCCGCTCCGGCGTTATACCGTCAAAGGCGTAACCGCATAGCTCACGGATAGCCCCGCCCAGCTCCGAGTCGCTCATTTGCCGGAGGGCCGCCCATTGTGTAGCGTAGAGTAAAAAGCCTTTTTTGTCCATTGTTTGAAAAAGAAGCCCCAATCTTTCACCACCCGACGCGACCAGGTGGTTACTCAAAAGGGGCTTTTATAATCTATTGCGGTGTGTCGCGTACACCCTTCAAATCAAACTACACGGCAAATGTAAACTATTGTTTTATCATTTGCAAACTATTGTACGATTTTCTTTTCAAATTATAGTTTTATCAAAACGGCGCGTCACTTGCTCCGTTCTCCTTCTTGCCGCCTCCGAGTAGTCCTACCTTGTCGGCTCTGACGCTCCAGGCGGTGCGCTTCTTGCCCTCCTTGTCCTCATACTCGCGGCTTATCATCTTGCCCTCAACGAGTACGCTCGTGCCTTTGGTGAGGTACTGCTGGAGTCCGGCAGACTTGCAGAAGTAGTCCACCGTAAACCAATCCGTCCGCTCTTGCTGCTGTCCGTCCTTGTCCTCCCATTTCTCCGATACGGCGAGGTTGAAGGTCAGAACGTGGCCGCCGTTGTTCAAGTCCTTGTTATCTGCGTCCCGGCCGAGGTTTCCGACGAGGACGATCTTGTTAAATGCTGTCATAGTGTTTGCTTGTTATTTGTTGTAAAACTTCTTAATCGTGTCGCTCAAGTAGTCAGCCAGGAGGCACGGCGTATTATCCGACGCCTCGAGGCCGGTGAGCTTGCCGTCATTTACCCGTATGCGGATAGTGTAGTATTGGTCGCTCATTTTCTTACGGTTATTTTTAATGACTCCTTGACGGGTGAGGTCTTGAGGAACTGCGCGTATATATCCGGGTGTGACTCCTTGAGCGCCTTGCCGTCCAGCGCCTCGCGGGTGGTGGCGGCTACGCGGGTGATAAGTACGCGCCCGTCCAGCTCCACCTTGTCGCAGTTGTTGTCACGCATGAGGCCGAGTATCTTCTCCTTGAGCTCGTCGCGCTGGGCGGTCATGGTCTTAATTTGCAGCTCCATGTCGGCTATTGCATCGGCGAGGGTTGTAACCTCGGCCGGAACGTCGGCGGTTTTGTTCAGAGTGCAAGGGAGGTTATTTGCATACTCGTAAATGAGCTGCTCGATCTCGGCGGGTGAAATACGTTGTATCGGCTTAATATCGCCCGCGCCATGACGTACCCACACGCCCAGCAGAGAGTCCACCGTAAGGCCGGGGTTTGCCTTCTCAAAGAGGTAGGCGTATGTCGATAGCTGCCAGCTCAAGTACGTCTTGTCAAGTCCTCCGTAGGTGGTCTTTATATCCGCAAGAACTACCTCGCCGTTCTTGTCGGTAAATACCAGGTCGATAGACGAGGCTATCGTCTCGTTGTCGCTGACAAGATACTCCGACTCCTCGAAGTTGAGACCGGCCGACTCTATCATAGTCTTGTAGACACGCAGCTCGTCGCTTCCGTCCTCAATGCCGAGGGTATGGTACAGCTCGATAGCTTCATGTACTCCCGATCCGTAGGCGGCGGCCTTTGCCAGCACGTCCTCGCTGATACCGGCGTACTTGTCCTTGAACAGCATAGCGGACAGCATACTCGTCACGCCCTTAAGTTCCTTGTCGCCCAGGTGGTAGGTGTGGGCCTCCTGGTTGAATACGACCTCCGATTTTGTAAGTTGTAGCTTCTTCATATTGTAGGTTGTTATAGGTTAGAGTCCGAGTTCCTTGCGTCGTGCGCTGAAATCTCCTTTTATCTGATCGTGGGCCTCGGGCCAATCGTTCCAAATCTTGAGGAGCTCCTCCTTTGTCTTGGCTTCCTTTATGAGCTGCTTGACCAGGTAGAGGTCGTCGTTACCTTCTGCCGGTACGGGAGCGGGCGCTGCCTTCTTGGGCTTGCTGACCTTTGCGGTCACCTCCTCGGGTGTCTCCTTGTCGGGGTCGGCTATATCTTTAGTCGGCACGAGGAACATTTGCATAAGGACGTACTTCAAGGCGATAGACTTTGTCTTGTTGTAGCCCTTGTCGGCGTTGTCTGCGGCCTCGCCCCAGCCGTCAGCCTCGACAAAGCTGCCGTCCTCGGTGCTGATAAACTTAAACTCCATGTGTACGCGGGTGCGGAATTGTAGCTTAACCTCGCCTCGGCTATTCTTCACCTCGTAGCTCTCCTGGATATGCTCCAGCTCGTGCGGGAGGATAATAATACCGTGTTTGGCGAAGCTGTTGTGCAGCTCGTTCATAAAGTCCTCGATACCTCGGAACATGAAGCCCTGCTGCTCATTTTTACGGGTCTTGTCGATAGCGGTCACTTCTTTCATGACCTCGCCCAATTTGCTGTAAATAGTTTCCATATCTGCTCGTTATTTGTTGTTGATTATATACTCGGGGTAGTGCTTGTAGAACAGCAGAAACGACACCGTGACGTTAACTGCGATAGTCAGCAGACACCAACCGTTCTCCAGGTTGAGGACACACGGCAGCACAAAAAAGCTGACGATTAAATAAATAGCTGAAAAGGTTTTCATTTTGCTCGTTGTTGTTAGTTGTTAATAGGTTGCCCTCCAAATTCGGAGGAGTTGGTCGCCTCTGAAATACGGGCGGCCGTTGACTTTGTTAGTACCGGGAGTTATGCCGAAACGTCCGGCGTACTTGTATAGCGTCCGCGTGTCGCAAGCCATGAGGCGGGCTGACTGCGCGAGCGTATAGCGTCCGTCGCGTGATACTTTCGGCGTCTCCGTTGTCATGCTGTACGCAGTACGTTAATACTTGGGTACTCGCGTGTCACCTTAAAGGTTGCGCCGGTCTCCTTTTTGAGACGTGAGGCAGCTACACGCACCGAAATCTCGCTCACGGAGTCCATTTTCAGACTCACTTTGTCGCCGACACCGAGGCGCTCGAGTGTGGCCTTAACTTTAATTTTTGTTTGCACTTTCATAAGCATAAATTTGTTATCTTTGCACTTGCTTTTGTAATAATAGTTGTTTATTACGAAGGCAAATATAAACACATAGTTTTATACTATCAAACTTTTTGCATACTTTTTTGCAATTATTTGTCATTTTCCAATCGAACAACAATTTTAAACGAGCAAAATGAGTACCGTAAACTTGAGCAGAATTAAGGAAATAGCCGAGGAGAGAAGGGTAACGCTGGCCGACGTGGCACGAGCTGCCGGCATAACCTCGACCGGCTTGAGCCGCTTAATGAGAGAGAACAAGACGAGAGTCGACACCTTGCAGAAAATATCCGACTTCCTGGGCGTTCCTATTACCTCCTTTTTTAATAGCGACCCGATCCCTCCGCTTCAAACCGGCGCGGGAAACGTGGGCGCTGCCGGCATAAACTTCTCCGTCAACAGCGACCAAAATATAAGCCGCGCCCTTGACATTTTGGAGGGTCAGCTCCGCGCAAAGGACGAGCAAATAAGCGGACTCATTAAGGCCCTCAATAAGTGAAAATCTGACCGAAAACGTGAGAGAAACGTGAGACGCTGAAAGTGTGTGAACGTGAGTATCTGACCGTCAATAACTTACGCGGGGCGCTGGCACTCCTGGGGGGCGTGTGGTCGCTGGTTCGAATCCAGTCACCCCGACTGATTAAAAAGCGCTTCGAGAGTCACTTGAGGCGCTTTTATGCTTTCAAAGGAGTACGGCATTTGCCTACATTTTCGCGCAGTTTTACGCACAAAAACGTGAGAAGGACGTGAGACAATGAAAACGAGGTTATACCTGGATACGAGGAAAGGCGGCGAGCCGTTCCCGCTCTCGCTGATCATAAGCCGGAAGGGGCAGTCTGCGTACATAAACCTCGGCGTCTCGCTGACGGCCGAACAATGGAACGCGGAAGCCCGCACGGTTGCCGTTCTGCCGCCGAAGCGGTGGCCGCAGCGTGATATGGTGCGGAACGTGATCGACCGCAAACGCACGGCCATAGAGACAACCTTAATGAGTCTTGAGGTTGACGGACGGCTGCACGGACTCACGGCGCTCCAGGTGCGCGACCTCGTGCTGCGTGAGCTGGGCGGTGACTCAACGGCGCCGGTCTTGTTCATGGACTATTTTGCCGAGGTGGTGGGCCGCTATACGGGACGTACCCGCGAACTCTACCAGGCGACGCTCACAAAGATAGAGCAGACCATACCCGAAGCCCACACCCTCACCCTGGACGATATAACTCCCGCGTGGCTCACTCTGCTCGACAAGCGCATGAGCCGGACGTCACCGGCGCGGAACGCCCGAAACATACACCTCCGAAATATACGCCGCGTCATGAACTGCGCGATAGACGACGAGCTCACGCATAACTATCCGTTCCGCAAGTTTAAGATACGCAGCGAGGAGGCCGATCCGAGAGCGTTGACGCTCGACCAGCTGCGCGAGTTCCTGGCGGCCGACGTAGACGGCTACCTCGCCGAATACCGTGACGTCTTTGAGCTGTCTTTGTATCTGCTTGGGATCAATCTCGTAGACCTCGCAAATCTGACGCGAGAGAGCATAAAAGGCGACCGCCTTGAGTATGTACGCCGCAAGACGAAAAAGCGGTACAGCGTCAAAATTGAGCCCGAGGCGTGGGCTATTATAGAACGACACCAGGGCGAGGCGTGGCTGCTTGATATTCACGACCGATACAAGAACGTCCACAACTACCTCAAGCACATAGACGCGGGCCTCAAGAAGATATTACCCGGCTATCCGTTCGACCAGCTTACGACGTATTGGGCGCGTCATACGGTCGCTACCTTAATGGTCAACGAACTCGACACACCGATAGAAACCGTAAGCGCTGCGCTGGGTCATAGGTACGGCTCCAGGGTGACGGCGGTATATGTTCACTTCGATAGGCAGAAGGTGGACGCTGCCAACCGCCGACTCATAGACCTCATAAAACAACGAGCCGCCGGTGACGAGCATGACACCGACGGCCCACACGGCCGAGGTCGTGTAACAACAGCACAAAGGTAGTAAAACCTTCAGAACTTGCAAACGGAGTTATCCCCCACAAATAAACAAGGGCCGCCCTCACGGGTGGCCCTTACTCACGTTTTATTACTAACCAAATGTTACAAAATGAGCTTCAGTCGTTTTAATACCAACCTAATTACAATACCTAATATGAAACCTATACCTATAAGCATGAAAGTCTTTTGTAGCCACGTCTGCTTATGGTCTACCTTGACAATCTCCACCGGGTACGGAACTGCCACACTATCCACGCGTACAATAGTGTCGGTGGTGGTGATATAACGAAACCGATAGCGGTCGCGGTACTCCGTGACTCTGATCGTGTCGCCCTTCTGCACTTCCTTAATGTAGACCGAGTCGCGTATGTAGGACGTGTCGCGGCTCTCCTTGTATATGTACTCCGTCTTGGTCTCACCCGGAACGGGAACGTAGACGGTCTTGCATGAGCAGACAAAGAACAGCAGCAGAAGGCCCGATACAATAATAACGAGCAAATACATAGCCATACGGCCGCCTTCGTTGTTGTTACTTGCTGTTGCCATAGTTAAGCGGTGTAATAGTCCCACATACAATTTGCGGGCAAGCCCACGCGCTCGCCCATGTCGATATGAACGAAAGTCTTGCCGATACCGATGCGTGTAATACCGCACTCGAGCGCGGCCTTGACGATCTTGAGCCGGTTAGCCGAGGTGTTACAGCGGAAATCCACCGCAAGGCCGTAGGTGTGGGCTGAATTACCCGAGCGGCCCTTCTTCTTGTCGTATGCCTGGGAGTGGTACGCGCAGTTGATAACGAGCGGTATGCCAGCCTTGCGGCGTATATCGTCCATGACGTCGAGGAAGTCCTGATCCATGCTCTCGCGGTCACAAGGCGGGTCGCACTTGCGGAACTCCGACTCGGAGAAGTAACGGCTCTGCTTCATTTTTTCTCCTCCTCTTTTTCGCCTTCCTTCTGCTTACGGGTCGCTTCTATCGTGGTGTCTCCGTGCGTTATCTTGACGCTCTTTGACATACCGATAATTTGCGGCACTTGAGCCAGCACGGCGAAACCTAAAAGCATACCTACGGCGGTGAGTACCGAGCCGTCAATCACACCCGTAGGAGGGACAAAGAAACCTCCTACAAACAAACCTATCGAAGTCACAAGACACACCCAAAACTCTATACGGTTGCGTGTCGCTTTTCTTTCCTCGTCAGTCATTATTTTACTAATTGCTTAACTATACCTTTATAGGCGACGCCGCTTTTTTGGGTCAAGTAATCCATACTTTTCGCATATCCTTTGCCGGTGACGGTAGCCTTCGTTTGCGACGAAGCAGACGCGGCGGCGATCGAAGTGCACGAACTCGGCCCAGCGCTTGTCGAGAGCGTCGGCCATATCATAGGCAATAGAAAAGCCGTTTATATTCTTGAATATCCCCGTATAAGAGTTGAGCGAGGCGAGTAAGGCGTCAATACGCGATTTTCTCACGCAGTATTTGAAGCTCTGAACTTTTGCCATAGCCCGCAAGACCGTACGGCGGTTGGGGTAGATACGGTCGAGTTTTATATGAGTACCGAGGCACTCGACGCCCTTTGTGTAATGCTGGCAGTAGAATTTCTTCTCGTTGAGGTGAGCGCCCAACGCGGCAAGCCGCCGCCGAAGCTCGGGGATAAGGAGCAGCGCGTCTTTGCTGTGAGTGATTATAAACATGTCGTCGACATAACGCTCGAAGCGTATCTCGGGTATAGACATAAACCACTCGTCTATTTCGTGAAAGTAGTAGTTGACAGCGTTCTGCCAAATAAGGTGGCCTATCGCTGAGCCGATCCCGTCCGGCTTATTAAATAGACTCTTTTCGGGCGGTATCATTTTCCACTCGTCAAACCTTGACTTTCTAAAACAATGGTGGGTTGGGTAGGAGAATATGCAGATGCTAAGCATATAGATAAGCTCGTCCTTGTCGCGCCCGTGATAGTCGTTAAGTATCACCTCCTCAAGCTGTTTGTACGCCACGTCCTGGATAATGTTCGGGAAACAGCCCGATAAGTCAAGCTTTATTATCCAGGCGTCACGAGTGAAACCTGCGCTCATTTCGTAGATATCGGAAATAACGGCGCTCTGACAAGCCGTTTGTCCCATACCTACGCGGTTATTGAAAGTGTGGCGGCTCATTTTCTTCTCAAGAAGCGGCCGCAGTCTGATATTCAGGTAGTGGTGGAGTATTCGAGTAGACATGTCCGAGGCAAACACCTCGCGGGGTTTCGGAGTCTTGCAGATAAAAGTATATGCAGTTGGGCGGACACTACGGGATAATACTTGATGATAGAGCCGTAGGAGTTTCGAGTGCCAATGCAGCTCAAACTCCACCTGGTCCGGGCTGCGTTTCTTGTTTCCACGCGCTACCATGTAGGCGTGAATTAAGTCCTCTATCTCTATCATGGCTTATCGTTCAGTTCGCAACGGGGACACAACGGTTTGTGTTATACATGTTGTTGTTGTTGAAGTATCCGTTGTTGCCGTTAGCGTTCCAGCCGTTGTTGGTGTTATAACGAAGGCAACTCCAAAAGTTGGAACTCCCCGAGCGCGTATCTTGCTGAAAGGTGTAAATGACACCCGCGCTCCTCTAAACAATGTCAGTCTGCCGTGACCTCAATCGGTCACGATCTTGCCCTTTATGAGACTTGCCCGCCACTTGCATATATCCTCGTCGATCATGGCAATTAACTCAAAGACGTCTATCTTCATGCTGTTCACTCCTTCTTTCGGCGCGGGAAATTTTATAATGTTTTCCTTGACGATAAAATCCATGTCAGCCTTGAGAACTTCAAACCAGCCTATACACTCGTTAAGGTACGGGATACGCTGGTCTTTTACCATGAAGGCGAGAACAAAACAACGCATCATATTCATATTTGCAGTCATAACCGGCGTTCCGTAAATGATACGCTCGGCCTTCTGCATCATAAATTGACAAGTATATAATTTCTCGCGGAGTGTCTTGATATTGATATATAACGAACTTTCAGCTAACTGCATGAGAACGTATTAAAGGGAGAGGAACGGAGTCCTCTCCCAAAGGGTTAAACTTAAAGATTAAAGAGCGCAACGGGGACACAACGGAAGGTGTCATACATGCCGTCGCTGCTGAAGAAGCCGTAGTTGCCGTAAGCGCTCCAGCCGCCGTAGGAGCCATAACGAAGGCAACTCCAAAAGTTGGAACTATTAGATATAGCCGTGCCGTTAATCTTATAGAGTCCCTCGTTCAGTACGTCGGCATTACGCGAGCCGGACGTTCCGTACTGAATTGAAACGAGCACCTTTGCAAGCTCCTCGGTTGTCGGCAAGTGGAACGTACCCTTCGGCAAGCATACGGTCGAAATCTCGTTGCAGTAGTCAGCGCCGGCAAACATAGGCGCGGGTGTGAGCTGGGTTGCCGAGGTGTACTTGTGGCTTGCCATAGTCTTGCAGATAGCAGCGCCGTCCTTTATACCCATATTTCCGAAGTCGGTAGGATATACCGGGAGGCAAGACTGCATATACTTGAGCCAGCCGTTCTCGCCCTCGCCATAGGTGGCGCGAAGCAGAGCGCAGTGATCCTGGTTGTCGCTTGAGTGACCGAGGTAGTTAGTTAAGTTAATCGGATAAGTAGTTCTTACCGAGGTCAAGTCGACGGTAGTATTACCCTCATAACTTGCCGTGCCGGTTGAAGCGCGGTAATAAGCGATAGCGCGGTAGAACGATGAAATCGCGCCCTCACCTCCAGCGCCGCCGTGCTTACGTCTCATATTTGCAAGCGCCGTAATGTCGGGAAGCGAGCCCGAGAGGGTGAAGCCTTCGGAGGCGCTGTTGCTATACTGACGATAGTCGGAGGCGTTACAATGCAGTACCACGTTATCGCCGTCGAGGGTGGCGTACCAATCCTGGGCGGTGAAATCGGTGTCAGCGGCGAACGCGGCGTTCAGCGCAGCGATAAGCTCGTCCTTATCCGAGGCGGTGTAAGTGATAGTTTTTGTTATTGTGCTCCATGAAGCGGACGCGAAAGCGGCGGTAATCTTACCCGAGCGCTCCGTGCCGTCGAGGGTGTAGCCGGTCAAGTTCCAATAAATGCGATTATTAAACTTTTTGTCGGCCGAGTTTTTGTAAACATAGAGCACCTTCTTGCCGGTGCGGCTTGCAACGACACCTATACGCTCATAGGTGTCGGACAAGGATACGTCCTCGAAAGACGCAAGGGTTATAAAACCCAGCTTGCCGGTACTCTTGTTACCGACCACGATATCGCCTCTTTTGGGCAATTTTGTAAATACGTTCTTATCCATAGTTTAATAGTTTAGAAGTTTACCCAAGTGAGACCCATGTTGCCGTTTCTTACGGCGGTGTAACGGCCGTTGCTCTCTGCGGATACGTTGATATAAGTCTGACCGAGAGCTGACGGTGTACCGTTCCAATCGTAGCCGCCGTCGGCGAGTGATATCCAGTTACTCGGAGCTGTTCCGTCCGTCGGAGCGCCGCTACCGAACAATATCATAGGCTGACCGCATAACAGCGGTATAGTCTCGTTGTCGCGCTCGCCCTCGGTGTCAGCTATTAAGCTGTCGACGTCCTCGTCAAGAGCCTCCAATTTAGCTACACGGTCAAGCAGCGCGTAAATGCTGTCGGGGATACCCTGGTAGTATGAGGTCGAAATAACGAAGTCGCCACTCTCGCCGGTGAGGTACTCGATACCGAAGTCGTTAGGAGCGTACTCGTTAGACTGCGACACCTCGCCGGTAACAACGTCATTAAGCTCGTACTTAACGGTCTTGTTGGCGGTTGCGTTGCTGTCCTCAAACGATACGGTAGTACCGTCCACGTTGAAAATTTGAGTACCGTCCATATCCTCTACCTGGCCGTCGGCTTTCATAAGTCCGTTTGTGGCCGGTATCTCTGCGGTGTGCAGATACCTGCCTTCGCCCAAGTCCTCGTTAGTCCATACCGGGGTGATAGCAGACACGCGGCGATACCACCTTGCTACGTTAGAGCTGAACACGATCTCGTCGGATAAAGTACCTACGGCCAGCATTTTGTCGCTCACGGAGCTGTGAGAAGCTACGAGCGCGGAAATAACCGACGCGAGGTTAACTGACGACGGGGCTGCATACTCCTCGAATAAGTTGTAATTGGTAGACCATGCGATACGAGCGCATACGTCAGCGGCGTCAGCACCGAGGTCGGACACGATGAAGTAACCAATACCCGAAGAAGGATAAAACCACTCGGAGTGGCCGGCGAACTGATAAGGATTAACGGCTACACCGTCGCTCGCGCTTGACGGATAGGTCTCTGAAAAACGTACGGTGGGCTTTATGTTCTGCCCCTGGCGATTGACAAAGAGAATACCGTTTGCCTCGTCTGCCGTACCATAAGAGCCTTGTACCATTTTGGGAACTATAAACACATAAGCGCCGCCTACGGTTGCGCTCGGGTTGAGCTGGTTGCCGCCCGAAGCCATGAGAGCCGTTGCCTTGAAAGCGCCCTTACTCTGCAAGCGCAGAATATACGCACCCTTTGAGGTGTCGATAGACAGCGAGCCGCCGGTGGTGCGTACGGGTGTGCTCCACTCGTCGACAACCTCCATTTGCTGACGTGCAGCCCATGAGGCGAGGTTGTCGGCC